>JACCDV010191579.1_pt1 | contig 10842 bp, 13 predicted proteins | sample 7446131 | NCBI WGS metagenome assembly JACCDV01 (sample SAMN15323448, study PRJNA562643) | freshwater metagenome | isolation source: river surface water | place: USA:Blue River Watershed | collected 2017-08-17
GAGTACGAAGCTGGAGAGCGTGTACAGGGACGTCTAGGTAAGATTGTTGAGCAGGGCGATCTCGGTGTAGAGCGCATGCTTGACATTGTCTTCGGTGAGAAGAAGACAGAAACAACAAGCAAGAAAACTAACTAAGGAAAACTAAACTATGACAACTGTCAATTTCTCTGAGCTATACGCCAAGGCGGGTAGCGCAGCAACTCCTACCAACTACGAGCCACTACCAGATGGTGACTACGAGCTGAAGGTTATCGAGTCATCGGCAACCACCACATCTACTGGCAAGTTGATGTTCAAGATCACTACCGAGGTTCAGGGTGGCGCGTTTGACCGCCGTCGTGTCTGGGACCAGCTAGTTATCACCCCAGAGAACCCGAAGGCCATGAACATGTTTTTCATGAAGGGTAGCGCAATCCTCGGCGTAGGCAAGTCGTTCTGGGACGCAAACCCGACTCCTGCTCAGATTGAGCAGGCACTACTCGGTCGCTCATTCCGTGCAACTCTAGGTACCCGCACCTACAACGGGAACAAGAGCAACGAGATCAAGCGTTACTACCCTGCAGCAGATGCTCAGGCAGTATCAGCAGCTGCTCCAGTTGCTGCAGCCCCTGCACCAGCACCGGCTCCAGCTCCTGCTCCAGCACCAGCTCCAGCGTCTCCAGTAAGCACTGCAGACACCCCATTCTAAATAAAGAAGAGGGCCTTGGCAGAAATGTCAGGGCCCTCTCCTATAGAGGATAAACATGAGAATTCTATTCACGGGGATGGCATCTAGCCACTGCACTAAGCCCAAGAACACAAGTTTCTTTGTAGCGCTATCTGACTTAGTCTCAGAGTTTGCAGATGTAGTGTGGGATTCTCCCAAGTTTTCGTGGACTCGCGAAGACCTCGACAAGTTTGATTACATCTTTTTTGGCCTAACACCGCCTACGTCTTTGAGCGCAAACAAACTATACCCAGCGCTAAATCTACTAAGCCAGATGTTTACTTCTTCTAAGCTTATTTTGGTTGCTGATGGTGCCCAGATGTGGCAGTATAAAAACAGCTTTGAGGCACTAAAACGTGATTACCAGATTCTTTTAGGATCTTTTTACTCTAAGCGTGCCGACTATTCTCAGGCTGTAGCCAACCCTAAGTTCCTAGAAACCTTAGTGACGCACATAGTCGACTCTCCTTGGCCGAGGACAATCTACCCCCGCTTGCCCTGGGGATCTTCTAGCAAGGCTAAGTCACTATTAAGTTTTATCCCTGAAAATCGAATTACTGGATTTAATCTAGACTCTATCCTCATAGGTCCAGAGGTGCCTAGGATTGGTAGGTCTGACTACTGGGCAGCCGAAAATGTAAAAAGCTCATGGCTAGAAAAAGTTGAAGCTGGACTATCGTTCCCGATTAGCCCTAACAAGCCAAAGCGAAGCACAACTGATGCTGAAATATCTGCCAACATAGAAAACTCTGTAGGGCTAATTATCCCCCCTCAGGAACGCGAGGTTGGCACTTGGTGGAACTATACACTGTTTCAGGCACTCAACACTGGAACTCCAGTAGTAACTCAGTGGCAAGACACTATTGCTTTCGACGCTTCTTGGGGCAAACTTGGCTATCAGATAGAAGACATGAGTCCAGCTGAGAGAGCATCAGTTGCAGCTCAGCAGCGCCACTCGTACTTAGCAGCTATTCCAACAATGCTTGAGAGTCAAGAGCACCTTAGAAATCTTTTGATAGAATCTAACCTAGAGAGGTAAAAATGCCAGAAATAGATAAGAAATGGATCATGGATCAGTTGGAAGCTGCCAAGGTCAAAGTTGGATCGGGTAAAGCAATTCTCAAGCTACTGGAAGCTTGGAGCGAAATCCCAGAGCTTAGCGACAAGATGACTGAAGAAGTCTTGACTGTGTTCCCTAAACTTGCACAGGGGCACGTTCTAAAGGTCGAAGAGAACGAGGACGACTACACTTGGATTCCGGTGCAGCCTGGCCAGATCACTGTTGGAGACGTTATTCGAGTCAAAGCCGACGCATACACTGACAAGCTTGGACCAATCCACAATGGGCGTAGAGGCGTGATTGTTGCAGTCAGATATGGCGACATCATTGTAAACAGCACTGACGGTAAAGCGCCCGAACTTAAGGGCGTCCACTACTCTCCATACAAGCTAGAGAGACGAATTAGGAAAGCCTAATGCGGACAAGTTTTGAGCTAAAGATTGTGGCCTCTAACTTAGAAGAGGCTAAAACTACTGCAGCTAAGCAGATTTCTGAGTTCCTTGGGATTGATGAATCTGAACTAGAAGACAAAGTGTCTCTAGAGCTTAAGGTTTCATATCCTAAAGCCGAAACTGTTTCCGAGATCGAAGAAGCCGTAGCCTCTAAAGTCTTTCAGATTATAGTTTTTGGTTCTGTTAAGCAGAGTGTTGCAAAACCTTTTGGTCTTTAACTTGACAAGCTAAAGCAGATCTGCTACTTTGTAGTTATGCAAACATTTGTACCGCTAAATGGCTCGGCGGATACCGCTAAGGTCCTTGACCGTGCCCGTCTCAATAAGCAAGCTCTAGAGGGCTGGCAGATTCTTATGAACCTTGTCCAGCTGGACCCTCAGGGGAACGACCGCATCTCTAAGGGCTGGTCTAACCACCCCGCTGTAAAGATGTGGCGAGGCCACGAAGGTGCCCTCACCTACTACATCCTCAGGATGGTCCTTGAGTGGCAGCGACGTGGCTACAAGTCCACTATCGGCGAGAAAGCGCTCACTACCTACTATCAGGCAGTCAAGCTAGGCCGCATTACCAAGGACAGTCACCGTCTTCCTGAGTGGATGCGCGACTCTGCCACCTTTGGCCCTATTGCCTCTAGTCACCGCATGGCGCTGCTCAACAAAGACTACGAGTGGTATAGCCAGTTCGGCTGGGCCGAGGATCCCGGGCACAGGCCAGAAACTTATGACTATATCTGGCCAGTTTAGTAATTTTGTAATTTACGGTAAAGTTATTAGTTAAGTGGGTTAAATTCTACGTAGCATGCGTAGAACAAAAATATCTAAGACCGAGTGGCTCACCTGGGAAGGCGACGACTTTCCGCATACCTTCCACTCTGACTCGGTTGTTTTCTACATAACCGGGCATTTTGACCTAAATTCTGACGAGGAACTGCGTAAAGATCTAGCGACTACCATTCAGAGAGAAGGTATTTGCTCGTCCTTGGGTGAATCCTTCAGAATGATCAATGATTCGTCTATCACCCTTGCTGGGTATTACGCTGAGGACCCGGAGCTAGATCTGCCTGTCTATTGTGAGCTAGATGACGAATCTTATGACTGGGACGCCACTTTTGTAGAGGTGCCATATGTTTTTTGATTCACCAGACTGGCATGAGGACGCCGAGTGTGCCAAGCCAGAAAACTTTGACAAAATGGACAACTTCTTTGCCAACAAGCCCGCTCAGCAGTGGGAGGCTAAAAAGCTCTGCAACAGTTGCCCCGTTAAAAGAGATTGCGCCAAATGGGCACTAGATAACAAGCAAATCTGGGGAATCTGGGGTGGACTAGACTCTGGTCAGATTCGCAACACTTTATCTGTCAACTGGGATGGCCAAGAGATGCGCTACAAGCGTTTCCCGCTTTGCCCAAGCTGCAGATGTAAGACAGACCACCTAAAAACTGCCACGGTTGATAGGCCAGAAGGCGGCCGCTGGGCCACGATGAGAGTAGTTAGATGTGACAACTGTCAATTTACCTGGCAAAGCCGTACAAGCGCCAACGCTGTTGATGCATATCACGCGCTTAAAGAGAAGAAGGATCGGCTTTAGCCTTATAAAACTCTAAGTTTGACTTTAGGCGAGCATTATCTGGCTCTAGAATCGCTGCTTTCATTCCAGTGGTATAAGCAGCATCATAGTTACCTAAGTTGTATGCAGCGATCGCGGCAAGATCCCAGGGCAGCGCGCCCCAAGCAAAGTCTTCGCATAGATAGTCCAGTGGCTTTTTCTCGATTTTTAGCGCTTTACGGGCAAAGTGCTCACATGATGCCCAGGACTCCACCGAATAGAAGTGCTGGGCTAGTTCAACCAATGCCTCTCTTCTCCAGGGTGCCTCCATGTGGGCCTTAATTAGCCACTCCTCGCGATTGTTTTCTTCAATCTTTGCTAAATACCTCATGGAAGATGCTCGCTCTGGTGCCCAGACTGCGGTAGGTAGCTCTAGGTGGCGTTTAAATTCCTTAGCGGCCTCTTCATACATCTTATAGAAATACAGCTCTCTAGCGTAGTAGTAGGCATTTCTATCGTCCATAGGGGCTTCCTCGGTGGAAAGCTTGAGAAGCGGAAGATATTGCGACCTGGACTTAGAGTTGTCTGGGTGATGGTGGATCTCGAGAGTAGTCCAGACCTGCTTTTCTACGGTTCCACCATAAGGAATGACTATCTCATGGACTGGATGCTTCCATCTATACCCATGCCTAGCGTGAATTTTGTCAGCACCAAAGGTGGCACTAGGAATTGTCTGAGCTTCGTCTTTCCAGTTCCAAGTGTAGTTATATCTAATCTTGGTCCCGCCTTCGTTGAAGGCTCTTTCTAGCTCCTCTAGCCATCCTGGAACCAGAACTTCGTCCATATCCAACTGCACACAGATGTCTACATCTGCTGGTATCAAGGCAAGTGATGCATTTCTAGCGTCATCAAATCTCCATGGTTTAATAGAAATGTCTATTACGTTGATTCCAAGCTTAATTGCAGTTTCTCGGGTGCCATCTGTACTACCCGTATCCGCAATTAAGAGATAATCAGCGTCCTTGGCGCTTTCATACCAACGTTTCACGAACTGCTCTTCATTTAGAGCAATCGTATATACAGCTACTTTTGGGGAGGAGTGTCTACTCTTAGCCATACTTGAGCACCTATATCTAAAATAGTAGTCTTATGGGGGTAGCAATTTAGAATTGCGTCTACGGCAGGTTTTGGGTCAGCCCATAGGCCTTTGCCGCTACTCCAAGTATAATCGTCAAAAGCCAGGATCCCACCAGGGTTTAGCCTATACATAGCGTTTAGCCCGTCTTTTAGGACGCTAGCTGCTTCGTGATCGGCGTCTACGTAGATAAAGTCAAATCTTTGCTGCCCGTCGGGGGACTGGAAAAAGTCATCAGTAGTTCCTTTATACTTTTTAAGTTTTCCCGAATCAATTAGGTGCTGGTGTCTAGTTGTATAGACTTCTTCCACCGAAGTCCAGTCCATAGCTCTGTGAAGATTTTCATTGGAGCCTTCCCAGGTGTCTACGTCTATTAATGTTGATTCTGGGTGGATTAGGACATTCTCAAAAAGCCATTCGGTAGCATCGCCTGTATATGCCCCTAGTTGGAGGCACTTGAGGGGATTTTCAGCTAGGGGTAATAGGTGTTTTATAAAGTATTTATCTGCTGTAACTAAAAACCAGTTCGGATACTCTGACAACTACTTCACCGCCAGAACGCTGATAAACTCTCTAGGCTCGTACTCTCCACCAATTACCATTGTCAACAGACCAGGCTTAGACTCCATACCCGCTCGGTCTCGGAACCACTCGCTACCTGGGTCTGTGGTCGGAGCCTGAACCCAAAGGCGCTCTCCAATATCCATAGTGCGGAAGTTGTGAAAGTGTCCTGAGATCCAGATGTCAGCCCCGCCCAGTGCGGTCTTTCCAGCGGACTGCTGAGAGATATATTTCAAAGTATTGTTCTGATTAGCCTGGTGTCCGTGAAATAGGCCCAGCATTGTCCCGTTTACATCCACTGTCAGAGTCTGGTGCCCGCTACTTGGATACCTAAACTCAACGTGGGCTAGTTCTGGATTCTCTGCGCAGATGTCTTGAACAGCAGATGCAATTTCGACGTTCCAGCCGTCTGCTGGATCTGTGACAACCTGACGAGTAGCCTCGTCGTGGTTTCCGTTGATCACTGGAATGATCATGCGGTCCACGAGTGGGGCTAAGGCTTTGACCTGCGCCAGTAATAGTCTTCGTGCGACTCGCGTTTGCTCCGTGATTCCAAGATCTGACGCAGCTTGCCCTTGGAGCCTTCCGTTTTGACTGGTGGTTCCTTCGACGTGATCACCTGGAAGCGCAAGACATATAGTCCCAAGAGAAAGACCAATCTTTTTATAAGCTTCAAACTTATGCACCGCACTTTCTGTTAGCTGTAGGATTCTGCCAACAGACTGCTCTGTCCCCTGGCCGTTTGCTTTCTTACCAATCTGCTGGTCGCTAGGAGCAACCAAATAAGCGCCCGAGCCGCTCGACTTTTTAGTTGATTTGGTTGGACGCCACTTCTTAATGTGGTCCGCTAACTGCTCTACGTCTAATGAGTCGCCATAAGATGGCCCTAAAGGCGCTAGATTTACGCGAACAGACTCAAGCCACTCACCGTTGTGAATCTGCCACTTTCCTCTGCGCATAGAGGTTACGGACCACTCTCTAGGGTCCAGCCCAAACTCGTCTAGAACAGTAGTGGCGTCTGTTACTTCGCCCTGAGGTTTCGGCTGAGAGACTACAAAGCCACCCTTTACCGAATCTAGGTCCATCCTTGGACGCCAGTCTTCAGGTGTCTTCGTTACTCGCACGTCTGAGCCACTGACTCCCGGCATGCGAAGCTTCTCTAGTTTTTCTGACAGGCTCACGGTTCTCCCTACTTTAGCCTAGTGCAAGAGCAGGTTCCACGTCTGTGGCGATCTACCGCGCTTGCACTTACATCAAATCCCTCTGAGCGAAGAGCCAATGCCAACCTATTGCCGGTTACGTGGTTTTCATCGAAAGGACCCGAGTTAATTGTTTTAATAAGGGCGTCTACATCTTCCTTAGACAAATTAGGGCTAAGGGTGACCTGCATTAATTTGCAGATGAATGTATTCTGATACTCTGCGTTAGCTTCGCGGATGCGCTCTGCTAGTGACATCGTCTCTCCTTAAACTACAAGTTGAGACTATGCTATCACAAAGATGGAAATTAGCTAGCTTTTCTCAAAATAATTACTTCGTGTTTTTTCTCACAGTCTCTAGCAAGAGAGGGAACAACATGATGCTTGGCACATACTGCGCACGAGTATTCTTTTGAATTAGCCACTATTAAGTTACCTCGGTTGTTCTAGGGAACTTCCCTTAGTAACTATTTTCCCACTGCTTTAAAGGTTCTACTTTTCTTCTTGTGTAGATTTAGCTGCTTTTAAGTTGTCAGCTAAGAGCCTCTTGTATTGGTTAATTTCTACTGTTTTAGCAAACTGACCGGAAAAGTTGTAGTCGCCAGAGTGAGAAATTCTGACCCACGGGGCTGACCAAACTTCTCCTCCAATGTTTTGCCACATGCGGCAGAAGGCATAGTCTTCAGAGAGCAAGATGTCGTGCTCATCGATAGTAGTTGTAAAGTATTCGGTTACCATCTCGCCGAACTCAACTCCAGTGTTGCCGACATTATTGTTTTTATACTGCTTGCAGTGAGGTTTTAGGTCTTCGAAAACTTTTCTAGTTATGAAAAGCATTCCGGTTCCAATGTCTTTCACCTTGAATGGTTCGTTTGAATTAAACTCTTGATCTTCAGCTAGAAGGTTTATTGCAAAAACACCCGAATACTCTTCAAGGTTTTCTTTACCAGCTACAACTGCTGCCCTAATGTTGTCCCAGTTGAGGCCCTTCATCGGATAAATTGCTCCGATAAAATCTTTTCCGCACTCGATCATACGGGCTACGTCATTGGCATCCCAACCATGGTCTGCATCAATAAATAGTAGAGCATCGCAGTCGGTCTTCATAAACTTGTGCGCAAGAGTATTTCTTGCCCTAGTGATCAAGCTTTCGTTGCCGATAGTGGTTGTAGTGATTGAGTGACCTCTATTAGATAGCGTCACCAGCAGGTTCTGCATCGAGATTGTGTAGTTGTTCTTTGCAATACCACCGTACATAGGGGTTGCGATGAAGATTTTCATATGCCTTACTCCGTTTAGTAACTAAATCTAGCTAACGAACTAAAGTCTACCTGATCTACGCTAGATACTTCTTGGACGGCCCTACTAATATTTTTTAGCAAAGCTCTATTTCCATTTCCAATAATCTCTACACCTCGGTCTAAGAGTTTTCTCTGGAATGCAATCTGAGTAAGAGGACGCTCACCACGTACTTCGGACCAGCTCTTGTAGAGTCCATATACTTGGGTAAGCTTGATATTCGTACCTTCGGCAGAGACAGTTTCTTCCTCCAAGAATGCACCAATTCGGTCTTCGTTCTTGCGATAGCCGTCGTGTGCTTCTTTAACTGCAGAACACCAGCCAAGCGGATCAATAGCGCTGGAGTTTAGATACTTCATCGCACCCTCGACTCCCCAAGCCAATACAGCTGGAAGCGCGCCATCCGGGTCAGCAAGATATGTCTTCAACGATGGGTCTGGACGCTCTGGCTTGTTGGTTAGAGGGATTGGACGTAGACGACGCCACATAGCGTCATCTGTAATAATCGGCCTGTGGTTAGTCGAAATCCAAAGCTTACCGCTAGAGGTGAACTGGATTGGCTGCTCACCAGGGTTACGACCCTGAATAACTCCAGAACCAGTCAACTTCTTAATCTGGTTTTCCTTGATTCGCTCGTTTTCAGGCAACTCATCTACCCAGATCATGCGCCTACCAATTAGCTTAGCCATGTGATATTCGTCAGTCGAGTTTGGTCTATCGCCAAGTGCTAGGACGTTAGGGTCCAGTGACCACGCATACTCTGAGCGACCTAAAGCTTCAAGAACTGTTTCGATAAAGCTGTTCTTACCAGAACCTGGAGGACCATAGATTAGGAATGCTACGTCCTGATTCGTGAGTCCAGTTAGCGTATAGCCAACTGCTCGCTGTAGCCATTCCTGCAATTCCTTGTCTCCGCCAGTGGCCTCGTCTAAGAAAGTGTCCCAGCGGTGATTTCTTAGTCCGGGGCTGTAGGCAACCTGCGCCCTCTTGGTAATGTGGAGGTCTGGACGTCCAGCTTTAAGCTCGCCAGTTTTGAGGTCAATTACTCCATTTCTAACACCAAGAAGCAGTGGATTACTGTCCCATTCGGAAACTTCTACCTGAATTCTGGTGTCGGAGACTGCCTGCTCAATCATTGAGTTAATTCGAGCGTTTGACTTTGCCTGATTTGCCCACTTAACAAGTTCGGTAGCTCTGACATCATCTGGCGCGTAGTTGGCAACTTCGCTAGCTACTACGGTCGAAACCATCTTTGAGACTTCACGAATGGCCATCCTCTGGGTGTCTGGTTTCCAGTAGTTACCGTCCCAGATAAACCAGCCAAGGTTTGGGGTGTAGCGGATTGTGGAACCGAAAGAATCAACTAGACGTCGACCGTTTCCGACATCAGATAGCGACCTAAATCCTGGACGACCTCCAGCTTCTTCGCTAATCGCGTCTGGGTCTTTTGGCAGGTTGAGATTCCCGCCAAGCGCAACATCTCTTAGGCCTCTACCTTCAGCTGCATAGGACGCCATCTGCCTACCAACGCTATTGGCAACTGGCCGAGAATCTATCTCGTCCTGCAAGGTCTCGTAAACGTTGTCATAGTCAAATGCAGTTTTTGCGTTGGCAGAGTCAATAAACTGCTTCTCTACGCCTTCTGCCCACTCGACACCCTGAGACTTTACCCAATCTGAAAGCTCTGACCAATAGAGGTTAATCTTAGGGTTTTCGGCTACGAAGTTAATAGCACGAGTAGTGTGCATCAAAATTGAGTTAGGGCCTTCGATCTCTAGGGGAGGTCGAACTGCTTCAGCGTTAAAGCGAAGCATTGTTGTCTCGACTAGATTGCGCTTGAAATCTGTGTCTACACCGATCTTGTTGGCAAGCGCGCAGGCAATCTGATAAACACCGACAGCTCGGTGGCCTTCGCTAAGACCTTCTTGCAGCATCTTTTCTACATCTAGACGCTCCCCTGCGAACTGAAGGTCGTCCATGCTGGACCAGTCAAAAGCTTCGTACGAGCTCCCTGTTCGACTTCTTGGTCCTGACTTGCCAGCACGAAGAACTGCTAACAGCTCTTCTGGCGCTTCTGCAATTTCCATCTCCCATGGGGCGTGGCCAGGCTTCCACTCATATAGAAGACCAGAAAAGTGTCGTGACGGAGCAACAAGAATGTAGCCGTTGTACTTGATGTCGATACCAGTTAGGCCTTCTTTATTGAAGTTACCCATTAGCTTTTCATCTGGACTGCACCTATAAATTAGGTGTCGACCTCTAGCTGCCTCGCCGTTGTCGTCATACCAGCGGCCAGTAATCGCCTCTACGGTTGGAGGAAGGTTACCAGAAGCTAGTTCTTCCAGCTTGAGGTACGAAGCTTCTCCACCATTACGCGGGTCAATATCGATTACAAAGAATCCAGATGGCTTAGCGTAGACGCCGATATTGTAGTTCTTGTTTTCAGACCACCACTTCTGAATCTGAAGAAGGTCGGTGGTAGCGCTTGTGTTCCAAGATCCGACTGGGTGCTTGCCAACCTCTTTAGGGTCATTGTGCGTCTTACCGCAGGTACACTTGCCACTCTCGTTCACGCCGTGCACTGGCAGAATGTGCCAACCCTGCTTGGCATACCACTCGGCTCCCGGCTGTAGTCTGCCGTCTGCGCTCTCCCATGTTGCCATTAGATCTCACCCGTAATAGTTGTCATTGAAACTCCAAATCTTGAAACAGCATACACCCTAGTGGGCAGAATGCAAATTAAAGTAAAAATATCTTTGGAGTGTCGCCAACCTGATGGCAAAACTTCCAAATCGAAACCCGCGAACTGGGGTAAAATATAGGGATGCGAATCTAATCGCTCTACCTTTGTAGGAACCAGTATACATGACAACTGAACTTGTAATGGC
>JACCDV010515820.1_pt1 | contig 10842 bp, 7 predicted proteins | sample 7446131 | NCBI WGS metagenome assembly JACCDV01 (sample SAMN15323448, study PRJNA562643) | freshwater metagenome | isolation source: river surface water | place: USA:Blue River Watershed | collected 2017-08-17
ACATCGAGATGTTCTACAACCCAAAGCGTCGCCACAATACATCTGGCGGCGTCTCTCCGGTAGAGTTCGAGAAACGCCAATCCCAACGGCTCGGAAGTGTCTAGTAGATCCGGGTCGATTCAATCGTGGATCTGTTTCCCTAATTAAAGATGGGGCGCATTGGCTGTAGCAGACCAACCGAATGGGGTAGTACCCAACTCTTCAGCCCCGGCTTTTGAACCCCGTTCGTCATACAAACGTCATACCACCATGATCCATCATGCGCTCGAAGCGAGAGGCAAAAACAAAAAACCCCGGTAAATCAAAGACTTACCGGGGTTTGAATTTGGTAGGCGCGATTGGATTCGAACCAACGACCCCCACCATGTCAAGGTGGTGCTCTAACCAGCTGAGCTACGCGCCTGCAAGCCTTGCATTGTAGCAGGGTTTTCAGCGCCTGCGGGCATTTCGCACACCTTTTACGGCCTTGAGGTTGGTAAGCACCCTTGGCAGAAGGCCCGCATCGGGCGTTTCCACCGTGAAAGTCATGAAGGCCATGCCTTTGATGGATTGCGTCTGAACACCGGTCACATTGATCTTTTCCTTGGAAAAGACTTCGGAAATGTCCCTCAGCAAGCCTTGCCGGTCCATGGCTTCCACCGCGATGTCTACCGGGTAAACCGCCGCATCAGGCCCTGTCTTGCGATCACCCCATCGGACCTCAATCACCCGCTCGGGGCTGCGCGCCGTCAATTCACGGAAGTTGCTGCAGTCCTGGCGGTGGATGCTCACACCCTTGCCGCGCGTCACAAAGCCGGCGATCGGATCGGGCGGCGCGGGCTTGCAGCAACGCGAGAGCTGCGTGAGCAAAGAATCCACGCCCACCACCAGCACACCCGAGGCAGACTTGTGACGGCTGCCGCGTGTGGAGCGGCGCAGCACCATCTCATCGGCCGTTGGCGAGGGCTCGGGCGGGTTGAGCAGCACCTCGATGTTGCGCAAGGAGTATTCGTCCTTGCCCACCACCTCGAACAGACCATCGGCCGACTTGAAGCCCAGCTGGGCCGCCAGGTCTTCAAGCTTGATGGCTGTGCGCCCTTCACGCTGCAGCAGCTTTTCAACCGCCTCGCGCCCACGGGCCATGTGCTCGGCGGCAATCTGGGCGTTGAACCAGGAGCGCACCTTGTTGCGTGCACGGTTGCTGACCAGAAAACCCAGCTCCGGGTTGAGCCAGTCGCGCGAAGGCGCACCCTCCTTGATCGCCGTAATCTCCACCGTCTGGCCATTGGCCAGCGGGGTGTTGAGTGGCACCATGGTCCCATCGACCTTGGCGCCACGGCAGCGGTGGCCCAGGCTGGTGTGGATGGTGTACGCAAAATCCAGCGGTGTGGCACCTTGCGGCAGTTCAACGATGGCCGCATCGGGCGTGAGCACATAAATGCGGTCGTCAAACAGGCCCTGGCTGGCCGCCGTATCCGACAAGTCGCGCTCCCAGGCCAGCAGTTGGCGCAGCACGGCGATCTTGGCGTCGTAGGCGCTGCTGGCGCTGACGCCTGCATAGCCTTTGGTGCCAGCCTCCTTGTAGGCCCAGTGCGCAGCGACGCCGTGCTCGGCATGGTCGTGCATGGCCTGGGTGCGAATCTGGATTTCAATCGGTCGCCCATCCCGATCACGCACCACCGTGTGCAGAGACTGGTAGCCATTGGGCTTGGGTTTGGCAATGTAATCGTCAAACTCTTCCTGAATGGGGGTGAACTGCTCATGAACGTGGCTCAGCACCTGGTAGCAGTCGGCCACCTCCGGCACCACCACGCGCAGGGCCCGAACGTCGAAGACACGTTCGAAAGGCAGGGACTTGCCACGCATCTTTTTAACGATGCTGTAGATGTGCTTGGGACGCCCTGAGACCTGGGCATCGATGCCCTGCTCCTTGAATTGCCAGGTCAGGCGATGGCAGAGGTCCACCATGTACTGCTCACGTTCGGCACGCTTTTCATCGAGCAGGCGCGCGATCTGTCGATAGGTATCGGGCTCCAGGAAACGAAATGAAAGATCTTCCAGCTCCCACTTGATCTGCCAGAGCCCCAATCGGTTGGCCAGCGGTGCAAACACGCTTTGCGACTCTCTGGCTAAGGCTGCCGGTACCGGCAGCTTGGTGGCAGCGTAATGACGCAGCGTCTGCAAACGCGAAGCCAGTCGCAGCATCACCACGCGCAGATCGCGTGAAAACGCCAGCAGCATCTTACGCACGTTCTCGGTCTGCAGTTTGGGGTCTTCAAGGCCCTGCGCAGAAGTGGCAGCCGCACGTGACAAGCGCTGCAAATGCACCAGCTGGTTGGTCTGAAGGGCCAGCTGTGCGAGGTTGTCGCCAAAGGCCTTGGCAATCACCTCTTCAGGCTTGTTGAGGTGCGGGCAGGTGTAGACCAGGTAACTGGCCGCCTGCATCTCCTCTGAGCCACCGATCTCGGCCAGGATGCTGGAGACCGCATCTGCGTGTTGCCAGATGTTTTCTCCGGTGTCGAGCTGTTCGCTCTCGATCAGCGCACGGGAAAAACTGCGGGCACGCTCGAGCGTGCCCTGCGCCAGCTGGGGGGTCGCTGTGGCCTGCAGCACGGCAGGCGAAGCCAGGGGAAAACGGCTCAGATGACTCATGCGGATGCCGCAAGCAAGAAATCAGCCACCACCTCGATGTGTGCGGGGTCCGTCAGTGTCGGGGCATGCCCGACACCCGACCACTGCACCAGCTGTGCATGGGGGCCCCGCTGGGTCATCTCGTGGGCGGTGGCCTCGGTCAGCAAGTCCGACTCGAGCCCGCGGATCAGCAGCACCTGCGCCCTGATCTGGTCGTAAAGATGCCAGACCACGGCCTCGGCCGCTTGCGCCGCCTCGGCCGTCAAGGCACGGATCGGCTCACCGATGGCCGGGTCGTAGTGCAGGGTCAGCCCCCCCTCGGGCAGCTGGCGAACCATGTGCGAGCTCAATTCCAGCCAGATGTCCTCAGGCACCGGGCCAAAGCCATAGGAAAGCCGCCGCATCTCGGCCGCGGCCTCCGACAGATGGGCAAACTGCCCATAACGCCCCACATGCTGCTGCATGCGTTGCACCGAAGTCCAGGTGATGGAGGGGCCCACGTCATTGAGCACCAGTCGGCGAATGGAAACGGGCAAGGGCAATTGGGGTTGACCAGCCAGCGCCATGCCCATCAGCCCCCCCATGCTGGTGCCGATCCAGTCCAGGGTGCGAATCGGTGCATGCTGGTGCAATTGCCCCAGCATCACCAGCATGTCGGCCACGTATTGCGGCAGCTGGTACAGCGCGGGCTGGGGCAACCAGTCGCTGTGACCGCGACCCGCCACGTCCGGACAAACGATGTGGATGTGGCCTTGGTAGCGCTCAACCAGTGCGCGCGCCAGGCGGTCAAAGTCCCGCCCCTGCCGGGTCAGGCCATGTGCGCAGACCACCACATGCGAGGCCGATGCATCCCCCCAGGACCACCAGACCATGCGGTGCTGGCCATCAGGATGGGGGCAGATGACAGATTCGAGACGGGGCTGGAGCATGACTTCAATTCAGAAAATTCACCGGCCCCTGCGTGTCAGCCGATGTGGCTGGCGAACCGGTGATAATGGTTTTTTCATCATCGTAATGGATACGGAGAAGACAGCATGCTCAAAGGCAAAACGGCCCTCGTGACAGGCTCCACCAGCGGCATCGGCCTCGGAATCGCCAAGGCCCTCGCATCGCAAGGAGCCAACATCGTCCTCAACGGCTTTGGCGATGCAGAAGGCCCCAAGGCCGAGATCGCAGCACTGGGCGTGAAAGTGGCCTACCACGGCGCCGACATGAGCAAGGCCAGCGAAATCGAGGCCATGATGAAGTTCGCCGCCGACACCTTTGGCCGCGTGGACATCCTGGTCAACAACGCCGGCATCCAGCATGTGGCCCGCATCGAGGACTTCCCGGTCGAGCGCTGGGACGCCATCATCGCCATCAACCTCACCAGTGCCTTCCATGCCACGCGCCTGGCCTTGCCTGCCATGAAGGCGGCCAACTGGGGGCGCATCATCAATGTGGCTTCGGTCCATGGCCTGGTCGCCTCGTCCGAAAAATCGGCCTATGTGGCAGCCAAACATGGCGTCGTTGGCCTCACCAAGGTCACTGCCCTGGAAAACGCCACCAGCGGCATCACTTGCAACGCCATCTGCCCGGGCTGGGTGCTGACGCCGCTGGTACAGAAACAGGTAGACGCCAAGGCCGCTGCCCTGGGTCTGTCCAACGAAGAGGCCAAAAAAGTGTTGCTGGGCGAGAAAGAGCCCTCCATGCAATTCACCACCCCTGAAGAACTGGGTGCTCTGGCGGTGTTCTTCTGTTCGCCAGCCGCCAACAACGTGCTTGGCGTGGCCTGGAACATGGACGGTGGATGGGTAGCCCAGTAACCGTTGGTTACGGTGGCACAGGCGAGCTGTGTCACCCTTGGGTTCCCATTCGAACCCGCTGATTTCTGCGAATGAACACACCCCATCGCCTCGACAAGATCGTCATCGTGGATGACGATGCCCGCATCCGCGACCTGCTGCGCCGCTTCCTGTCGCAGGAGGGGTTTGACGTCCTCATGGCCGAAGATTCCCGTGCACTGACGCGCATCATGCAGCGCGAAAGCGTGGACCTGCTGGTGCTTGACCTGATGCTGCCCGGTGAAGACGGCCTGAGCATTTGCCGCCGTCTGCGCTCCGAGGGACAAAAGGTGCCCGTCATCATGCTGACTGCCAAAGGCGAGGATGTGGACCGCATCACCGGTCTGGAAATCGGCGCAGACGACTACCTGACCAAGCCTTTCAACCCGCGCGAATTGCTGGCCCGCATCCATGCCGTGCTGCGCCGCCGCCCATCGCAGGAAGCCCCGGGGGCACCCAGCAATGAGCAGGAAATCATCCAGTTCGGTGACTTTGTGTTCGACCTGGGTGCACGGTCGCTCAAAAAGGCCGGCAAGGACATCGCCTTGACGACCGGTGAATTCGCCATGCTCAAGGTGCTGGCCAGACACCCTCGCCAGCCACTGAGCCGCGACAAGCTGGCCCAGCTGGCCCGCGGGCGCGAGTTCGAGCCTTTTGACCGCAGTCTGGACGTGCAGGTCTCCCGCCTGCGCAAGCTGATCGAAACCGATCCAGCCACCCCGAAGATCATCCAGACGGTGTGGGGCGTGGGCTACGTCTTCGTCCCGGACGGAGCCGCCTGAGGTGCCACAACCTGCGCTCCAGTCTGCATTGGCTCAGCCCCTTCGGGGGCTGAGCCTGTTCTGGCGCACCTTCATTCTGCTGGGGCTGCTGATGCTGTGCAGTACCCTGGTGTGGCTGCTGCTCTTTCGCAGCCAGGAATATGAGCCCCGTGTGCTGCGCAATGCGCACCAGATCGCCACGGTGGTCAACCTCACGCGCAACGCCCTGATCCACACCGACGCGATCGCCCGCGTTTCACTGCTCAAAATGCTGGCCGATGAGGAAGATGTCCGACTCGTGATCCGGGAGCCCGGTGACCGCATCCAGCCCTTCGGTGAATCGGCGCTCGAGGCACGTCTTGCCGAGACCCTGATCGAACGGCTGGGGCCACAGACGGTGGTGGCCTCCAGCGTCAATGGCGAGCGTGGCTTGTGGGTGGGCTTTCGCATCGAACGTGACAGTTACTGGCTGCAGATGGACCCCGAACGGCTGCGCCCCCTGAGCAACACGGCCTGGCTGGTCTGGCTGGCCCTTGCGGCGGCCCTCTCGGTGGTGGGTGCTGCGGCCATCACGGCACGCATCAACCATCCGCTCAAACAATTGTCACTGGCGGCCAGCCGTGTCCGCGAAGGTCGCTACCGCGATACCGCACTGGACGAGATGGCCCCAACCCCCGAAATACGCGAAGTCAACATCGGCTTCAACCGCATGGCCGAGCGGCTGGCCAAGGTCGAGGAGGAGCGCGTCCTGATGCTGGCGGGCATCTCGCACGACCTGCGCACCCCACTGGCGCGCCTGCGGCTGGAAACGGAATTGAGCGTACCCGAAGCCGAGTCACGACAGGCCATGTCGGCCGACATCGAACAGCTCAACGACATCATTGACAAATTTCTGGGCTATGCCAGGCCGGACCATGCCGAACTGGAGGCCGTGCTGTTGGCGCCCATCATCAGCAAGTGCATCACCCCGTTTCGCAGTGCCTCGCACATGGACATTCGCGTGAGCGTGCCAGAAGACCTGTTGGTCGCAGCCGATGCGGTGGAGCTTGGCCGGGTGGTGTCCAACCTGCTCGAAAACGCGCGCCGCTATGGCCAAAGCCGCGAGGACGGCACCAGCCATGTCCACATCGATGCCCAAACACACAGCGGCCGTGTCCTGCTGCGCATCCACGATCGGGGACCCGGTGTGCCCGAAGAGCAGCTGGCGCACATCACCCAGCCTTTCTACCGGGGCAATGTGGCTCGCACGTCCGCCATGGGATCGGGCCTGGGACTGGCCATCGTGGAGCGCGCCATCGCACGCATGGGTGGAACGTTCACGGTCACCAACCATCCCCAAGGCGGGTTGATGGCGGAGATTGCTCTGCAGCCAGGCCGCTGAAGCGCGATTTGACTGGCCTTCAGGCCTGGCGCAGCAGGGCGACAGCCCGCGCCTCGATGCTTTGCCCCTGCCCCACCGGCCCCAGTTTTTCGGCGGTCTTGGCCTTGACGTTGACCTGCCCGACCGCCACACCCAGGGCTCGTGCCACAGAAGCATGGATGGCGGCCATGTGCGGGGCCAGCTTGGGCGCCTGGGCCACGATGGTGCTGTCAATGTTGACAAGTTCCCAGCCTTCGGCACGCACTCGGCGCATGGCTTCGCACAGCAGAACCGCAGAATCCGCCCCCTTGAATTGCGCATCGGTGTCCGGGAAGTGGCGCCCAATATCGCCCAGCCCCGCGGCGCCCAGCACGGCATCGGTGATGGCGTGCAGCAGCACATCGGCGTCCGAATGGCCCAGCAGACCGGACGTATGCGGGATGTCGACGCCCCCCAGAATCAGTTTGCGGCCAGGCACCAGGGCGTGCACATCCCAGCCCTCGCCAATGCGGAAGTTCATGTTCATGCCCTGCTCCTGAGAATGGCCTCGGCCAGCGCAAAGTCTGCCGGGTAGGTCACCTTGAAATTCTGTGCCGAGCCTTCGACCAGACGCGGCGCAAGGCCCAGGCGCTCCATGGCGCTGGCTTCGTCGGTGATGCCTGCAAAGCCGCTGCCCGTCGCCGCCAGGGCATCGTGCAAGGCCTGCAGGCGGAACATCTGCGGCGTCTGAGCCAGCCATTTGTGCTCACGCGAGACCGTTTCCTGCACACGCCCGCCCGACTCGCTCTTGAGCGTGTCGGGCAAAGGCAAGGCCAGCAAGCCACCCACCGCGTCGCCCTGGCAGGCTGCGATCAGCCGCTGCACCGCCTCGGCCTGCACCAGACAGCGCGCAGCGTCGTGCACCAGCACCCAGTCCTGTCCGTTCACACCAGCCGCCAGCATGGCCTGCAGACCATTGAAAACACTCTCGGCGCGGCTGGCACCGCCGCAATACACACGCCGGAAATGCGCTGGCCATCCCGTCTGCGGCCACACAAAGTCATCGGCGGGCGACAGGATCACCCAAGCGCTCGCCATCTCGGGCACCGAAGCCAGCGCCTGCACCGTGTGCATCACCATGGGCTGACCAGCCAATGGCTGATACTGCTTGGGCTGCACCGTACCGGCACGGCTGCCGGTGCCAGCGCAGGGGATAAGAGCATGAAACTGAGACATTGCTGCTGATTCTAGAGGGCGCTCTGCCGATCCAAGGCCCGTGGCGTGGCCGCTCTAAAATCCAGTGTGTCCATTTCACACCCCCCTCCAATTCTGGCGGGGGGTGTTTCCGTTTTGTGATCCACCATGCAACTGCCTGTCCTCCACGCTGGTAAACGCTTCACCCTCCCCCGCCCTGTGGGCTCGGCCGATGCCGTGCTGCTGGCGCGCCTGGCCGAACGCGAAAAAGCCGCAGGCCACTTGACGGCCATCGTCGCGTCGGACGCCAGCGATGCCCAGCGCCTGATGGATGAGATGGTGTTTTTTGCCCCCGGCCTGCGCTGCGTGATGTTCCCCGACTGGGAAACCCTGCCATATGACACCTTCTCGCCGCACCAGGATCTGATTTCGGAGCGGCTGGCGACCCTGTGGCGCATCCGCCAACGCAACCACCCCGAAGCCGCCGATGTGGTGCTGATCCCGGCCACCACCGCGCTGTACCGGTTGGCCCCGCCCTCCTTTCTGGCGGGCTACACCTTCGAGTTCAAGACCAAGCAAAAGCTCGACGAAGCCCAGCTCAAGGCGCAACTCACGCTGGCGGGCTACAACCACGTCAGCCAGGTGGTCAGCCCCGGCGAATACGCGGTGCGCGGCGGATTGATTGACCTCTTTCCCATGGGCTCGCCCGTGCCTTACCGGGTGGACCTGTTCGACGACGAGATCGACAGCATCCGCACCTTTGACCCGGACAGCCAGCGCAGCCTCTACCCCGTGCCCGAAGTGCGGCTGCTGCCCGGGCGCGAATTCCCGATGGACGAGGCGGCGCGGGCACGTTTTCGCAGCCGCTGGCGCGAACTGCTCGAAGGCGACCCGACCAAGAGCCGCATCTACAAGGACATGGGCAACGGCGTGGCCACGGCGGGCATTGAGTACTACCTGCCGCTGTTCTTTGAAGACACCGCCACCGTGTTTGACTACCTGGACGTGGAGGGCGGCACCGCCACGCTGGTATTGCACGGCGAACTGGAGCCTGCCTTCCAGCGCTTCTGGCAGGACACCAAGGACCGCCACCGCCTGGTGCAGGGCGACCCTGAACGTCCGGTGCTGCCGCCCGAAGCGCTGTTTCTGAGTGCCGAGCAGTTCTACACCCACGCCAACGCGCACGCCCAGCTGGCCCTGCGACCCGGCACCGCCGATGTGCAGGACAACGCCCTCGCCCAGCCCCTGCCCGAACTGACCGTGGTGCGCGGCGCGGACGATCCGCTCTCGCGCCTGCAGGCCCACCTGAAGACCAGCCCGCACCGCCTGCTGATCCTGGCCGAAAGCGATGGCCGCCGCGAAAGCCTGCTGGACTTTGTACGTTCCAGTGGCCTGACGCCCCCGGTCTTTGACAACCTGGAAGAATTCCTGAGCAGCGACGAAAAGGTCGGCATGGCCACCGCCGCTCTGGCCAGCGGTTTCCACTGGTTCGAACACGGCATCGACCTCGTCACCGAAACCGAGCTGTTTGCCGCCGGGGCCGTCACCCGCCGCCGCAAAAAGCAGGAACAGGTCAGCGACGTCGAAGCGCTGATCAAGGACCTGAGCGAGCTGAACGTGGGCGACCCGGTGGTGCACAGCGCGCACGGCATTGGCCGCTACCGGGGCCTGGTCAACATGGACCTAGGCGAAAAAAATCCCGACGGCACACCTGCGCTGCAGGAATTTCTGCACCTCGAATACGCCGACAAGGCCACGCTGTATGTGCCGGTGAGCCAGCTGCAGCTGATCGGCCGCTACACCGGCGTGAGCGCCGACGAAGCGCCGCTGCACAAGCTGGGCTCGGGCCAGTGGGAAAAAGCCAAGCGCAAGGCCGCCGAGCAGGTGCGCGACGCCGCCGCCGAGTTGCTCAACATCTACGCCCGCCGCGCCGCGCGCGAGGGCCACGCCTTCCGCTACAGCCCGCAGGACTACGAAACCTTCGCCAACGACTTCGGCTTTGAGGAAACCGCCGACCAGAAGGCCGCCATCCACTGCGTCATTCAGGACATGATCAGCCCCCGCCCGATGGACCGGCTGGTGTGCGGCGATGTGGGCTTTGGCAAGACCGAGGTCGCGCTGCGCGCCGCCTTTGTGGCGGTGACCGGCGGCAAGCAGGTTGCCCTGCTGGCGCCCACCACGCTGCTGGCCGAGCAGCACTACCAGACCCTCAAAGACCGCTTCTCCAAGTGGCCCGTCAAGGTGGCCGAGATCTCGCGTTTCCGCTCCACCAAGGAAGTCAACGCCGCCATGAAAGGCATCGAAGACGGCACGGTGGACATCGTGGTCGGCACGCACAAGCTGCTGAGTGAGAAGACCCAGTTCAAGAACCTGGGCCTGCTGATCATCGATGAGGAACACCGTTTTGGCGTGCGCCACAAAGAGGCGATGAAGCAGCTGCGGGCCGAGGTCGATGTGCTGACCCTCACCGCCACGCCCATCCCCCGCACCATGGGCATGGCCCTGGAAGGCCTGCGCGACCTGAGCGTGATCGCGACGGCACCTCAGCGCCGACTGGCCATCAAGACCTTTGTGCGCAACGAAGGCACGGGCGTGATCCGCGAGGCGGTACTGCGCGAGCTCAAGCGCGGAGGGCAGTGCTATTTTTTGCACAACGAGGTCGAGACCATCGAGAACCGCAGGCAAAAGCTCGAAGAGATCCTGCCCGAAGCCCGCATCGCCGTGGCCCACGGCCAGATGCCCGAGCGCGAGCTGGAGCGCGTGATGCGTGACTTTGTGGCCCAGCGCTACAACATCCTGCTGTGCTCGACCATCATCGAGACCGGCATCGACGTGCCCACGGCCAACACGATTGTCATCAGCCGCGCCGACAAATTTGGCCTAGCCCAGCTGCACCAGCTGCGCGGGCGCGTGGGCCGCAGCCACCACCAGGCCTACGCCTACCTGCTGGTGCCCGAGATCGAAGGACTGACCAAGCAGGCCGCCCAGCGGCTGGACGCGATCCAGCAGATGGAAGAGCTGGGCAGCGGCTTTTACCTGGCCATGCACGACCTGGAGATCCGCGGCGCGGGCGAGGTGCTGGGCGAGAGCCAGAGCGGCAACATGATGGAGATCG
>JACCDV011080812.1_pt1 | contig 10839 bp, 9 predicted proteins | sample 7446131 | NCBI WGS metagenome assembly JACCDV01 (sample SAMN15323448, study PRJNA562643) | freshwater metagenome | isolation source: river surface water | place: USA:Blue River Watershed | collected 2017-08-17
CACACCTTTCTCTATTCAGGCACTTTTCTAGCAACTAAAATGACTTATTATAGCATTTGTCCTAAGGAACACACTGTTCTTGAAAAAATATTAGCGCCAGAACATCAAGTCGGATCTGTTTTAAATGAAAATTGTTTTTTAGCTAAAAAAGAAGTTTTTCTAGATCCGTTTATAAAAGAAAGACTCACCCTTGATATGCAAACTTTTACAAACTCATGCCTTGAACTAGGATATGATATCTACAACTCTGACAAATTTAATTATCTAGAAATTTTAGACGGAGAAACAAAAGATCTAGAAGAAGCTTTTAATTTTGTTCGAGCTTAATAAAAAAATAAAATACACTTGCCTAGAAGAAACCTCTCACCTAGCATAGCCAGAAATCAAATGTATAACATTGTAATCTCATATGAGGACTTTTATGAAGCATATCCTTCTCTTCTTATTTTTCTCTTCCTACATATTTTTTTCTTCCCATCTTTTTGCTCTTGATAAATGCTCTACTGAGGAAAAAGATTCCATTTCAAGCATGGATGAACTATTAAGTTATAGAACCCATCCAGAATTCATATCTAAAGAAATTACCTCAGAAAGAAAACACTACAAAAAGTATCTCTATACAATTAAGGCTCAGAATCAAGACAAAGAAGAAATTACAAAATTTTACTACTACCACACAAACAAAGGTGTCGGTGTAAAAAAACCAACTGTGTTCCTCTTTAGCAATGTAGGAGGAATTACAATCCTTGAACGTTATATTGGCTTTTATTTAGCAAAAAGAGGAATCTCTACAGTCGTAGTCGAGCTTGATGATATTAAAAATGTGGATCGTCTTGAAAAAGTAAGCCCTTATCTTGTTTCAAGTTTATTTTCTAGTATGAATATTGTCGATTTTATAGCAGATGAACCCTACACAGATAAAGACAAGTTAGCGACTATTGGTGTTAGCCTAGGAGGCTTCAGAGCTCTTTATTTGAGTGCCATTGACACGAGAATTAAATCAGCAACCTTAGTAGTCAGTGGTCTTTCTATCACAGAAACCATTGCAAGCAGCACTCTTGAAATGGTCGAAGAAATCAGAAGTGAGCAAATGAGAGCCGTAGGACTAGATCCTTTGCAAGATAAAGCTGACTATGAACTCCTTTTAAAACAACAAATTATGTTTAATGTTGAGGATCTTCTTTGTCGCAAAAATCCTGAAAACTATCTTCTCTTCCAATCAAAAAATGACACAATCGTTCCCTACTCTGAACAAAATCGTCTCTATGAAGCCCTCAAAAAACCAAAAAGAACTCTCAGCAATCATTTTGGTCACAAAGCTACAGCAATTGGTTTTGGGATGACAAAGCTTGGTGATACAGTGAAATTTATGTATTCGAACTGGTAATAGAAAAGAAAAACTTTATTTCTAGTTATTTTCCTTCTTTGTGTGTACAATTTTCTCTTTTTAAAGAATGATCTCCAGTTGCAAGTTCTTCTTGAGACAAATCATCTGGGTTTGTTACACAAAGAGCTTTGACTAATCGAAAGTATAAGTCAGGGTACATGGAATCATAGGTATAAGCAAAATACTCAGATTGTTGCCAGTGATGGATTGATTGATTATGATTTCTTAATTTAAAACCTTTTGAGACAATTGGATAAATCTTATCAGACTCATCTTCATAAAAAGCATTAGGATCTAAGAGAATTTTATCCTCCTCCGAAGAAGATTCATCTGTTTCGATAGCAGAAATTTTAGGCTGCTCTGAATTAAAATTATCTTGACTATAGCCTGTTGATGCTCGTACCGCCAAAACACCATGAGTTCCACCAAGAACATAGGAATTTTTATCTCCTGAGTAACGAGGGTTTAAACCACCTTCAAGAGTTAGATAAACAGAAAGAATCTCCATCAAATCATTTTTTCCCCACTGTCTTGTTGTATTGTCTGTAGAACGTATCTGGAAGTAGTAGTTTTGATCTCTTTGAGTGCAAGAAAAAGGCCTTGAATCAAATGTAAAATGCTGATCTATTCCTAATATAGAATACATATTATCCCAGAGAATACAAGCATCATACCAAGAACCCTCTCCCTCTACCTTTACTTGAAGTCTATAGTACCCATCATGGATCTTAGCCTCGGCATCTTTGTGCTTTGTATAAAGAGAAGAATCTGAAATATTTCTAAACTCAAGAATATCGCAAGTCCCATTTCCATCTTTGTCCTCGTAGAAATGCTTGCTATAAAGATAACTATTCCCACCTTCAATCTTAGAACTAACTTTATCTGTTTCGTTACCGTCATCACAATCTTCTGTATCATAGCTTTTTAAGCTATGGGGACTACTCGTACAAGTAGATGTGCTAGCCCAGCAACCATCATTGTCATAATCTGTTCCACATTGGTGAAGAGCTCTTTTTATGCTAAAATCATCAGAAAGATAATCTACCATACTCACAATAGTAGAAGAACTATTAGAATCTGATTCATCGTTATACTCTGCAATACACTGATCGAATTGTTCACCTGATACAGCTGCCCAATCTTGTTTGCCATCGCAATCTTGATCATTTTTTTGGGAATAATCACTAGAACCATCTGTTGTATTATCACAATCTTCACCATATGAAGAACCCGGGTAAAAAAAGTCACAGTCAGGGTCAATATCTGTATTAGAAAAAATATCTGTTTTTGCAGTGTCGTCAACACAATCCTTATTGTTTTGTGAGTAAGAGACTCCAGCAGAACTATAGGTTGTTGCACCAGAAGCTTGACATTGGGTGACTGAAGATCCTGTTTTACCACCATAGCTATCACCATCAAGATCCTTATACCAAATAATATTTTCCTGCACATTTGCATCTGAATCGTTACAATCTGTGCCAGACAGAGAATAACCATTTACAGCAAGCATATCTATATTCTGACTTAGGCTATAGAGACACTCTTCAGTATCAATTGGTTGGCCAGCTCCACTTTCATCACCATCGCTATCTGGGTAAGCTATAGTTTCATCTTCAGTACCATCACAGTCATTGTCTTTCCCATCTAAGCAATCTTCTAAACCCTCAGGACTAATATTGTCATCATTATCATCACAGTCTAGATTGTTTGTTGCAAAAGGCCCAATTGGGACTCCATTATAAATATCAAGAGGATCATTGCTACCATAGCTATCTTGATCTACATCGAAGTAATAAGTTTTGCTTGGATCATAAATAGTACCATCTGCTAAAATTGTATTTCCTGTTTCATCTGAGATATTTAAGTTTGAATTACTACTATTTGCATCACTACTATTTGTTGATCCACTACCACCTGTTGATCCAGTGCTATTTGCATCACTACTATTTGTTGATCCACTACCACTTGTTGATCCAGTGCTATTTGCATCACTACTATTTGGATCACTACCACCTAGTCCCCCATTTCCATCTCCATCACCACCTATTCCCCCATCTCCATCTCCATCTCCATCTCCATCTCCATCTCCATCTCCATCTCCATCTCCATCTCCATCTCCATCTCCATCTCCATTTCCATCTCCATCTCCATCTCCATTTCCATTTCCATTTCCATCTGCAAACCCTCCTGTTAGGTTTGCACTAGCTAGAAAATCAGTATAAACTTGAGTTGTTTGACAACCTTTATTCTCTAAATAACTTTTTACATAAGAATTATAAGCAGCAGTGCCACTTCGAAGAAGACTTCTTAATGCCTCTCTAGCTCCTTCATTTTGATTATACTTGCATGTGTCTTCTAAACTCTCTTCATTTCCACCTGTTCCATCTCCCACACTCTCTGACCCTGCTGCACCTTGTGTCAAAGATCTAGAATTATTAGTCTCTGGCTTACAAGCATAAAAAACAAAAAGAGAAATAAAAATTAGCGTTTTTATCATAAACCCACCTTTTATTCTGTATTCTTAATCAGTTTTTAAAAAACGGAGTGCTTTTAAAAACTATGTATACGTTCTAAAAAAAATCTTCTAGGTTTATGATATCAGATAAACTTTATTTTTTATAAGATCAAGATGCAGGTTTTAAAAATTTCAAACGCTTACTCCTAATAGTGGTTACTGGAAGACCTGTGTAACGAGAAGACTGGGTGTAAGTTTTTTGAGATCTCATAATCATTTCGATCAAAAAGTTATCTTGAAAGTTTAAGAGTTTTTTATAACTGACTTTACCTACAAGATTAGCTAATGAGAAAAAATCTACTTCTTCAATAATCAAAAAATCTTCTTTATTTTTATTCACAAAATAAAAAGCTTCCTCAAAAATTTCTTTTGAAATGGTTCTTTCAGAAAGCTTTAATGCTTGGTGATAGCTCCACAAACAAGCATATTTCAAATCAAATACTGTTTTTGCTGGTTTTTTTTCAGCGTAATAACAAAGAGCCTCTTTTGTGAGTGATATTAAAGAAGAAAGTTCTGAAAAAAAATAAGAAAGAAGAAGTAAATGATCACTCACTCTTTCAGGAAAAGATGGAAGAACTATTTCACAATCAAAGGACTTGTCGAACTTTTTTTCTATATTCAAAAAACTCCCATCTTCCCCAGCTAAAACAAGAGTATGAATTTTTTGCGTTTTAAGAAGTTCTTGAAGGAAAGAGTAATCTTTTTTAGATTTTAGAGTTTCTGTAGAAGCGTATAAAAACAACTTTTTTGCAATATTTTTCTTCCAAGGAAAATTAGATAAAACAGCAAATTCCAAATCACTATTTTTATTAAAGCAATGAAATAAATGACGAGCGAGTGTCATTTTTCCACTTCCTTCTACACCCTCTAACTTGAACAGAAGGACTTCTAAAGAAGACTTTGTTTGACTTATTTTGCAAGAAGTCTCTAGGAAACTCTGAACAGGAAAAAATTCTGTTAAAAAAAGATAATTTTTTTTGATATAATCCTGATAAGACTCAAAACATGAGTTAAAATCATCATACAAATTTTGTGAGAACATATCTAAAGCCCTATACAAATAGGACTCGACAGCAGGGTAATTCAAATGTTATTATTAGTGCGGATTTTGTCAATAAAAAATGAGGGTTTATCCTAAATCCTAAGAGAAATCATAATAATTTAGCTAACAGCAAATTGTACAAAATAGGAGCTAATCTTATGTCTAGAACTATTACTGTTGATGAAAGTAATTTTGAAGAAAAAGTTTTAAAGGCTTCACAGCCAGTGCTTCTGGATTTTTGGGCTCCATGGTGCGGACCTTGTCGCAGCATTGCTCCACTTTTAGAAGAACTTGCTAGTGAGTATGGTGGTAAAGCCGTCATCGCAAAAATGGATGTCTCTGACAATGAACACACACCTGCTAATTATGGAGTCCGCTCTATTCCACACCTCTCTCTCTTTGTTAATGGAGAAGTGGTTGCAACTCTGAATGGAGCACACCCAAAAGAATCTATGGCAAAGCTTTTGGACAAGCATCTTGCTTAAGAAAGAAGAAAAAGGAGCCCTAGAAAAAGCGGCCTACGAAAAGAATATTAAAATTCTTGGTGTGGATGAAGTCGGTCGAGGATGCCTAGCAGGCTCTGTCTATGCTGCTGCTCTAGTCTTAGATTTAAGAAAACTATTCACCTTAAGCGACAAAGAGCGCAACCTCATTCGCGATTCAAAGAAACTCTCCCCCAAACAGCGAGCATTATCTATAGAAATCATAAAAAAAATTTCCCTAGATGAAAGTATTGGGATCTCTTCAGAAAGAGAAATAGAAAAATACGGAATTGTAGAAGCTACTTTTATTGCCATGACACGAGCGATTCAAGCTATAAAAAGCCCAGTTGATAAAATTTATGTTGATGGAAACCAAACTATATCAGGGTTCAACAAAATCCCTCAAGAAGCCATCATCAAAGGAGACAGCCTCTCTTACACCATTGCTGCTGCTTCTATCATTGCAAAAGAAGCAAGAGACCTTTATATGCAAAAACAAGCTTTAGCTTACCCTGGCTATGGTTTTGAAAATCATGTAGGTTACGGCACAAAAGCCCATTTAGAAGCTCTCGAAAAACTAGGGATCACCTCTATCCACAGAAAAAATTTCGCTCCTATTAGAGATATGATTTAAAAATTGAGACCTCTTCTATGACTGAAAAAAAAGAACTAGGACGCTTAGGAGAAGAACTCGCCTGGCAGCACTATCAAAAAGAAAACTATCAACTCTTAAAAAAAAATTATTACTCTCAAGGGTCAGAGTTAGATCTTGTTTTGTGGAAAGAAGAAACTCTTATCATTGTAGAAGTCAAAATGAGGAAGAAAATCTCACAAGAAGTAATTTTAAAAGAACTTCTACCTCCCAAAAAAAGAGAATCCCTAAAAAAAGGAACTCTATCTTTTCTTTCAAAAAACAACATCTCCTACAACACTATCCGCTTTGATCTTTTTCTATCCTTCTATAAAGCGCAGAAAAATAATAAAATTTTTATTGAGTCTACCAAGGTTCATCAGGATGTTTTTTAAGAAAAACTGAAATAAAAAAAACTCCAGGCAAAAAAATTCTTTTGTCTGAAGTTTTAAAAAAAAGAAAAAAAGATGTCTTAAAAATTAGACTATTCTTTTGGTCCTAGATTTTGAGTTTTAAGAACAGTTCCAGCTGGAAGTCTTCTTGAAAGGATTCTAGCAGCCTTACCTTTTAAATCTCTTAGGTAGTAAAGACGTGAGCGTCTTACGCGCCCACCAGAAACAAGATCAATCTGATCAATAAGAGGAGAGTTTAAAGCAAAGATCCTCTCAACACCAACGCTGTTAGCACCAATTTTTCTAACTGTAAAAGAAGCGTTCGCACCTTTTTTGTAACAAGTACAAACACCTTCGAAGGCTTGAATTCTGTACTTCTTCTTATCGTCACCGCCTTTAGCAGTACCTTCTTCAATTTTAAAATGAACTGTAACCGTATCGCCTGGACGGAAGCTAGGGTGAACCTTACGGTTTAGATTCATAAGCTCTTCAAATTGGCTGATAACTGCGTTTCTCATTGTTCTAAGGTCCTAAATCTAATGTCTAACCTTTGATATAAAGGTGAACTCTATGTTCTAAAAAATTTATAAAGAAAACGACACTCAAAAGTTTGACTAGTAGCAAGCCAAACTATCCGCGAAAAGCGCAGTGTCAATGGAATCCAGCAAATTAGCGAAAAATAGAAGAAGAGTCAAGTTTATTTAACCAAGCTAGGAAGTTATCCTTCCCTCAAAGAGAGCTTTTCAGTAGAATACTAGAACTTATTTTATTCCCATTTGAAGAAGAAGAGGCGAAAATGCTCGAACTAATTAGGAAAAAAATTGAACAAAATAAATCTATTAGTGAAGATGAGGCCTACTTCCTTTACAAAGAAGCCGCAACAGAAGATCTCAAAGAATGTGCTCAACTGGCTAAAAATAAATATCACACAAAAGAAGCAGCTACTTATCTCGTGATGAGCATCTTAAATTATACGAATATTTGTGTAGCAGGTTGTAAATACTGCTCTTTTTATGCATACCCTCATCAAAAAGAGGGCTACCTTTTAACCTACGAAGAAGTCACAAAAAAACTAGATCTTTGGATTGAAAAATTTAATCCTGATTTAGTGAGCTTTAACGGTGGATTTCACCCTGGACTAAAACTGGAGGATTATGCCAGCTTTTTTGAAAAAATTCACAACAACTACCCAAATCTAACTTTTTATGAAATGACTGTAGCCGAGTTTATTTTTTCCTGTAAACGCTCGAAGCTAAGCCTACATGCGGGAGCTCGTCTCCTGAAAAATTCTGGGACTGAGTGGGTTACTGGAGGGGGCGCTGAGATTCTAGTAGATTCTTTCAGAAAAAGACAAAGCCCCGGCAAGTTTAGCGTCGAAGAGTACTACGATGGACAACAAGCGATTATTGAAGAAAAAATTGGATCCACAGCCACTATGGTCATTGGCTTTGATGAAAGCCTAGAGGAACGCTTCGAACATTTGAGAGTACTAAGAAATTTCCAGAGCAAAATGGACAACAAACTAGCAAGTTTTCTCTGCTGGACCTATAAGCCCTATAATAATGAGTTAGGCGGAACAGAAATCTCTAATGAAGAATATTTACGCTGGCTTGCCACTTGCCGTATTTATTTAAATAATTTCAAACACTTAAGAACTTCAGTCCTTACCCGCAACGAAGGAGCTTTTGAAGGGCTAGCTTTTGGCGCGAATGACTTTGACCTTCCTATCGAAGATGAGGTCACTCAAAAAGCGGGATCCACCATTTCTCATGAGTTTGATGAACTTCTTGAGTTTTGTAAAAAAAGTGGATTTACACCAGTCAGACGAAAAGTTTTTAAAAACCCATCTGCAATCTAATGTGCCACTCAATAACCCGTTGACAAACTCTTCCAGTCAAGTTACTTATACGCCTCAGCTTTTTCGTGGGCCAGTAGCTCAGGTGGTTAGAGCGCACGCCTGATAAGCGTGAGGTCGGAGGTTCGAGTCCTCCTTGGCCCACCACTCTCTCTTCAGTAAATTCAAAACGTTACAGACCAATAAGTTTTAAAAAATCTTTCAAAATACAAAAGCTAAGACAAGAAATCTTAAGTCATACCAATAGGTCATAAATGACTCTTAATATCTTTAGCTAATTTAATTAATCTATCATTCATTCTGTTTGTAGCTTTCTGCTTCTCGAAAGAGATATAGGCTTTGCAACTTCATACAAACAAACTTTTCACGAAAAAAAGTTCAAGAAGGCAAGAGACATAAAGATTGCTCTCAAACATGTAAAAGCAGATATTTAAGCTCACAAATCAACATTTATTGTTAAATTATTTTTTGTAACGATTAGAATTTTGCTTTTGAACTTCTACTATTTTTAGCAAGAACAATAGGAAGAGAATCTATGAGCATTCATATCTGGGTTGACAAGAAAGCTGAACTGTCTAAATCTTTGATTAAAAACTTTGTTATATCTTGATTCGATATCAGGTTTCATTATTCCTAAAAAATGATTTCGAGTCATAAGAACCTTTTCTCATGAAGTCTTTAAGATAAGCTTCTCTTCTAACTTCAAGTTCTTCTAAACGAGCCCGAGCTTCCTTGATGAGTTGGTTTGTTCTTTCTATTTTCAGAGCTGTTGAGATTATCTTAGGACGAATAAGAGAATCTGCTTTGTTATTTAAAAAAGCATTATAATACTCAACCTCTTCGGGTGTTTTATCTTCAACTGGGTGATAACCATTTTCTCTCTCTCTATATAAAAGTTTTTCGCAAGCATCGTCCCCTTTTACAACCCTCTCACCCGTAGATGGATGAATCCTAACATCCTCAAATCTTCTAACCCCAAGATTCTCAACTCTTGGGATCTTAAAAAAAACTTCTAGGTATGCGATTTGTAGTAAAATCTTCTTATAAGTAACGATGGCAGTTTGAAGATCTTTTTGTTCTCGAGCAGCAGAATAAGCAGCGCAAGCTCCTCTTCCTCCACCATCAGCAGCAAATATAAAACTAGAAAAAATAAAAGTTGTTGTAAGAAATAAAAGTTTAAATGGTTCCATAATCAGAAGCCCTTTTTTAAAGATATTCTAGAGGAGGGAGATATACCGCTTGTGATTGTTGAAATTCAAGAGGTTTTTTGTAAGTGCTTAATACTGACGAGATATTTCTGAGAACAGAACTTGTGCTTAGAAAGCTTAGAATCGCTTGGAATATATCGGAGCAAGAAAGAGGATAAAACTCTAAAGAAGGCTTCTAAATCGATAGTAGGATTAAAATATGATTTAGTGGCTTAGACTTAACTTATAAGTAGTCGACCAAATAGAGGAAGTGCCTGAAGTGTCAATTAAATTAGCTAATTAAAACGGATTGATAACAACCTTATCTGATATTTCAAGCCGAATTTATTATAATAATTTCTCACTCTCATTAAAAATCCCTTTAACTTAAGAACCTTTCTTATTTTGTATAAGATTTTAATTTTCTTTGACTCTTTCTTTTTCTCTAATTTGAAATTAGAAAATTTAATTATTTATAGGCAATAGGTATATGAAATTAATTATAAAAACACTCATTTCTGGAATCTGATATTGAGGAAATTGAAAAAAAAAATAGTAGAAGAATCAGAACCGCAGATAAAGAGAACTGCCTTTCAACCTCTTTAGCCCCTTTAATTCAATCAATTTTTTTTATTCCACCATCATAAGTTCTTTTATCTTTTCTTCCATGGCTTCAGCCCAAATTTTGAAAGAAGCTTCTGATTGAATATGAACAAAATCTTTCATGATTTCTTTTGTGAGAAAACCGTTTTGGTTTAGGAAAGAGTTAGAAATATCTAGCCAAAAAACAACTTTTTCATCGGCATAGTGTTTAATAATTTCATTCAGAGCTCTATTTTTAACCCGAGGCTCATCTGATGGGTTAGGAGATCTTGGAAAAGTACCAAGTAAGAGTATTTTTGTTTTTGGAAGCCTTAGTTTTAATTCATCTAAAATCTTTTTAATTCCTAAAGCTGTATCCTTTGGTGTGTCTATATCTAACCGAGATGTTAAATTATTTGTGCCAATCATTAAAATAAGAAGCTTAGGATCAATATCTGCAATAGCACCATTTTCTATTCTCCAAAGAACATGTTCTGTTCTATCTCCTTCTGAGCCAAGATTTAGAGCTTTTCTTTTTCCATAAAAAGTCTCCCAAACAGAAGAGCCTCCTTTTTTTTCCCAGTAATGTATGATTGAGTCTCCTAAAAAAACAAGATCTACTTCATTGTTCATCTCTTGCTTTCTTCTAAGGGTTTCTTTGTGACGTGGTAGGAATCGTTTTTTAGCCCATTTTGAACTTCTATTAGGCATTGCTGAAGTTGCTCTAATAAGTTCTTGAGATACTTGTTCTTGTTCTTTTCTTCCA
>JACCDV011260028.1_pt1 | contig 10839 bp, 10 predicted proteins | sample 7446131 | NCBI WGS metagenome assembly JACCDV01 (sample SAMN15323448, study PRJNA562643) | freshwater metagenome | isolation source: river surface water | place: USA:Blue River Watershed | collected 2017-08-17
TAAAGGAGTTTTCCCAAATAATTTTTTCTAAATAGAGATGCTTTTACTTCTCTTGATCTTCTACAACTTTATGCCGCAACAATTGTGGATCTCCACCTACTACTCCCAGGCTGACTCCTACCCACTGTAAGTGTTCCCTAAAGCCAACGATGACTGCTGTCCCGATGAAGAACTTAGCTTTTTCATTTTCTGACTGTTTCCCATTAATATTATATAATCGTCCTCACATCTTTAGCTAATTAATAAACCCCAAGGGGAAGTTGATTATTGTGAGTGATATTTATTGTTGATAAAGTTGATATATATTAGTTGATAATGGAGGAGGAGAGAAACAAGAATATGCTGATCGCCCAGCACTACAAAATGCGATTCTATGAGAATGAGTTCCCTTATGAGGGAGAACTAGTTATGGTACTTGCCTATCCACTTAGGGTCAATCTTAAAAATCATAAGAAAATGGATGCTATGTCTCCTTGATTTAGTACAATGGCAAGAGCGGAATGATGCCTATCAATTAGTACACCACCACCATGAGGAAGGCCATCCACCGCGCTATGAAGGTGGGCAAAAAATAAATCTTAAGAGTCATTAGGGTTGACAGATAGAAAGGTAGGCTCAAGCTAAAATAGGTTATATTGACCTGTCTAAAAAGCAGGTGAACGCTGACGACGAGTAGGAGGGAGAGAGAAAGTATACTAACTCAACACAGCTCCACTCTATTCTCATTCATGTGGCTGAAGTATGCAAGGTACCTATTCTGGAACTGTATCAAAACTACATCTGGCCACTATACAAGCTATAAAAATACGATCATCCTCTTACTTTCCTCAAGCAACTCCTCGTGTAAATAAATACTTATCATAGCTATGAGGAAAAACAAGAGGAACTTGGAATAAAGGATGAAAAAATCAAATAGTGCTTACTCCAAGAACTCAGGAGAAGGTTCAAAAGGCCAGTCATCAAGACTATGGCGAACTTCAGTATCTCGTGTAGATCCATCAAGGGCATTGCAGCTATTAAAAAGGCCTTGAATGCAGGCATATAAAGTGCAAAGGACAAAGGCTATTAAGTCAAAATCTTCATTATTGGAGCTCCCAAGTACACTTGCTAAGTGTCTTCTGCGACAGTTGAATCTGGAAGGTAGGCTTTACTAATTGCATTACAATCGATTGAGAAGGTGATAAAGGAGGAGAGGGGAGACTACACTTTAGACAAACAAGTATTTCTCTTATAACATAGCCATACATCGTGGGAGATACAAACCAGCACATAAAGGATATGATCAAGGGCTAAGAACTACCTCAAGTGATTGACAATGATGACGATTCGGATATGGGAGATGCTGATGATTGATTCGTGTAAATAATTATCCCAATATGATCCATCATTAGAAACTCTTTCTTTAGAAAATACCCCAGTACTTGTCTCCCTTATTCCTCTACACTTTCTGCCCTTCTTCTGTCTTGTTTACCATGACCTTCACGCAAGGATCGTCGGGGTCAACGACCTATTGAAACATCTAATGGGATCTAAGGTGGTCCATATGCCACTCGTGCAGCTCAAGGACGTCAGTTATGCAGTATATTCTCCCCTTGGGTTTCAACAAAAAAGCGTACTCTGAAAGAAAGCCAGTGTTAATAATCCTTCTTCGATAATTTTTGGCCTTAAAGTGAGGGTCAGGAAAACAAATAAAAATCTTATCTAGGCTTTCTTTGGGGAAGTATTGGCAAAGATGCCTCATAGTATTCGTCCTTACAACCCCAATATTATTGTACTTTCCTGGGTTTTGAATTCTGTATCCTCTAATTTTTTCAGCAACAAAGTTGACAACTTTATCTCTAATTTCCATGCCTAGTATTAATCTACTTGGGAAGAGTAAGGATAGGCCAAAGAGAAGTCCACCGTATCCACAGCCAATATCGATAATGGACACATTATTTCCATTGAGGGGATATGATCTTGGCTGTTCGTAAAATGAAGGATGCTCAACAGTATTGCAGTAAGCCTTATGGTTCTCTTACTCTGTCCCCTCAAAGAAGGTTGGGTAGTGAGCTTTCCAGTCAACAAATGTGTGATGGCAGGGAAAAGGAAATGGAGTGGTATTAAGTGGATTAATATGGGCCCTCATCCGATAATCTTTTTTCTTAGGAATGAGGCGATCAGTTTTAATGAGCTTGCGATTGCCTTCGTCCTGGTCTGACTCCTCACTTTGCTTTCTCTATCGCTTCATAAAAGAAATAATACAACATCAACTTTATAGATTAACTAATTTGTATTATAGTAGTTAATTAGAGTATTATATGCAATATTAGACTGGCTATTTTGAAGCACTCGCCAAGTCGGCACTCTATGAGCCCAACAATGAGGTATTTGCTTAGCTATTCAGCTCAAACTCAGCGCGGAAATATAGCTCACCAAAGTTCTCTTCCAAATGCCCATGTCTGAATACAATCGGATATTAGAGCATTGCTCGGAGGAGGTTGTACTGGTCGTGGCTGCTATCCTTCGCAAGAATGTTCACGAGATGAGGCAGCACACGAGTACATACATGGTTTACATCAACTCCATCCTTTGCGATTGGTATAGGCCCAATGGAACAATGATTCGACACAGACACGGGGAGCTTAAGTTCTATATCCTCAATACTTTCGGCCAATTCATGGGGAACTGCATGAAAGCGCTTTTTGTGGAACCTATTATGAAGAAATACGTGGAAACCCTTTTTGAGTCAATGGCGCACAAACCTCATTACCAACTGTTTCTCTACTATTGCTTTATTGAGAGCGTCTCCACCATCGACAGTGATACTAAATACGTTAGTTATCGGACCCTGCTGACTAGCTTCCAGGACACCATGATTCCCCGCATCTTTTCGGCACTTCACCCCTTCTTCATGAACATTTCCGATTAGATGGAAATCACCGAGCTTTCCTTCCTCCAAAGCTAGCTCACCGTCAACTAGAGCCCCTAGACTCGCAGATTGTTCTGCATTTCCTTATAGAGCTAAAGAAATGCATTCACTGAGCTTGTGTTTAGATTGCTGGAACACGTCATTGCCTTTCGGTTCAACCTAAGCCACAAAGAGTACGACGACCTTGATGACTTCTCTAAAATTACCATTAGTTTTCCTGAGACACTGCTAACCAAGATAATAAATCTAAATTTCCTTCATGCCCTCTACAACATCTTGATGCGGCTCATGCGGACCAAGGAAGCTCACTATCAGTAGATTTGTTTGAACTGCTTGAAGAAGATACTAATTGCCAAAATAACATATATTTCTAAGAAAATGCACAATCTCTTTATGATAAATAATTTATAGGGAGTCCTCAAGTTGCTACAGCTCTTAACCAACTCCAAATTCGCATGCCAACGAGAGAACATAGTTCATATTTTGCAGTGCAACATCAACTTTATGACTACATTCGGACTTGAAGCAATTGCTGGCTGCTCTTTGACCAGCGAAAAACATGAACTGTTCTTTAGGGAATGGCTATAGCTCACCACCATGGTCCCAATCTATTTGCTTGACAATGAAGATCAGCATATCGACATTGAGAACTAACTCTTTATGGTTGGGTCCGAAATGCTCGTCACTCTTGCTAATGAGTTCAAAATTCATTCAATCGGCTACGACAAACAAAAATATGTCGAGCAATACAGGAAATATACTCGTAGGTTTATGGAGATATTTATCGGTCACGCCAGCTTTATCAATGGAAGCAAGATCCTTACTGTTGAGGAATTCAAAGATTCATGCTAATTTCTATCCCAAGTCAAAGTCATCCTCACCTATAACTACTCAGAAGTCTTTAACCTTTTCAATGATTGCTGTGATAACCTCTATCAAGGAAACAGCGGATAGCTCAATTTGGGAAACTTCATTCTACTCTTGAGAGAAATCATAAGGGAAGGAAATTTCCTTGAAGAAAGCATCTTTGGAAATGGAATTATCGCCACTCGATCAAGACAAATGTAGGAGGACGGGGCAGAAATGAGGATACTTGGGTCGGTGCTATACAAGACCATAGCCTTCATCTTTTAGTACTTATCAAATAGCACTAAGGCATTTGGCTATTTAAATAATGCAATAGTATTTTTCCTATCCACCCTAATCTAACAATGCGCTAGGAAGATCACAGTTGGAGGTGACCCTCAGAAGCCTATCAAGCCCTACATTGACTATCAATTACTGAAGTACATTAAGATTCATTTCTAAAATGTTAATATGGATGACTAACACTTCCTTCTGCTGTGCTTGGATGCACTCACCAAGTTCATATACGTTCCGAATATAAGCAGCTTGCAATTCATTTTGACAGTTCTCTATGAGAGCATTGTGGAGATAAAGGTCAACATGATAAGAGAGAACTTTGTCAAATCTAATATTTACCAAGGAATGGTCAGATTCTTTAATATAGTTTGCCAAGAGCCAGTCCTTAATCCATTCCTAAAAAGCAGAGTTTTGCTGTTTAAGTCCATGACTGTTTTGAGCTTTGATGACACCCTCGATGAGTATCGTCGCAGTATAAGGACTGTTATTGCCTTTTTCAAGCAGGAGATAGCTCAAGGCGAGTATAAGAGGCTTCTCTATGAGCTGACTGGAGTGTTTGGATCAGCGGAGAGAGAAACTATCTACAAGTTCATAGTGAGATACTTTACGCGGGAAATAAACTTTGGCTAGCTAATTGCCAATCTGTTCAATGGGCTTGCCTTTGCAGACCCTAACCAGTTCCTCAGAGATGTCTTGCACTTGTCTTGGCTCTTCGTGAGCAACAAATCAAACAGACTTTAAGGGTAAGGCATGTAGCTTGTGTACAAGATGCTGATTCAAATAATTCCCTACTGGAATAAGTACCTGGAGTATGGAGCATTATTGAGTGAGTAAGCCTTGGCTTAGATGTACAAGTCAATAACGGAATTGGTCGCGTCAAACTCCTACAATATCTGCCTTCTTGATAGATATGCGCCAGATGACTTTCGAAAACTCATCTTCCTTCTTGTTAGTAGCATGATCAAAACTGTTGATAGCTTGTAGTCTTCTCAGGAATTAACAGAAAGGTACTTCGATTTGGCCAAAGTATTCACAGAGAAGGTTCCTAAGGTCCTGTTTAATAACGAGGATCCCAAAATTGCTAACTGCATCAATTAGTTTATCAACACTCTCATGAAAAAAATAGCTCTAAACTTTCAGACGATTGCAAGCGGAGCCTTTGAAGAGAGACTTATGAAGCCCATTCTGGACATTATTCATAACTACTATGCATTTTTGAGGAAGCACAGAGGAATGCGGCATCTCAGATACCTATTCTTAAATATCTCGTTGGCGTTGAATGATTCACAAGACAAGTAGATCTTTTTGGAGGCAATAATGAAGATAGCTATGGATTTCAGGCAGCACTTCTCCTAGACTCTCGAACACATAGCAGCCATATGCGTCAATCTCATCGAATTCTACAAGATCAATGTGGACACTGTTATTGCGGGACTTGGCCTATCAGACGACAAAGATATTCATGAGCTTAGGCGCATCTTCCATCACATTAGCGAGTCTCTGTAGGAGAACGAATGGTTGAATTCGCAAATGAAGGATTGGCTTCACAATAAGTCGAGATTCTACACCCCTGTTGATAATGATTACTGATTCATCTAAGAATTGAAATAGATAGTAGATATAATATAAACCACCATGAGAAAGATTATAGTCATCCTACTCACCCTCTTCAACCTATATTTCTTGGGAGTGGGGCAGCAAGAAGACGATGTCATCGACATATCTAAAATAACAGTGTTTCCTCAAGACTACAAGCCTAAACTAAGAGCTGGCTATCTCAGTATTACGCAAAATACACAGTCACTTTACTATATTCTTTGCTAAAGGTAGACCATTGTTAACATAGCTAGGACAACCCTAAGAATAATCCCCTCATCTTATGGCTCAATGGAGGACCAGGCTGTTCATCATTAACAGGCTTCTTTACTGAGAACGGCCCCTTTTCATTTATCGAATAAAATAGTGCTAGCTCCAAGATGAAGGTCAATCCCTATCGTTGGAATAAGAAGGCAAGTGTTTTATACTTATAATCCCCAGGAGCAGTGGGCTTCTCAAAAGCGAGTAAAGATTTCTTAGTGCAAAACGATAGTTCAGTGGCCAAGAACAACCTGGTTGCCCTCATTCAATTCTTCACCAAGTACAAACAGTTCCAAGGAAACGATTTCTATATTGCGGGATAGAGCTACGCTGGCATTTACATTCCTCAGCTTGCAAAACAAATCCTTGACTACAATTAGTAAATGCAGCAAATACATATAAACCTGATGGGGATATTGGTTGGTAATGCATGCACCATGAAGTAGGAGTGCACGATTCCCAGGTATTACTCCAGGTTTACAACATAGTTCTTTTATACTCGTGGCTTCATTGAGGATACTCTCTATAATGACTATAAGACTAAATGTTTGGCCTATGAAGACTCAGAGGAGAGCACCAACTGCGTATCAGTGCAGAAAACAATCTATGATACTTTTATCAACACTGGTGCCAATATTTACAATCTTTATGCCAAATGCTACAAAGTTAGCCAAAATGAACAATTAGGATAGGTTTTTCTTTAAAAGATGAGGAACTATGATGAAACCAGCCAAAGTTTAAGACATCCTTTGCGTTGTACTGATTCCATAGGGCCGATTACAGTCTTAAACAATAATGATTTTAGGGCTGAATTTAAGGTAAACGAAAAAAGCAGTGTTTTGCCTTGGACACCCTGTTCAGATGTAAGTGTGTATTAAGTTAGACTTTAAAGTACACAATGTAAAGGGATGATTCATACAACTTGCTGCCCTAGCTAACCAAAAGCGGTCTTCGTATTTTCTATTTCTCAGGAGATCTTGATGGTATTGTCCCAATTACTGGCACCATCTATTGGTTCGATAAGTTTAGGACTCAGTTTGGTCAGACTGTTAAACGCAGCTGGCGACCTTGGATCACCAAAGATAAATAATTCCCCAATAATCAAAATATATCAGGAATGGTCTGGTAATTGAATACGATGACCTTAGCCACTGTGAGAGGGGCAGGACATATGGTTCCCAGTGATAAACCGGCTGAGGCAGAATAAATTTTGAATATTTTCTTGGATCCTCTGAGAGGGTGGAGTTATCCTGACTATTACATATAATGATTGGTGTATACTTTGGCAATAGCAGTGGTTAATTATAAAAATGCTGATCATTGTCCCTCCTCTCATGAATCATTTTTAGCCCTTCTTAGCAGCTATTAAGCTTTCTCTCTTATCTTTTTCCTCCTTTAGTCTCTTTCCATCTTCTCATTTTCATTGTCTTGCTTGATACTATGGACCTCCTTTTTGAGGATGGGCATTTCCATAGCCTTATCTGTTGAATGCTCCTGGCTGGAAAACAACCCTGATAATAGCAATCCTCGGCTTTCTTGAAGCAGCTAGAAGTACTTCGATAAGTTATTACGCCCTCCTTTCTTTTCCTTCTCGAATTTCTCATTAGAAATAGCTGTAACAGATATGCTTTAGCTCAAGCATTGCTTGTTATCAAGACTGACTAGTGCAGTTGATTCATTGTGATCATATTTTTATATTTGCTTAGCTGATAAGTCAGCAATCAAATGGTTCAAGCTGCCTTCATCGATATCCTTCAAATCAATCTTATTGTTATTCTCTGATTCATCTCCCTATTAGAACACATCAAATTATGATGAGTCATAACTTTATGAAAAGGATTGCCTTGAATTTGACCCTTATAAACTGCTGTTGTCCAAGTCATCAAGCATATCGATTGACCTTTAATCGAAGTTAATGAAATCTTCGCCTTGCCTTTCAGTTTAATCAGAACTTCCCTATCCCAACTGTATTTTCTTAAGCCGATGATTCCTTTTGACAAAGAGGGACTTAGTATTGGTAACAATCATCATCGGGTAATGATGTGCAAAATCCAAATGTTTCGAGTAGTACTCTAAGTTATGTGATTCATACATGAACAAAGCTTTATTCTATAATCTATCTCTGATTTCCCTGTTAGGGTGCGGAAGAAATACATTCTCCTCAGATACTCTGTTTCGTCAACGTAGGTCCTGAGATCATTGAGTTGGATGTATGTTTTGGATTAGTAGTTGCAGTTGATGATTTCGTTGATTGGTCTCACTTTGTAGAAGTTGAATGTGTTTGAGTATTTCTCGTTGAGTTGCTTACTAACTAGCTTGATTAATATGTCATTTACTTAGTTCATGCAACACTTCTATTTAATTCTTCATATTATTATAATCCGCTGGCAGCAAATAACTCATCTAGCAACCATGCAGATCCATATTTATTTGCCATTGGATTGTTAATTAATTGAGAAATTAGCGATTCGGATTGAGTATATAAAATCTAACTAATCCTATAATAGTTTAATTAAAGATAAAATGTCTGTTAATCACAATACCAGTGACCACCATGATAAGGCTTTAGATCAATCAACTTTTGCCTTAACCATCAGCTCCATCTCTTATAGAGAGTCTGAACCCAACCATTAGTATGATTAGGAATTTACTCTTAATCCAACTGAAGCACATCCTAAAGGCAGGAAAAATTGTTTGGCTTATGAGGTCGCTAAGACATTTCCTCCAAGGATCAAAGAAGAAGTTGTCAAAATAGTTGACTATTACTAAAGTACGCTATAAAATCAGGCAAGGGAGTATTATCGGATCGTTCAATAGAATCATAAATTGAAAAAGGAAAACAATAAACTGAAAGCCACTAATTTATCTAACTAATTGACTAAGACCATAAAAAGTGAATCCAAATAAAATTTGTCTCCCTTTCAGAAGGATAAGTCCTTAAAGCAGACAAATCAAAATGTTTCCCCTGGCAAAAACAGACTTGAGGGAAGGATTAGTTAGTTGTAAAACTTGATGCTGGACAAGGACAGAAAGATAAATGACCTAAATAGTGAGATAAGCGATCTGATGCTGAAGCTAAGAAGATACAAGAAGAAGATGTAGGAAGGAGCCCATAATTGATTTCTAATATCTTCATCATTAAAATAATAGAAAATCATTGCAGATGCTTCAATATCTCAGGAGTAATAAGCTTATGATTTTTAGTCTTGGCCAAATCAGCAAGGGCTGCCTTACCCATTTCGTCTAAAGACTGGCTGTATTGCTTGGCGAGAGTGAGCAGCAAGCAGTGCCAGGCGACTGATAGTTCTCCTTCGTAGTCCATAAATGAAAGCAGATACTCAGTCATCCGAGTGAGCACTCTCTTTGGGAGGGTATAGTGCTTGTTGAGTAAAGCTGATAGATAGTGGATGGCTGGAGATGAGAATGGCAAGTCCATTAGTTTAAGCATGGCAACTGAAGCACTTATTACAGGGATGGACATTTTGCTCAGGATTGATTATACCACTTTCACTTCTTTTGAAGTAGTATGCTCGTCACAAAGCTCAAACATTACTCCTTTGAACCAAGCATTAGTCTTGTATAATGCCTTCTTTAATGAGTCATAAAGATGTACATTCAACTTCTTGTTGTTGGCCAGATCCCTACGAACAGATGGCACAAGCCAACTCTTATAGAACTCTTCTGCCCTTAAAGGATCAAAGTTTGACGCAAATATATTAACTGCTTGAGCCATAGCTTGTGATGTCCACTCATTAGGACGGGTAAGGGCCAACACTTCTCTCCAGCGCTAAAGGTTAGGGATAATTTTGAACGCCTTGGGAACCTTTCCACTTCGATATCTATTAAAGATTTTTCCGATTTCCCCATATACTCTTCTTACTTCAGGGTTGTCCAATGACTTTTCTTAAATTTCCTTTAATTTTCTTTCCAAAGCATTTTACCAATCTGCATGGCTTTCGTCAGGCCCGAATCCTAAGATTTCTAGTAAGCCTAATTCAATATCTGAAACATTTCCGGATTGTTCTTGGGGACGAGCCATTTAGACTATTTAATTTTCGTCATTAGCAGCAAGTTTACGACGATGCATTGAAGCTTGTTTCTTCTTCAAAGTTCTCTCTTTCCTTTTGCGCTCTACTGCTTTATGAACACGCAAAACTCTCTTATGTGCTTTTTCTCTCTTAGATAAGACTTTAATCTTCCTTTTAACTTGTATTTTCTTTTTCTACACCCCCATTGTTGAATCAATTATAATGCCAAATATTGAATCTCACCCCAAATCAATAATATTTATTGTTGACACACATTTTCTAAAAGAGCCTTTGGATATTTTAATTCTTTGTGGATTTATATAGCATTATTACTTTTTAAAGGCATATGGAAATAACTAAGCCAAAGGTGAGAAATCAGAGAAATACATAAGCTGATAGAGTAAAGGCAGTGAAACTCTTCGATAAAAAACCATTGAATTTTAAATAATACTGCGAGCTCTCTTTTATTTGCATTGAAGAAGAGGATGAATTTTTTTTGCGCTAGCAAAATAGATAAAAGTATAACAGTATTCTAAAAGCTGAAAAGGTGGAAATTAAACCCATGAATGCAGATTAGTCTTAGCAGATGAACACCATAATAAAAATACTTTCTTATTACTGGAAAAACATCTTAGGCCTAATCGAGAACAAAAAGCAAAATAAAGATGATAATTTAGGAATATACTCTAGTGAGAATATCAATATGCATTTTGCTAGGCTTGAGGAGATGCTGATTGAGCTTAGGAGTCGCAATTACCGATGTGATGTCTACATGAAATAGCACGCCTATTCAAGAGAAATAGCTGAAAAAGAGATGACTTAAGAGTTAGTGTTTATTAAACTCCTCAAAAATATACTCACCACTCAGACTAAGAAAATCGAAGAAGAAAGAAAAAGACA
>JACCDV011230848.1_pt1 | contig 10838 bp, 8 predicted proteins | sample 7446131 | NCBI WGS metagenome assembly JACCDV01 (sample SAMN15323448, study PRJNA562643) | freshwater metagenome | isolation source: river surface water | place: USA:Blue River Watershed | collected 2017-08-17
GAAATGAAAATGTAACTTTTGGTGTTCGATATAATGTATTACACCGTGATAGAGATAATATTTATGCCGAAGCTTTTATGCCGTTTGTGAGGGTATTTTTTTAATACTTATTCCGAAACCAAACTTTTTGCCATTCGCGTTTTAATACTAAAAAAGCAACTTGTTCTGATAATTCTACCAAATCAGAGCCATCTAATTTTTTAATTTGTTCTTCTGGTACATCAATAATGTAAAGTAAATTTAGATATTCTGCGAATTTGTATTGAATCAATTTATAAATTTTCTCTTGAACCAAATTCTTAAATTCAAAAGGGAAAATACTCGCTGGCACATCTAAAGATTCATTCGCCAAAGCAAAATCTTTATTTACTTGTTCAATCAATTTGAAGTACAAATGTTCTTCTTCGGCTTGCGAAATTAAGGCATCAATATTTGCTGGCGGATTATACATCTTTATGATTTTTGAATGATGATTAACGATTGTTGATTGTTGAAATATTTGATTCTAAAATCTTAAATCAGCACTCATCAATCTTAAATCTTACACGTTTCTTCCCATTAAATTTTCTCCAAAAGCTTTTAAAATGGCTTTCTTATCATTCTCGATATCCATTTTTTCTAAAGTTTCAAAAGCTTTATATGTAAAATCTTTAATTGCTTTTTTGGTTGCTTCGCTAGCTCCAGACGAATTAAATATTGCTTTTACCGATTCGATTTTATCTGTGTTTTCAGAGGGTTGAATGGAAAATAAATGCAACAATTGTTGTTTTTCTTCATCGTTAGCAAACTCCATTGCTTTTAAATACAAATAGGTTTTTTTATTCTCGATAATATCTCCACCCACTTGTTTCCCATAAGTTTCAGGATTTCCAAAAGCATCTAAATAATCGTCTTGTAATTGAAAGGCAATTCCTAAATTCAGTCCAAAATCATAAATTAAATTAGCATTTTCTTCTGAAGTTTCGGCTACAATTGCTCCCATTTTCATTGCAGCACCTACTAAAACAGCCGTTTTGTATTCAATCATTTTAAGGTATTCTGGAATCGTAACATCATCACGCGTTTCAAAATCCACATCATATTGTTGGCCTTCACACACTTCTAAAGCGGTTTTGCTGAATAATTTAGCCAATTTTTGAAATACATGAGGGTCGTAGTTTTCAAAATATTGATAGGCTAAAATCAGCATCGCATCACCCGATAATATTCCAGTATTCAAATCCCATTTTTCATGAACCGTTTGATTACCTCTTCTCAATGGCGCATCATCCATAATATCATCGTGAATCAAAGAAAAGTTATGAAACACCTCAACAGCTGTTGCTGCCGGAATCGATTTTTCGCAATCTACATTAAAAACTTCAGTTGCCATTAAGGTTAAAACCGGACGCATTCTTTTTCCACCAAGTGATAAGATATACTGAATAGGTTCGTATAAATTTTTAGGCTCTTTTTTATCTACTATTTGTAAAAAATGCTGGCTTACTTTGTCTTGATAATAGGATATAGAATGCATCGTTTTGAATTTTTTGCTAAAATAATCTAATATTCTCAAATGAGATGCTTTTATCAAATGTTAAATTTTCGTAAAAACTTTGGAAACTATTTTTGTGTTAAAAGTTTCCTGTATAAATTTGTACCCGAAAAATAAAATCAAAAAAACGATTTTACAGAAATGATGAAGGATAAAATTATAAATAAAGCGAAAGAAATGTTTTTGAGACTTGGTTTCAAAAGCATTACCATGGATGATATTGCTTGCGAAATGTGTATTTCAAAAAAAACGATTTACAAATATTTCAGCAACAAAGACATCTTAATTGAGGAAAGCATCCAAATGGTTCACAAAGAAGTTCATGAAACAATTGAACAAATTGTATCTAAAAACTTTAATGCCATAGAAGAAAATTTCGAAATAAAGAGAATGTTTAGAGAAATGTTTCGTTCTGCAGAATCTTCACCTATTTATCAGTTAAAAAAACACTATCCTGAAGTATATTCAAAAGCTTTAAGTTCTCAAATTGAAGTATGCGAAACGTGCTTTAGAGACAACATTCTAAAAGGCATAAACGAAGGTTTATATAGAGAAAATTTAGATGTTGACAATTATGTGAAATTTTATTACACATTAATTTTTAATATAAACGAAAATACGATGCTAGAAAAAGACGCACATGAGTTAGAAGTAAAAGCTTTGGAATATCACATTAGAGCCATGGCAACATTAGCTGGAATTATCGAATTAGAAAAACACCTTAAAAACCCAATTATATAAACAATGAAGAAAACAATTCTCATAACATTATTAACTTTTACACTGTCAGTAAGTGCGCAAGAAGTGACACCACTAACATTAAAAGATGCTATCACTTTTGCGCTTGAAAACAAAGCAGAAGCTAAAAAAGCGAAATTAGAAGTAGAAAATAGCGAGTATAAAATTCAAGAAGTTCGTTCGAGAGCTTTACCGCAAATTTCGGCTAATGGAAGTATGACATACAATCCTATTCTTCAACTAAACGCTTTACCAGGCGATTTCTTTGGAGCTCCAGGAACTACAATTCTAGCACCACTTGGACAAGAATGGAATTCAGTAGCAGGAGTTTCTTTAAACCAAGCTTTGTTTGACCAATCTGTTTTTACAGGTTTAAAGGCAGCTAAATCTACAAGAGAGTTTTACCAAATAAACGCACAATTAACTGAAGAACAAGTCATTGAACGTGTTGCAAATGCATATTATCAAGTATATGTGCAACAACAAAAACTTATTGTGGTTGATAATAACTTGAAAAACACAAACAAAGTAAAAGACATTATTAAAGGTCAATATGATAATGGTTTGGCTAAAAAAATTGATTATGACAGAATTATCGTTCGTGTAAACAATATCAATTCATTACGTCAGCAAATTTTAAATGCGATTTCGCTTCAAGAAAATGCATTGAAATTTTATATGGGAATGCCAATGGAAAACAAAATCATTATTCCTAATACTGCTTTTGAAGTTACACCTCAAGACCTATCATCAACAGCTGATGTTACAGGAAGAACCGAATATTTATTACTTAAAAAACAAGAACAATTATTAACGTACCAAAAAAAGGCAGCACAAGCGGCATATTACCCAACACTTTCATTAAGCGGAAGTTACAACTATATTGGTCAAGGTCCAGAAATGCCATTGTTTGCAAAACCTGCCGATGGAGTTTATTGGTCTGACTTTTCTTCTATTGGATTAAGTTTAAGAGTTCCATTATTTACAGGATTTGGAACAAGAGCAAAAGTAAGACAAACAAACAACGCATTAAGTTCGATAAAAGTAGATCTTGATGACACAAAATTAGCTTTGGATTTAGCGTTTGATAATGCAAAAAAACAACTTGAAAACAGTTTGATAACTATCAACAATCAAAAAGAAAATGCGCAACTTGCTCAAGAAGTGTTTAACAATACGAATAACAATTACACGCAAGGATTAGCTGCATTAACAGATTTATTAGATGCTGAAAATGCATTGGTTGAAGCACAAAACAATTATACCAATGCTATTTTAGAATACAAATTAGCAGAAATTCAATTCATAAAATCAAAAGGCGAACTTAAAACACTAACCAATAAATAATTAAAATGAAAAAGACAATCATAACCATAGTAATCATTTTAGCCTCATTAGGCGTAATCGGATTTATATTAACTAAAAACAAAGAAGAAAACGAAGCTAAAACAGCAATCGTAGCCGAAAAAAACGCATCAGTTTCTGTAAAAGTGGATACTGTAAAAACTGAAGAAGTTTCATTAGATTTCGTATCAAACGGAAACTTTGAACCAATTCAAGAATTAAAATTTTCTGCTGAAAAATCTGGGAAAGTAACTCAAGTTTTAGTTAAAGAAGGTGATTATGTAAAAGCAGGACAAACACTTGCTATTGTAAGAAGTGATGTTATTAACGTAAATGCGCAAAACGCAAATGCCGTATATCAAAACGCTGTTGCAGATTACACAAGATTTGAAAATGCTTTTAAAACAGGTGGTGTAACAAAACAACAATTAGACCAAGCAAGATTAGCAATGGTAAATGCTAAAGCAAATTTAACTCAAGCTAACATCAACGTAGGTGATACTAGAATTAAAGCACCAATTAGTGGTTTTATCAATAAAAAATTCATTGAACCAGGTTCTATTTTATCAGGAATGCCACCAACAGAATTATTCGAAATCGTAAACGTTTCAAAATTAAAATTAAAAGTTACAGTTAACGAAAGTCAAGTTGCAAGCTTAAAAGTAGGAAGTGTAATTAAAGTAGGTTCAAACGTGTATCCAGACAAAGAATTTACTGGAAAAATCACTTTTATTGCTCCAAAAGCAGATGCAAGTTTAAACTTTCCAGTTGAAATTGAAATTACAAACAACACTTCAAACGACTTAAAAGCTGGTATGTATGGGACAGCAAAATTTGCTTCTAACCAACAAAAACAAACGTTGAAAATTGTACCAAGAAATGCATTTGTTGGGAGTGTTAGTAGTAACGAAATTTTTGTGATTGAAAACGGAACTGCGAAACTTAAAAAAGTAACAGCGGGTAGAATTTTAGGAGACAAAGTAGAAATCTTAGACGGATTATCTAACGGAGAAATTGTAATTGTAACTGGACAAATCAACTTACAAGACGGAAACGCTGTTGAAGTTATTAAATAATAAAAACATATGAAATTAGCAGAAATATCGATAAAACGTCCGTCGTTAGTAATTGTATTGTTTACAATTCTAACACTTGGTGGACTGTTCAGTTATAGCAATTTAGGTTACGAATTGATTCCTAAATTTGAAACCAACGTAATTACAATTGCGACAATTTATCCTGGTGCATCGCCAAGTGAAATTGAAAATACTGTAACTAAAAAAATTGAAGACGCCGTAGCTTCTTTGGAAAACATCAAAAAAATTGATGCAAAATCATACGAAAGTTTATCAACCGTTTCCATCACATTAACTTCAAATGCTGATGTAAATGTTTCGATGAACGATGCACAACGTAAAATTAACGCCATCATTAGTGATTTACCGGATGATGCTGAAACTCCTTCATTAACCAAATTTTCATTAAGTGATTTGCCAATTATGACGATTGGTGCCAATGGAAAAATGGACGAAGTTGCTTTTTACGACTTAATTGATAAAAAATTAGCTCCGATTTTATCTCGTGTTCAAGGTGTTGCGCAAGTAAACATTATTGGTGGACAAGAGAGAGAAATTCAAGTAAATCTTGATGCAGTAAAAATGCAAGGTTACGGACTTTCGATTCCGCAAGTGCAACAAAATATTTTATCATCAAATTTGGATTTCCCTACAGGAAACATTCAAACGCGTGACCAAAAAATATTAATCCGTTTAGCCGGAAAATATAAAAATGTTGAAGAATTAAGAAACTTAATTGTGTCATCAAAAAACGGAATTCAAGTTCGTTTAGGCGATATTGCTGATGTTCAAGACACGCAAAAAATTGCTGAAAAAGTAGCTCGTGTAGATCAAAAAAGTGCTATTCTTTTACAAATTGTAAAACAATCTGATGCAAATGCTGTAGCGGTAAGTGAGGAATTGGTAAAAACCATCAACAAATTAGAAAACGATTATAAATCAAAAGGATTACAATTAGAAATCGCAAAAGACAGTACAATTTTCACATTAGAAGCAGCAGATGCGGTAGTTCACGATTTACTTATTGCGGTTATATTAGTAGCTTTAGTAATGTTGTTTTTCTTACACAGTGTTAGAAACTCGTTAATTGTAATGGTTTCTATTCCTGCTTCGTTAATCGCAACTTTCATCGGAATTTACTTAATGGGTTATACCTTAAACTTAATGAGTTTATTAGGATTATCATTGGTAGTTGGTATCTTGGTGGATGACGCGATTGTGGTATTGGAAAACATTTACCGCCACATGGAAATGGGTAAAAACAAAGTTCGTGCTGCTTATGATGGAACTGCCGAAATTGGAGGAACTGTTGTATCGATTACCTTAGTAATTGTGGTAGTATTTTTACCAATTGCAATGAGTACAGGATTAGTTTCTAACATTATTACGCAATTCTGTGTAACGGTTATTATCTCTACTTTGTTGTCGTTAGTGGCTTCGTTTACTATTATTCCTTGGTTATCATCAAGATATGGAAAATTAGAACACATTACGGGTAAAAACTTTTTCGGAAGAATCATTCTTGGATTTGAAAGTTATTTAACTCGTTTTACTGACTGGGTTTCAGGATTATTAAATTGGTGTTTAGACCATTATATTAAAACTATCGCGGTTGTTTTAGTATTGTTCTTTGGTTCAACCATCGGATTAATGGGTGGTGGATTTATTGGAGGAGAATTTTTCGCAGCATCTGATAGTGGTGAGTTTTTAGTTCAAATTGAAATGCCAAAAGACGCTTCGTTAGAACAAACCAATTTCATGACACAAAAAGCAGAAGCTTTCTTGAAAAAAGAACCATTTGTTCACAGTCAAATTACAACTATTGGTCAAACTAGTGAAGGACTTGGAGCTTCTCAAGCAACTGCTTACAAATCAGAAATTAACGTAAAAATGGTTGGTTTAGACAAACGTGACGAACCAGCAAACGTTTATGCTGCCAAAACAAAACGTAAATTAGAGAAAATCTTAGTTGGAGCAAAAGTTAAAACGGTTCCAGTAGGTATTTTAGGAACTGCTGAAGATGCAACATTAGGTTTAATCGTTACAGGGCCAAATGTGGAAACAGCTATGGCATTTGCTAAAGCTGCTGAAAGAGAATTACGTACGATTCCTGGAGCAACAGAAATAGAATTATCTGTAGAAGATGGAAATCCAGAAGTAAACGTTCAAGTGGACAGAGATAAAATGGCCGCTCTTGGATTAAGTTTACAAACTGTAGGTATGACCATGCAAACCGCATTTAGTGGAAACACTGATGGTAAATTTAGAGCTGGTGAATACGAATACGACATCAACATTAAATATAATGCATTCGACAGAAAAAGTATTGATGATGTAAGTAATTTAATTTTTATAAACGATAGAGGTGAACAAATTAAATTAACCCAATTTGCAACCGTAACAGAAAGTTCTGGTCCAAGTGAATTAGAAAGAAGAGACAAATCGGCATCGGTTACTGTAAAAGGCCAGAATGTGGGTGTTGCCTCAGGAACTATTGTGTCGCAATGGCAAGAGAAGTTAGACAAATTAGAAAAACCAACCGGAGTAGATTACATTTGGGGTGGTGACATGGAAAATCAATCGGAAGGTTTTGGAACACTTGGAATTGCTTTATTAGCTGCAATTATCTTGGTTTACCTTGTAATGGTTTCGTTATACGACAGTTTTGTGCATCCATTTGTAGTATTGTTTGCAATTCCACTTTCGTTTATAGGTGCTATGTTAGCATTAGCTTTAACAAACAACTCTCTTAACATTTTCACCATTTTAGGTATCATTATGTTGATTGGTTTGGTGTGTAAAAATGCCATTATGTTGGTGGATTATACGAATCAAAGACGTAAAGCTGGAGAAAGTATCAGAACTGCATTAATTCAAGCGAATCATGCAAGGTTACGTCCAATTCTAATGACCACGATTGCGATGGTATTTGGTATGTTCCCAATTGCATTAGCTTCTGGTGCTGGTGCAGAATGGAAAAACGGTTTAGCTTGGGTAATTATTGGTGGATTAATTTCATCGTTATTCTTAACCTTAATTGTGGTTCCTGTAATTTATGAAATCATGGAAAAAATAATCGCTAAATTCTCTAAAGGAGAAAAAACAGATTATGAAGCAGAAATGGTTGCCGATTATGTTCATCAAGAATTAAGTGAAGACGGTTTTAATCCGAAACACACTCTGTAAGATTTAAATCTTTTATTTAAAAAAACAGCTACGATTTGTAGCTGTTTTTTTTTATTTTCAAAAGTAAAACATTCAAATTACAAATGTACCTTTGCAAAAAAACAAATGAAAGACAGAATTTTACAAAAATCAACCGACATGTTTTTGAGACTAGGTTTCAAAAGCATTACAATGGATGATATTGCTTGCGAAATGTGTATTTCAAAAAAAACAATTTATAAATACTTTGCTAATAAAGACATATTAATTGAGGAAAGTGTTCAAATGGTTCATAAGGAAGTACACCAAACTATTACTAAAATTATATCTCAAAACTTTAATGCAATTGAAGAAAATTTTGAAATCAGGAGAATGTTCAAAGAAATGTTCAAATCTGTTGAATCGTCACCTATATATCAACTAAAAAAACATTATCCAGAAATTTATGAAAAAGTGTTAAGTATGCAGGTTAGCATATGCGAAGAATGCTTTCGAGACAATATTATAAAAGGCATCAATGAAGGTTTATACCGAAAAGATTTAGATATTGAAAATTATGTGAAGTTTTATTACACTTTAATATTTAATATAAACGAAAACACAATGCTTGAAAAAGATGCACAAGAATTAGAATTAAAAGCTTTAGAATACCATATAAGAGCGATGGCAACATTAACAGGTATAAAAGAACTTGAAAAACAAATACTGAATCATTAATTAAAAATCAATAATCATTAAATGAAACAAAAACTAATACTAACCTTATTGTTCGTTTCGATTTTCTTGAACGCTCAAGATAAAAAAGAAACCTATAGCTTTACGTTACAACAAGCAATTGATCACACTATTGAAAACAATTACACGGCTATCAATGCAAAACGTGATATTGATGCGGCTAAACAAAAAAAATGGGAAACTACCGCTTCAGGACTTCCTCAAATTACTAGTAACGTTCAATATCTGAACAACTTAGATTTTCAAGTGCAAGGGGTTTCGGGTAATGCTTTTAACCCTGGTGGCGATCCAAATGCTATTACCACAATTGCTTTTGGAACAAAACACAGCATGAATGCATCGGCAACTTTAAGCCAATTGATTTTTGATGGTTCGTACATTGTAGGTTTGCAATCCGCAAAAGTGTATCTTCAAATTTCTGAAAATGCTAAAGAAAAAACCGATTTAGAAATCAGAGAAATGGTTACTAATGCATACGGAAATGTTTTATTAGCCAGAGAAAGTGTTTTAATCTTCGAAAAAAACAAAGCCACTTTAGAAAAAACATTATTTGAAACAAATGAAACTTTTAAAAATGGATTAACAGAAGAAGAAAATGTAGAGCAACTTCAAATAACACTTACTCAGTTAACAAGTTCATTATCGAATGCTAAGAAAAGAGAAGAAATTGCTTTAAATCTTTTAAAAATCTCAATGGGAATTGACATCAACAACGAGGTAATTTTAACTGAAAAATTAGATGATTTAGCTACTAGTCACGTTGATTTAGCTGCTTTAAATGAACAATTTGACGCAAACAATTCGATCGATTTTAAAATCCAAAAAAACAACGAAGAATCAAAACGTTTACTTTTAAAATTAGAGCGTTTTAGAGCTTTACCTACCATTGGCGCTCAATTAAATTACGGAGCTAACACATTTGCTAACCGTTTTGATTTTTTAACAACGGATCAAAAATGGTACAATTATTCAAATTTTGGAGTAAATATTAGCCTTCCTATTTTTAGTAGTTTTAGAGATAGAGCAAGAACACAACAAGCTAAAATTGCTTTTGAACAAGCAAAAACACAAGTAACCGAAACAGAACAACGTTTAAAACTTCAATACCAACAAGCAAAAACGGATTACGAATTTAGCATTGAACAATATGGTGCTTCTAAAAGTAATTTGAAATTAGCAGAACGAATTGAAGCAAAACAACAAGTAAAATTCAAAGAAGGACTTTCTACAAGTTTTGAATTTACAGAAGCACAACGTCAATTATATACGGCACAACAAAATTATTTACAAGCCATGATTGATGTAATGAACAAAAAAGCAACTTTAGACAAACTAACTAATAAAAAATAATTAACTCGAAAAATGAAAAAAATAGTATACATCAGTTTATTAGGTTTACTAATTACCTCATGTGGAGGTGATTCAAAAACAGCTTCAGTTGACAAAGCTATTGAATCAAAAAATGTAGCAACAATTAAAGCAACAAGAGCTGAAATACAAAAGCAATACGATGCAATTGGAGCAGAATTAGCAAAATTAGATTTAGCAATTGCAGAATTAGATACCGTTAAAAAAGTAGCTTTAGTTTCAACAGCAATTGTTAAAGACACTACATTTACCCACTATATTGATATTCAAGGAAATGTTGATACCCGTCAAAATTTAATTATCTATCCAGAATTTTCTGGAGTATTAAGTCAGGTTTATGTTAAAACCGGTCAAAAAGTTAGCAAAGGTCAAACATTAGCTAAAATTGATGACGGTGGTTTAAGCAATCAATTAGCGCAAATGGAAACGCAAGCGGCTTTAGCTAAAACTACATTTGAAAGACAAAAAAATCTTTGGGATAAAAAAATCGGTTCAGAAATTCAATATTTACAAGCTAAAACAAACTATGAAGCGCAAATGAAAGCTGTGGCGCAAATGAAAGCTCAAGTGGCTAAAACAGTTGTTAGAGCTCCTTTTAGCGGAATTATCGATGAAGTAATCACTGACAAAGGTCAAGTTGTAGGTCCAGGACAACAGTTAATGCGCATTGTAAACTTATCGGATATGTATGTTTCGGCTAACATTCCAGAGAGTTTCATTGGAAAAATTAAAGTAGGCGCTATCGTTGATGTTCAAATTAAATCGATTGGAAAAACATATCAAGGAAGAGTAAGACAAGTAGGTAATTATATCAATCCAAACAACAGAAACTTTAGTATAGAAGTTGCAGTTCCTAACAAAGATAATTTACTTCGTCC
>JACCDV010854971.1_pt1 | contig 10835 bp, 6 predicted proteins | sample 7446131 | NCBI WGS metagenome assembly JACCDV01 (sample SAMN15323448, study PRJNA562643) | freshwater metagenome | isolation source: river surface water | place: USA:Blue River Watershed | collected 2017-08-17
CTTATATGTTCAGCATCTTCCTTTAAATCATTAACTACTTTCATCCATTGAGTATGAGTATCGGTGTTAAGCTCACTCATGTTTACTTCTTGTATTGCAGTTAAAAGTGTTTTTGAGGCATTGGACGAAGTTGTACCATCGCTTTTCACTAGCGCATCTTTTAATTGGATATATGCACTTAAAACCTTTTTTATACCTGTGTTAGTATGCGCGTTTGCAATAGTTGCAAATAATATAATGGCAATAGCCATCAATAGTTTTATTGATTTCATTTTCTTGTTTTTAAATAAATGTAAATTTTTCAAGTTATTCAACTTGACTAAAGAGAAATATAGCTTATGCTATTTTAGGAGGATGCCAAATTGAAATGTGCACATCATTGTAAAAGGAAGGCTTATAGATGTTATATTGCCTTTGTGTAGTAATATAAAGCACAGTTTCTATAACGACTTCTTTTTTGCAGATATAATTATTTAAACAAATTGAATTACATGCACAGTTGTGATGGTTACATTTTTTGTTACAATCGTGACCAGAATTGTTATTATGAGATTTGCAACAATTTGATTTGGCTTTAGCCTTGGTCAGCTTTACAAAAGACGTCGTACTTTTAGATTTGTGCGGCTTGTTGCATGCATATGTATTATTGGAATAAATGCTTAGTCCAAATGAAATCAAGATGAGTATGATTATCTTTTTATACATGCTTATTGACAAAATTATATCATTTTTCGCAATCCTAATATTACTTATTTTCACATCCACAAAATAGAGTAAGACTTGGTAAGACTTGAACCTAACTAGTTTTTGATTTTTAATAGGCTGTTTTTCAATATGTTAATGTCTCAAATTATACCAAATACAAATATTAGCACCAATATCAGCACTAAATACAACACGCTAAACTGTTTTAGCAGTTATTTTATTCTTTATATCAACTCTGGGTTATTTCTTGCATTCAATTTCCTAGGTGCATGAAATGCATGCAATTTGATTTCTATCTATATTCTTACCCCTGCGCTCATAATTTGACATTTGAAATCTTTAACCCACTCGGTCAGGCAAACTTAATTTCCAATCACTAGTATGTCATCTATAACTATATAGTAACCCTATGTGTTCAAGCCTTTAGCACATTAATTAGTTACATGTTTTTGACTAATATATTAGATAGGTTAATTAACTAGACTATTTATGATTATAAAGTGCTTATTTATTTGCTGTAAAGCAAGGATGAGAGTTATCATATCATAAAAAAAATTCATTTTGGACCTGAACCTAAGCTATATTTTGTAGATTTAAGGCTCTGATAATTAGATAATAGCCTTAATGACACAAGATTTAGAAAAGACCCTATGGGCAACTGCTGATAAGCTCCGTAATAATATGGATGCTGCTGAATACAAGCATATTGTACTAGGACTTATTTTCCTTAAATACATCTCAGACAGTTTTGATGAACTATATGATAGACTTAGTACAGATAAGCTGTCCAATCCTGAGGATAAAGACGAGTATTTAGCCGAGAACGTATTTTACGTGCCTAAGCTAGCTAGATGGAAATACCTGCAATATGAGAAAGCTAAACAGCCAACAATAGGAAAGGATATTGATGATGCAATGGATGCAATTGAAAAGGAAAATCCGAGCTTAAAAGGTGTTTTGCCAAAGGAGTATGCTAGACCATCTTTAGATAAAAAGCGTTTAGGAGAACTAATAGACCTTATAGGAAACGTAGGTTTCAATGAGCCAGGTCATTCAAGTAAAGATTTGCTAGGTAGAGTATATGAATACTTCTTAGGTATGTTCGCAGATGCAGAGGGTAAGCGTGGAGGACAGTTCTATACGCCTGAAAGCATTGTTAAGCTTCTAGTAGAAATGTTAGAACCTTACAATGGTCGTATTTACGATGGCTGTTGTGGAAGTGGTGGGATGTTTGTACAGAGCGAGAAGTTCTTGCAAGCACATGGAGGTCGTTTAGACGATATAGCTGTGTATGGTCAAGAGAGTAATCCAACTACATACAGATTGGCTAAAATGAACTTAGCGATTAGAGGTATTGATGCAAAGATTGAACTAGGTGATACATTTCATGATGATAAACACAAGGATTTAAAGGCTGATTATATTATTGCTAATCCTCCGTTTAATATATCCGATTGGGGAGGAGAACAGCTTCAGGATAGTCACTTATGGAAATATGGTGTGCCTCCTACAGGCAATGCAAACTATGGCTGGTTACAGTTGTTTTTAAATAAGCTATCACCAAATGGAACAGCAGGTATTGTTCTTGCGAACGGCTCAATGACGTCAAACTCAGGTGGTGAAAACGAAATAAGAAAGAACTTAATCATAGAAGGCTTGGTTGACTGTATGGTCGCATTACCTACTCAATTGTTTTATAATACACAGATACCTGCTTGTTTGTGGTTCTTAGCTAGAAACAGAACTAATCATAAATTCAGAAACCGAAAAGGTGAGATACTATTTATAGATGCAAGAAATACTGGCGCATTAATTTCTCGTAAGAATAAGGCATTTACAGATGAAGACATATCTAAGATTTCAGAGGTATACCATAACTGGAGAAACATAGATGGAAAGTATGAGGATATACAAGGTTTTTGTAAATCTGCAACACTAAAAGAGGTAGAAGTCAATAATTATGTTCTTACACCAGGCCGTTATGTAGGTACAGAAGATATTGAAGATGATGGTATTTCTTTTGAAGATAAGGTGGCTGAGATATCACAAAATCTTTCAGCGCATTTTAAAGAGTCTATTGAATTACAAGAACGCATTAAAGAGAATCTTGAAAAATTAGGGATAAAGCTATGAGCGAGTGGAAAGAATATAGAATAGAGAATATTTGTAGCAATATAACATCTGGAGGTACTCCAAACACTCGTAAAGATGAATATTATGGCGGTAATATACCTTGGGTTAGAACTCAAGAAGTTAATTTCAATAGACTGTATGATACAGATATAAAGATTTCTGAAGCAGGGTTAAAAAATTCTTCAGCAAAATGGATACCAGAAAATTCAGTTATCATAGCAATGTATGGTGCTACAGCTGGTAAAGTAGCTATTAATAAAATACCTGTGACTACAAACCAAGCCTGTTGCAATCTAGTCATTGATAATTCAAAAGCCGATTATCGTTTCGTTTATTATAATATATTATCACGTTTTTCAAGTATTGCAAATATGGCTGTTGGTGGTGCGCAACAGAATCTTAATGCAGGAATGATTAAGGATTTAATAATTAAAATTCCAAAACTAAATGTACAACTTGCAATCGCAGAAATCCTTTCTTCACTTGACGATAAAATAGAGCTCAATAATAAAATCAATCAGGAATTAGAATCTCTAGCTCAGCTCTTATTTAAACATTGGTTTGTAGACTTTGAATTCCCAAATGAAAATGGAGAACCATATAAATCATCAGGTGGTGAAATGGTAGAATCTGAATTAGGAGAGGTTCCAAAGGGGTGGATTTGCGATACAATTGAATCACTAACTGAAAAAATTAGCTCAGGAGGTACGCCTTCAACAAAAAGAAATGAATATTATGAAGGAGAAATAAAATGGTTCTCAACGAAAGAACTTCAAGATGGCTTTTTGTTCCAAAGTGAACGAACAATTACAGAATTAGGCTTAAATAATTCTTCTGCAAAAATATTTCCAAATGACACAGTGCTAATGGCAATTTATGCTGCACCAACTGTAGGAAGGTTAGGGATTTTGACAGAAAATTCTGCGTTTAATCAAGCTGCAATTGGATTGATTGCAAAAAAAGAGGTAGGCCGAGAATTTATTTATTTGCTTTTAAAGTATTTGAGAAATGACTTTAATAATCTTGCAAATGGTGCTGCTCAGCAAAATTTAAATGTTGGACTAGTAAAAAATTACAAGGTCGTTAAACCTAATAAAGAAATTCTAAGCAAGTTTAATTTGTTTGCCAGCACTTTCTTTTCCTATATAAAAAACAACCAAATTGAAATAAATGAATTAAAGAAAACTAGAGACTATTTATTACCTAAGCTAATCTCAGGAGAACTTCAAATAAACAACAACTAATGGCTGTAATATCAGAAGACCATATTGAACAGATATTAATACAAGAGTTTAAGGACCTAGGTTATACCTATGTTAATGGGGCTGATATATCACCTGAGGGGGCTTCGCAAGAACGTGAATTTGATGAAGTATTACTAAAGGTAAGATTAGAAGATGCAATAAGAAGAATCAATCCTAATGTACCAAGTGACGCAAGTGAAGAAGCAATTAAAAAAGTTTTACGCTCAGAGAGTCCAAGCCTTATTCAAAATAACTACCAGTTCCACAAGTATCTAACAGATGGAGTAGATGTGGAATATCGTAATGGAGACCGTATTGTTGGAGATAAGGTATGGCTCGTAGATTACGAGAATATTACGAACAACGAGTTCTTAGTAGTCAATCAACTTACTATAATTGAGAACAACGTAAATAAAAGACCAGACGTAATTCTTTACGTTAATGGTTTACCACTTGTAGTTATAGAACTTAAGAATGCTGTCGATGAGAATGCAACTATACAGTCAGCATTTAATCAACTACAGACCTATAAACAAGCTATTCCTACGCTGTTTCATTATAACACATTACTTGTTGCTTCTGATGGCTGGGATGCGCTATATGGGGCTTTAATGTCTCCTAAACAGTTCTTTGTTCCTTGGAAATCAATAGATGGAAAATCTGTTGCGGATATTACAATTCCACAGATGGAAGTAATGGCTAAGGGTATGCTTAATAAGCAAGTTTTACTTGACTTAATTAGACACTTCATACTCTTTCACAAGAATAATGAACAGATAATTAAAATAGTTCCTAGATATCACCAATACTTTGCTGTGAACAAGGCTGTTGAAACTACTAAAATCGCGACTGCGGATTCTGGTGACCAAAGAGCAGGTGTGGTATGGCATACCCAAGGAAGTGGAAAGAGTTTGAGTATGGTATTCTATGCTGGTAAATTAGTCCTTGCCTTAAACAATCCTACACTAATTGTCTTAACAGATAGAAACGACTTAGATGACCAGCTGTTTGATACCTTTTCGCAAAGTACAGATATACTTAGACAGACACCTGTGCAGGCAGAGAATAGAGATGATTTAAAGAAGAAGTTATCTGTCGCATCAGGAGGAATCGTATTTACTACGATACAGAAGTTCCTTCCAGAGATAATTGAGAAAATAGATATTGGAGAAGGTAAGACAAAGAATATAAAAGGACAGTTTGAACTTTTATCTGATAGGCGTAACATCGTAGTCATCGCAGACGAGGCACATCGTAGTCAGTACGATTTTATGGATGGCTTTGCGAAGCATATGCGTGACGCCTTGCCTAATGCATCCTTTATTGGATTCACGGGTACTCCAATAGAGAATACAGATAAAAATACACAGGCTGTTTTCGGTGACTACGTAGATATTTACGATATACAACAAGCTGTTGAAGATGGTGCTACAGTTCGTATTTTTTACGAGAACAGACTTGCTAAGATTAATTTAAAGGATGACGAAAAGCCAAGAGTAGATGCAGAGTTTGAAGAACTCACTGAGTCTGAAGAGATGTCTGATAGACAAAAACTTAAGGCTAAATGGGCTAGGTTAGAAGCTATTGTAGGGAATGAACAGCGCTTAGCTTTAATAGCTAAGGATATAATACAGCACTTTGAATCTCGTAATGCTGTTATGGAGGGTAAGGCTATGATAGTTTGTATGAGTCGTAGAATTTGCGTAGACTTATACGAACAAATCGTAAAATTACGACCTGACTGGCACAGCGATGATGACACAGAAGGAGAAATTAAAGTAGTAATGACTGGTTCTTCGTCTGACCCTTTAAAATTCCAACCTCACGTTAGAAATAAGCCAAAGCGTAAAGCATTAGGAGAAAGATTAAAAGACCCTAAGGATAAACTTAAACTCGTAATAGTACGAGATATGTGGTTAACTGGCTTTGATGCTCCTGCTATGCATACTCTATATATTGATAAACCAATGCAAGGCCACAACTTAATGCAAGCAATTGCAAGAGTTAACAGAGTATATAAAGATAAAGAAGGTGGACTAGTAGTGGACTATATTGGTATTGCAAATGATTTAAAGAAAGCATTATCTGTTTATACAGAAAGTGGAGGTAAAGGTAAGCCTGCGTTTGACCAAGAAGAAGCCGCATCTGTAATGATGGGTAAGTATGAGATTGTTACACAAATGTTCAAAGAACAGCCAACAGATAAAACACAAACAAAAGGCTTTGATTATACAGCGTTCGTCGGCCTACAGCCGAAAGAAAAGCTGTATTTTCCTATCAAAGCCGCTGACTATATACTAGGTTTAGAAAATGGAAGAGAAAGATACACATCAGCAGTTACAGCATTATCAAAGTCTTTTGCTATATCAGTACCTCATCCATACACAATAGATATTCGTGATGATTTAGGGCTGTTTCAGGCTATTAAAGCTCGTATTGTGAAGGTAACGGAGAGTGCAAGAGGTAAGTCAGATGAGGAGATAGAAACAGCTATAAAGCAAATCCTTTCGGATGCTGTAGCATCAGACGAGGTAGTTGATATTTTTGATGCAGCTGGAATTAAGAAGCCAGACATCTCAATATTATCTGATGAGTTTCTTGCAGAGATAAAGGGTATGCAACACAAGAACCTTGCATTAGAATTACTTAAGAAGTTATTAAACGATGAAATAAAGACTAGACAGAAAGTAAATCTAGTTGACTCAAAGAAGTTCTCTGAGATGCTAGAACAGTCTGTAAAAAGATACCAAAATAACTTAATTACTTCAGCACAGATTATTGACGAGATGATTAAGCTTGCGAAGGATATTAAGGAATCTGACAGAAGAGGAGATGACTTAGGATTAGACTTCCGTGAGTATGCTTTCTATACAGCCTTAGAAGTAAATGATAATTCTGTTAAGGTTCTAGGTGATGATATATTAAGACACATAGCCAGAGATTTAGTAGAAACAGTTCGTAAGAATACGAGTATTGATTGGACAGTACGTGAAAACGTGCAAGCCAAGATGCGTGTAGCTATTAAACGTATACTTCGTAAATATAATTACCCTCCTGATATGGAATTTAAAGCAACAGAAACTGTGCTTGAGCAAGCTAGACTATTTGCAGAATCAACTAGTAACTAGAAATAAGAATTGCATGAATTTCACACGCCTAGGAAATTGCAAGAATGAAATTAAAAAACCCGCTAGTATCAGACTAGCGGGTAATAATTAAGCAGCTTGAAGTTCTTCAGGTTCATCGTCATCTTCTGAACCAAGTTTATCCCAGTTGGATTTTTTACCTTCATTTAGAATCCTTGAAATTGTTGATTCTGATGTGCCAATTTGAGTGGCAATGTCTTTTCCCATCAAACCAGCTTTCTTGAGTTCCGATGCCTTTTTATAGATTTTAATCCTTTCGTAATCTATTGGCTTCTCATAAAGGTTATCATACTCCTCTCTTTCTCCTTTAGAAGTAAATCGCAAATTCTCTGGGTCAAAGTACAACACAAAGCTTCTGTCTTTCTGTTCAGGTTTCAAATAGTTTCCCTTTACAATACAGAAGTGCCTTTTGTTTATGTCATTCATATCTGTTCTTAACTCAACTACTGTTCTCATTTTAGCTTGAAAACCCTGTCCTCCGTGTAAATTATGTTTACTAGGTGCACCCGTTTCCCCTCTTTTAACTAAATGATGTAGAAATATAATAAGACAGCCATGCTGGTCAGCGATTTTCTGCCATTTCTTTAAATAAGACCTTGTTTCATTTGAGTTAATTGCATCACCTTCATAAGCATCACTAAAACAGTCTATGATGGCTACGTCAGCTTGCTCTTGTTCTAGAGCTTTTCTTACTTCCTCTACTGAGTTGTCTGGATTAAAAATGAAACGAATTCTACCCAGACTCTCGTCAATCAGGCCCTCGGTTTGTATTTTTAAGAGCTCTGCAGTCTTAGACATGCTATCCTCTGTAGATACAAAAAGCACCTTGTTGTGAACTGCATTTAATTTAAATCCAAGGAAGGTTTCTTCTTCTTGAGATATAGCTATTGCTAAATCTCTAAGAATCATACTTTTTCCTGTGTCGGTGGCTCCAGCTATACATGCTAGACCTGTTTTTTCAAATACCCCCTCAAGGAGGCTTTTTTCTTGACTTAAGCTTTCGTTTTTAATAAGCTCAAGTGCTGAGATTGTTCCCATAATTTATATTTTTTGGTTAATTGGAGCTGCAGCATCCTTAATAATCCAAAAGTATAAACTGAAAAATGGGGAAAGACGAATGGGTTCCCCTATAAATTCCCCTGAATTATTGCCTTAAAATCTTCAATTGCTTCCGGAAGTTGTGTTCTAGTTGCATATTTTGTTATGTTTTCTTTAGACTTTGGGCTTAAAACACTAATTAAACCTCTAATTGTTCTTACATCCACTTCCAAGATTTGAGATAAATTATATTGAGCTTCTTCTTTTTTCTTAAATTTTACATGGTATAAAAAATCAATAAAACCTAAGTAGGAAAAGATAGCAATAACGTAAGGTGTATTTTTGGTTTGTAAAATCTCAATTAATGATTGCTTTTGCTCTTCTTTGAGTATACTTGTTTTAGGTAGAGTAAAAAAACCTAATTCTGAAATTCTATTTCTTAAGTTTATATATTTTTCTCCGTCTACTTTCATTTTCTTAGCAAAAAAAATAGAATCTTTTGAGTTTACTATATCAGAATAAATTTCATTAATCTTAGCTTCTATTTTATTATAAAAAAACTCGTATGCTTCATAAGCTAGGCCCAAAATGATTAATTCATATTCGTCTAAGTTATATTCTATTTCTAATATACTTTCGTCTCCATGGGATATATTAACGATTAAGTAGTCTTCTTTTAGATTTTTCTTCCTTAAGTTAGGTTCATACTTTCCCTTAAACAACTTCTGTCTTTTTAGAAATAATAAAGATTCATTAGCCTCAAATGATTGAAGCTGATACATCAAATGGTTGCAAATTTTGACATACATAAACTCAAAATAATTATGGAATAATTTATTTTCTTTAGTATAAATCATTCTTTCCTCATCTGAATTAAATTTTATTTCTTTTTCATAAATATCTAAATCAACATCTTGAAATGCAAAGGCAAATGTGCCTTCAAACTCTAGAAAAAAGTTCTCAATTTTTTTTACTTCTGTCTTTGTAATTGTAAATAGATTATTCATAGTATAATTAGGACAATAAATTTAAGTTATTTATTGCTTCACCCAATTTTCTTGTATCCAACTTTGCATAATGCCTTTCAGTAATCAATGTGCTAGAATGCCCCATAAGCTCACTTACAACTTTGATTGGCACGTTGTGATATAGCAAGATTGAACCAAAGGTTTTACGTGCTATCTTATGTGTAAGTGGAATTTCAATCTGAAGAATATCACCTATTTCTTTTAGATAGCTATTGACCTTTTGATTGGTGATTCTAGGTAGTATATAGTCCTGTTTAAGCCCTTGTTTTTCAAACTTGGCTAGGAGGGCTTGAGCCTTATTTAACAGCGGAATTTGTATCCTTTTGCCTGTTTTACCCCTTACATAATCTATCCATAAATTACCATCAACACCATTCACAAGATTGGAAGTAGTTAATGACATAGCATCTGCGTAATGGAGCCCTGTGTAAATACTAAATAAGAACAACTCTTTTACTTTATTGAGTCTTTCTTGGGAGAGAATGGTTGTCTCTAGCTTTATTATTTGCTCTTGTGTTAAGAACAAGATTTCTGTTTGAACAGATTTTGATTTGTGCCCTAAGAATGGGTCTCTTTCAATCCATCCTCTTTCAAGTGAGTATCTCACGATTGATTTAAGCATCTGTACTATCTTATTAATACTGACGGTCTTCATTGACCTTTGTGCTCTTAGATAGAGTTCTAAATCATCAATAAACACTCTATTTAGCTTCTTTAATGGAATGTCATTTATTTTAAATTCAGCTTTCAGGAAGTCTTGAACTGAGTTGGCTAAGTAGTTGAACTTGATAAGTGTGGTTTTCTGATAATCCTTTCCTAATAGCTTCTTCATCTTTTCAAAGCGTATCTTATAAACTGACATTAATGAAGTAGGTTTACTATCATGATTCCCAGTCATGAGGTTTTTGATGTCCAAAGGAGTTATCTCTTCATTCCTTTTTATAGCCTCATAAACTATGTTCTTTATTTGTTCTCTTATCTTGTCAAGGTTACTGTTGATAATAACAGCCTCAACTGAGTTACCCCTAACCCTTTGTCTTTTCTTGTCCCACCCCTCTAGTTTAGTGCTAATGTTAGTAGCAAAGCGACTTTTCTCAGTGCTATTGAAAATGTCACAATAGATTGGGATTTCACCATTCAATTTCCTCCTTGATGTAATAGCTAAAAAGCTTGTTTTTACGTTCATTTCACATTCATTTTAATTGGTTAATGATGTGCTTTCCTAAGTTTAAACCAATGGCACTAATTTTTTTCACGATAGCACTAAAAAAAGCACTTGAAATACCTGCTTTAATGAGTGTTTAATCCTCCAACTAATTGATGTGTAAAATGTCTCAAAATCGTCTCAAATTCAATGGTATCAATGGGAAACAAAAAGGGTCTACGCCTTTAACAGCATAAACCCTTGATAATGTTGCCTTTCGGCTGTGGGCCCACCAGGGCATGATCCTGGGACCCCCTGATTATGAGTCAGGTGCTCTAACCAACTGAGCTATAGGCCCGCATCTTTCGATGACAGGCTGCAAAAATAGTAAAATTGA
>JACCDV010937667.1_pt1 | contig 10834 bp, 5 predicted proteins | sample 7446131 | NCBI WGS metagenome assembly JACCDV01 (sample SAMN15323448, study PRJNA562643) | freshwater metagenome | isolation source: river surface water | place: USA:Blue River Watershed | collected 2017-08-17
AAGAGGATTAAAAACTTGAAGATGAAGGTCGAGCTTAATGTAAACTAGTCAGACAATTTCAATAACCTAAGACAAGAAGTAAAGAGGTTAAGGGAATAACTTGCTGAGGCTCGTTACTTTAAAATTGAATCTCAAAAGCAAAGTGATGGCGATTTATCTGTCACTTTTGAGAAAGTAACAGACAATACTGACTATGAAACTACTCCTAAATTATAAATAATATAAATCTTTCAAGAGAATGAAGCTCATTATAGGAGTCTCATTTAGATTTATGAAGCTCATATGAAAGAATGTACCAATAAAAATCCAGTGTCAAGAAAAATGATAAATTTTACAGGGTAAAGAAAAACGTTATAAGCAAAAAATAATTCATTGATGGGTCTTCTGAAAAAATTTCCTTTATTTACTAAAATCTATAAATAAAATATTTTGCTAAAGCAGTTAAAAGGCAAATAATAATAATCGTATCCTCAAAGCATAAAGTAGATAAGAATAGATAGCTAAGCATGCAAGTAGAAACCCTTTATTCATAACTTTGCTCAAACGCCCTAGATTGATGAGGTTATCAGCAAATACTAAGAAATAATCAGGGAGATGTAAGAAAGATTCACAAGTTGCCTTGAAGTTTTAGAAAAAAACTATATATAAATGGAGGCTTAGTGCAAAAGAAAGGATAAGAAGATAAAACAAATTCTGCAAAACAATGAAGTCTCCCCAGAAATACAGGAACTATAGAATGAAAAATAATACCTGAAACTTAATATACTTAACCTCTAGAATTAAATATCTAAACTGTAACAAAATCAAACCAAATTAATGTTGGAGAATAAATAATCAAAAAGAAGCTCAATAAGGAACAGCAAACATTAATCATTCTTATCGCATTCTTAGAGGTAATAAAATGACTAAGAACTGCTTTCCATCATCGAACAACTTAAATAAATTCATGCATAAGCACTTAAATAGGCATAGACAGCAGAAAGTTAAAAGAGGTAAATGGAGCATATTATTAATTAGCTAAGAAACCAAATCAATACACTCATGAACTAAAACAATAGACTTCAAAGGAAGCAATAAAGAAGCAGAAGTAGGAAAAGTCGATAACATAAAAGCCAAGCCAGTAGTTCAGTCTTTCTAAATACTGAAACTTCACTGCTATGCTTAACAAGAAATAAATCTGGCCAAACACTGCAGAGTGATACTATAAACTAGGGATACCTGAAGCAGATAGTGTAGATGAGATATGAGATAAAGGTGAATAAAAAGTAAATTTCTGATTTGAGAAATCAAATTGACAGCTTTATGTCAAGCGATTACAAAATAGAGTAATAGTTCGGTAAAGGGGTTGACTAAATCATAGTATAGTATCGCGAAATGCTCAATAGATCCAAAATCAAGTAGAAGTAAAGACCTAGGATCCCAAAAAGTAGTCGAGTTGATAGTAAATAGATGAATCAGCGTTTTGCTGCAACCACTACTACTAAATTTGAGGAGATCTATTTTAATGAAAAGAAAGAGATTAAACATTTGCAGCTTAACCTGTAAAAACGGGATTATAAGAGCAAAGTAGACAAGCTAAAGAAGGTGACTGTGGGAAGTTCAAGCGTGAAGAATAGTAACTATAACTCAAACATGTCGTCCCATAACGACTCTTTCTATTAGTAATGATTTGTTTGTATATATTATTCTAATCATCGCAATTATGAATGAAGAAGAGGTAATTGACCTGACTATATGATTATTAATAGCTGGATTATAGAATGAGTGATAATAGATCATATGTATGTAGGCAGTTGAATAACTCCTGTACCGTGTCGCAAAGCCTTGAACCAGTAATACATAAAATCTGCCATTATGATCAAATGAATGAATTGTGAAGCCATGAACCAGTATCCGACGTACTCTGAAAGAAGACTCATAGCTTTTTCGGTGTTGAGCTCGGCATACGTGAAAATCCAGAAGATGATGAAGAGGATTCTTGAAATGCCCTGCGCTGCCACAAAGTGAGATGTATAGGATTCAATGTCCCCTTTCTAAGTATCCATATTTTTACCTTGTTTCTAAAGAGCACAAATTGACATAAAATGGCAAATGTTTCGAGATACTGAGAAAATGCCCAAAGGTAGTCTCCCACGAAAGATCGGTTGAGTGAAGAGTGGAAGATCAAGGCCAGGACAGCAGCCACGGCAATGATATAGTAAGATTTGACGGTATCAAGATCCTGATTGTAACTAGTTTTGAAGGCGACCATCAGACAGTAAAGAATATATGCTGAGATAAGCAAGGCGATTCCTTCTTGTATCTTGAAGATCAAATTTCCAGTGGTGTCGTTCGGTAGGTATCCCTCAATAATACAATCCTTACCCTGAAAAACATAAACAATACAAATCTAACGCCAAATATTATTGCGTAGCAGATGAATGTTTATCTGGAAAGGCCCTGCACTGATCGGCTTTTTTTTATCTTTATTGCCACCAATGCGAATCCAAAAGTCTGCACTGTGCCTGCCAAAGTGAAGATAAGAGAGAACTGCCCATCACTAAAGACAAAGTACATAAGGAGGACGATAACACCCAATGCGCTCCAGGAGACGATATCTTCTTTTTTGAAGAATCCCATAGTTTAAGTTCGATTTAAAAATGTTAATAAAAACGTGTAAAATTAGAAATCGTTTATTGCCATACATAGATATTATAAAAATATTAATTGATGGATGTTAGCATCTTCTATATTTCCACTCACATCTTCCTTATTAAAGAGTTTATTTGCATGGTAATACATTCGTATGCTTAAGTATTATCAGGTACTTCCAAGTCTATTATTGAGTGCTATATCATATTTAAACAGGCTTCTTGATCTTTTGTTGTGCTTTAAGATTTGATAATTTTATTAATATGCTAATTGCCATGTGATAATTGATGTACCAAAATTATTGATATCTAGATGAATTTAAGGCGGAACAGCCTGCAAATAATATCTCATTCAAAAGAAAGTATTAACAATCATTCTAATACAAAGTAAACTCCATGCTATTAACCCTTAAGCCATTAAAATCCCTAAAATAGTGTTCAAGATTAAGATAATTCTGCTTCTCTCAAATACAAGACAGAGTTATGTAAAAATTATTCAGAAAAGGGGAATTGCCCTTATCGCAAAAGGTGTCAATTCGCCCACGGTCTCTAGTAATTGTCTTCTCACCAAATAAAGCACAGCAATACAAGATTCCGAACAAGAAGGTGCAAATTTTATTGGAGTGAGGGATTCTGTAGCTATGGATTACGATGTCAATTTTCACACTAAGCAAAAATAAGCAATTAGAGTATATGCGTACTGGTAACTTGGAAGAGTAGATTGTAATAAAATAAAATGGAAGGAAATAGTAGATTAATCCAATTATTGAACAGTAAAAAAGAGCTAACAAATATTTGATCTTATTTATTATCTATTTATATCAATATCACTCGAAAGATTGTCTTTGACCTATTATTCAAAATAGCATTTATTGGCTTTATATTCAAAGCCATTTTATACATATAATGTAGGCTCATTATATTGGCTTTAAATATACATCTTTATTCATTATCTTATATTATTACTCTATGCTTGATGAATCTTAATTTGTTTATTATTTGATTGGGCCCTGCCTTGATATATTTTAAATAGTGTGAAGTTACAAATGTCGACTAATCAAGGCCCAACAAACTTCAACCAGCCCCAAAGCTTAGTCAAATACTCCAACCCAGTTTTGGTGTCAAGTTCTGGGAAGAAGCAAGTGAAGGTACTCGAATGCTGATTAAGGACATCAAGATAAATCCTCAAAACCTGACCAACACATACACATAAGATATTCTCAATTCCATCCTTCCCCCCAGATAATACACCACATAAAAGCAGCAACTCTGGTAATAAGGCACTAATGAAGGATCCAGTCAGTATCTGCCACTCCAGCCACCAAACAAGATGTCCTCGATCTTCAAGAAAAACTCGATAAAAGACTTCAGCAAAGACAAGCACGGTAAACTGGAATTTGCCCCATCAGATAATAGCTCTATAGTCAGTGCTTTGATTAACTCATTCGTCAAATCACCATCAATTGTGCCGAAAGAGGACTCCTTCTGGTTAGAGTTCGGGATTAAATCAGGTCAGTAAGAATCATTCTATGTAGACCATTCAATCTTATCAAACTCTCTATGAGTCATCGATCGCCTTTGGAATGAGACGGGCACTTCAAGCTGAGCAAAAGAAGAAAGATATGGAGAATAAGATAAGCACTTTGAAGGGACAAACCAAGGAGCTGGAAGAGCAAGTGCATGACCTGGAGCAAAAGATTGCAGAGATGTAGCTCAAGGACAAAGAACAGCAAGAGTCAGACCGGCAAGCCCATAAAAACAACGTCTAAACCCAAAAGCGCACTAACTTGATCCTCAAATAAGAGTTAGAGAAGCTCCTTAAAGGCCCAGAGCCAACAGGTAAGAAATGATTCTTAAACCAATCCATTCTTTTATCTTTTTCTTATAGTTTAAAAATACAGTTAGTAAATGGAGGAAAGTAATTAGCTGCTTCTTGATGGATATAAATAAGAATCGAAGGAATAGCCGAGATCGATATAAAGAAAAGGTACTATCCTTATCTACTCTTGGGGTCGCAACGAAGATGGAGAGCTCGCCATCGTTAATAATAAAACTGCAAATTTACCCACTCCCATCCGAGGCTTCAAAGGAATAGCAGTAGGAGTCGCATCTGCTCGTACACATACCGCCATATTCAATTCCGAAGGAGAAATATATATGAGCGGCTCTCTTCTATTTGGAAAAATCGGTATTGCAGCCCAAGTCAGCAACTTTAGATAGTTTCATCTTCAAAACTCAATGAGCCAATATCGCGTAAAGAAAGTAGCCTGTGGAGATTATCATACTTTGGCACTAACATAGCAAGGAGTGTTGTTCTCTTGGGGAGGAAGCCTTTGGGATAAAACAGGCAGTAAAGGTAAAGGAATCCATCGATTTGACTTTAAAGATTTCAATGGGGAAATCGTGGATATTGCTTGTGGGGATTTTCACAGCATTGCCTTGAATACAGGTGGGCAAGTGTATTCTTGGGGAGGCGGTGGACAAAATAAGAACAAAGGACAGTTAGGACATTCAAATAAAAAAGATCTTTCCAAACCGTAGCTTATTCAATTTTTCAAACAAAAAAAAGTTTCCAAAATTGCCTGTGGAGACTATCACACAATGATCTTGACCAAAGATTAATAACTATTTGCTTTTGGTTAGGGCAACTTTGGCCAACTGGGAACAGGCGGAAAATAAGACTCTGCTACTCCAAAGAAAGTAGTGCTTAACTTTCAAGTTGGCCTCGAAGATTACTTCGGGTCTGGACTCAAAGGTCAAACCAAAATAGAGCAAATTGCCCTAGGTGGGAAGCATTCCCTAATACTAACTAATAAAGGAAATATTTATGCATTTGGATATTGCTCACAAGGTCAATTAGGGCTTGGAGCAACCTAAAACAAATATGAGCCAGTCTTAGTAGAATCTTTACTTGGGAAAAGAGTGGTTATGATTGCAGCAGGAGCAAACCATTCCCTTTGCTTAACTGACCAAAGCAATGTCTACAGTTGCGGTTATAACGCTAAGGGACAGCTTGGGCTGGGAGACTAAAAGAGTGTTACTGTATGGACGCATGTCGTAGCACTACAGGGCAAAAGAGCTGCTAAAATCTATGCAGGTGGTGATCATTCATGGGCCATCTTAGGTAGCAATCATTCTATTCAGATGCATACGAACCAATTATTTATAACTATGAGCCTCCTTCCCCAATCAAATTTAGCATCGATTTTGTCATACCATCCAAAAATTAAATCTTAAAGGAAAATATTCCCACCTAACAAAGCATTTTCGATTTAAGTACAAACAAAAAACTTTAGCTAATTGTCACTTAAACTGAGCTAAGCCATAGATTCATCCACTTTTAGTTCAGAGACAAGTTGATAAAGAATTGCAAAGGAATGATTGAAAGCTACATAGATGCTGTTCGTAAAATGGAAGGAGACAACTTAAAATACTATAAATTTAACCAAGATAATGAGATCTATGATGCCCAAGGACAGCTTACTCTTCCGGGAAATCCAAGAGGGATGAGCATCATGATTGTTTCTTAGCTACCTCCCAACGCTAACGAACACCTTGCATTCCAAGGATCAAGCAACAAGATTGCGATCGGGCAAATAATGATGATGGATAGCTCCATGCTCAAAGTTGATGGAAAAGTACCACCACATAACTTTTGGTTTTTCAAATTCGCCAATATGTTTGAAGCGTAACTCAAGCAAGCCAGGTTTATCGAGTTAAGACCCAAGAGAAACTGATTTTCAACTATTGCTTAAAGATATTCTTTTATCCTTTATTACTATCTACTTGAGCTGATTAAATTGATTAAAAGTAGCAAGTATTTAATGTATAGTTTGTTTGATAATTAAATGGGTAGTGGGGCCTCATAAATAAAAAAGACTATTCATATACCATAGACAACGAGATCTATTTCCTTCGATAAAACCTTAGGCAAGAGTCCATTTAAGGTGCATAATCCTAAATCAGCACCCAAAATAGTGCTATCAGATATCTATACTCTCATTGATTTGCCTACAATAGCTCCCAATCAAAGAAAGTTGTAGAAGAGAAAAACTATTAAAGTTACATCAAGTAGAAAAAGATTTTACGATTCGCCTGATTATTTCAGGTTCAAATGATTTTCTCAAAAACGACTTACTTGCACATTAGTTATCCTCTGTTTAATAATAGAGGTTCCAATATATTAATCAATAACATTCAATCAACTCAGGCTTACGATATCTTTTACTCTGCCCAAACATCTAAAGACAGTTTCCTACTATTCTTCCGTCCTTCCAAAGCGCAGTAATACGTTTTCCAGACTTCAGTTTCATAGAGCCGTAACCTTCTAGCCTTCCTTGTGAGAAATGTCCCTCATAAGATTAAATTTCTCCTTAAAGATTATTGATAAGTCCCTTGCCTTAGATTAAATTATTTTTCCACTATCCCCTATAAAGAATATGCTAATCGATAATGATTACTCCAAATCCATGACGTTTTCCTTAGTGGAATTATCCTTGATATACTATTCCTTCTTGATATTCGCATGTTCCTTTCCCTTATTTTTGCCCCTCGAACATTTATCCTTTGAACCTAAGCTCCTTTAGCTCATTCTCAGTAATCATGGAAAGGACAACTGCTGTTGTAAGCTTTCTATTTTATAGAGATGTATCGTTTTAGTTAAGCATGGCTGAGTCGATGGACGACATATTTTAATCGATTGAGTTTAACTTGTGCTGCAATTAATTTTTCTAATATTTCAATTGCATGACTTGTTCTTCAAGTGATGCAATCTTATTGAGAAGGCTCGATGTATTATTTGAATTTTCTTCTTTTCTTAAATCAGTTTGTGTGCTTTTCTCTTACTGATGCTTATGTTAGAGCATTTAATTTTCTAGTTATAAATCATTGACTCTTTCCTCAAGTCTTTTTATTATTTATGATGACTCTTTGTTGATTTGAGTCAAGGTCTGTATTTCCCTTAGAGAATACTCATATTGTTAGTTTTTCACCTACAAGCTCTTCTTAGCAACATCAAGCTATCTTTTTATCTTATTATTTTAGTCTACAATCTTTTGAATATTATTAATCTCTTCCCTCAAATAATTCTGAAGCTTATTGATTTGCGTTGTTTTGGCCATAAGCTCTTCTTATATCTTATTTTAGTAAGAGTTAAAGTATTTGAGCTGCGAGACAAGTTCGTTGGAAGTCTGTGAGTGCAGGATCCTACTGACCTCCTTGTCTAGGATTGGATTTTATGTATTCATTGATAACGGATTTATTATATTATCACCATTTGTCACACTCACATTATAATTACACATGGGATTGCTTTCCTTGTTCTTGGACGAACTTAAGCTGGCCAACTCTTGCTATATGGCTGCAGCTATCTAGTTTAGTAAGCACTCACTCATCAAGATTACGCTATCTTTTATATCTTCGCAGGTCCGCTCTTCGCCAATCTCGAAGGATATGCCTTCTTGGATCTGCTGATATGGGGAGTCTCTCCTCTACTGTTCGAGCTATGTAGGGAACCTTTGCGAAGCCATATCCAGCCTCTTGTGGTATAAAAATCTGCTCGTTACAATAGTAATTATGGTGCGAACAAGGAATGATCATAAAGCGAAGACTTGGATGGTTTGTCCTATGTAGCCTTGCAATCCTAATTTCTTACCTCTTTATGAATTACTCATCTAGTTTTCGATGGAACTACTTCAGCAGAATCATCAATATTGATTTCGGATACTTGTTATTTGATTTGGCGTGCAGGTGCATGGAAGTAGAAGACTTGTGATGCAGTTTGTTGTCGAGATCGAGGCTGAGTAGCAGAATAGAACTTTACTAAACGAATAAAGTAACACAATCGAACCCATATTGCATAATGGAGTAGATAGATATAAATTTAGGGATATTGTAAATACCGCAACATCTTCATGCTGGCCGCATATCTACTCATCTTCTATCTTTCTTCCGTCTTCGATACTAATGACTTTACAGTACCCGTATAATAAATAATAGACTGGAGACAGCATCTTCAAATCCTTAAGTATCCTATGCTGTATCTTCACCATTTCCATCCCTATCCTCTATATATTCAAGAAGAGGCATCACAACTATGGAGCACTAACACAGCAAGAAGATAGCTAATACAACATGGATGGGATTGAATAATATAAAGTAAACTATAGAATGAACTTCACTTTTTGTCTCGTATGCTTTTCCTACTTTGTCAACATTAGCTACTTTTCTTTATGGGTAATGTAAGGATTTAAGAAACAAAAAGATGATGAATACTAAACATTCAACAAGACCTTGTTTGTTACATCTACTTTCTTTCTTATAGGCTCATTCATTCAATTTGTTGCAGCCAATACCTATATTGGCTGCAAAATTAAGGAAGGCATGCTTGGTGACGAAGTCGATCTTTCAAGATGGATAAGACTATTTTTAATTGGCTATGGCATATTAATATTGGCAATGTTTTTACTATCATAAAAAATGGAATGGCAATACATGGTGGCCCCAATAGTATTCTTCGGATTCCACAACATCATTATGCTTTACCTTACTTAAAAGATATCTTTATAGCATCATAGAAATAAGGGGCAAATTGGCTATCTAAAGCTCTACTTCTACTGTGAGGTAACCCTTTGTATATGAAGACAACAGCTTATCTTATAATTCCTGCAGTTCTAACAATAATTGGGTCGGCAGATTCTGGAACTTATATCTTTGGGCTCCTTAGTGGAGCATCTCTTGTGGTTTCTGGCTTATACTTATAGATGTGAGTTGTTAATGATTTGTAATAATGTTTATACCACTATCAGTTGAGTTCGTCCAAATACTCTTTCACCTGGGCTGCTGAGAGCACATGGAACTTCTTGTCCTATCGGATCACTCCAACTTAGATATTGGAACTGTTCATCTCTCCCTCAAATCCTTCTTTTAGTGTCATTAAGGCAGTGTGGATGGCATCTTCAATTTCCATATCGACCTTGTATCGCTTCTCCAAGAATATTTTAGCATTCTTTGCGTTCTTGCCGATAGCAGTGGCTTTCCAGTTGTAGTAAGCTCCTGATGGGTCGATTTGGGTGAGATGTGGGCCGGTTTCGTCATATCCTGCAATTAAGACTGAGACTCCGAATGGTCTGTATCCTCCCGCTTGCGTCTTCTCTTGCAGTAGCTCTGAAGTCTATCTGCAGAGGGTAGGCACTCCAACAGGTTCGAAATACTTAACAAAATAATTCTGGACTAACTTTCTGGATTTTTGAGCAAGGAGCCTGAAATCGGATCCTAGGCCTGAGTAGACAGATCCAATATGGTCGCAGAGGATCTGAGTTTTGGTGTATGAGGTTTAATCCATGAGTGGAGATGATAGTTTTTTCTCAGTTGCAATAACCACTCCATTTTTGGCCTTGATGCCCAAAGATGTTTCTCCTTTAGCAACTGCTGCTAATGCGTTTTAAATCTGAGGGAGCTTGCCCTTGGCTGCGAAGGTTGTCAATGAAAAGTCAGACATCTTTTAAAAAATATTCAAATATTTATTAAATCAAAGATTTGATTGCTATTTAATCAAATATATCAATTATTGTATTACTTGCTTTAACAGTCTTGCTCAGAGAACTTAAAGATATTTAAGCCACAAATTTTCGACTTGCAATGTAGGAGAGTCAAATAAATGCCAAAGCAAATCACAAAAGACCTATTAGTATATTTGGATATTTATTAACTTTGTTTTTGCGTTTATTCAACAAAAGTAGTATACTTTAATTCGTCTCACAAAACATTAAGAATCAGACCATTAAGGGAGACTATTAGCAATTCACACTAATTTAAGAAGAAGTGGTGTGTTTATCTATGTAATTTTAGTTTATTTCTTAGTCAGTGGAAACACATGATTCGACAAAATGTAAAGATGCTTGGCTTCCAAATATTTAAGAGTGGTTAAAACAGTCTAGAATATTTAAAAAATAGATTGAAGTGACATTTAAAAATGAAGCGAAACATTAGTACTTAACTCTCACAAGCAAGAACTTGCATTGATAATTTAAATTTAAACAACTACAATTCAAGGATTATATGAACTCTAAAAGTACACATTTTAAGAAAAATTCATAAATCATGAAGCCATAGGCTTAAAAGAACTCCACCGATCAACTCCAGCCCCCAAAAACACCCATGAAAAGGCCTCATTTGGAGCCCTCATCCAATATTTCTTCTAATCT
>JACCDV010841562.1_pt1 | contig 10833 bp, 5 predicted proteins | sample 7446131 | NCBI WGS metagenome assembly JACCDV01 (sample SAMN15323448, study PRJNA562643) | freshwater metagenome | isolation source: river surface water | place: USA:Blue River Watershed | collected 2017-08-17
CCAAGATGATGAGCATCGGCATGCATTGCCGCCTGCTCGGGCGGCCTGGCCGCATCACCGCGCTGCAGCGCTTTCTGGACCACATCCAGTCGCACGACAAGGTCTGGGTGGCGCGGCGCATCGACATCGCGCGGCATTGGAAAGCCGTGCACCCCATCAAGGATTGAGCATGCCCATCACTTTGGAAAAACTCAACAGCGCCAGCCGCGAAGACGCTGCGCAAATGCTGGACGGTCTCTACGAGCACTCGCCCTGGATCGCCGAGCAGGCGCTCAACGAACGGCCCTTCAAGTCCATCGCCCATCTCAAGCATGTGATGTGCGAGGTGCTGGCCCATGCCGGCCGTGACGCGCAGCTGGCCCTCATCCGCGCCCACCCGGAGCTCGCAGGCAAGGCCATGGTCAGCAAGACACTGACGGCTGAATCCACCAACGAGCAGACCAAGGCCGGCCTGACCGATTGCACCCCCGAAGAATTCGCCAAGATCCAGCAGCTCAACGCCGACTACAACGCCAAGTTCGGCTGGCCATTCATCCTGGCGGTGCGCGGCCCGCGCGGTGTAGGCCTGAACAAGTCGCAGATCATCGAGGCCTTCGAGCGCCGCCTACATGGCCACCCCGACTTTGAACTGCAGGAGTGCCTGCGCAACATCCACCGCATCGTCGAGATCCGCCTGAACGACAAGTTTGGCGTGGAGCCCACGCTGGGCCAGCAGGTGTGGGACTGGCAGGAAAAGCTCGCCCAGCATTCGGACCCCGGCTTTGCCGAAAAAGGCCAGCTCACCGTCACCTACCTCACGGACGCGCACCGCGCCTGCGCCCAGCGCATCAGCCACTGGATGAAGGACTGCGGCTTTGACGAGGTCGAGATCGACGCGGTGGGCAATGTGGTGGGCCGCTACCACCCGGCCACGCCCGATCAGAAATACCTGTTGACCGGCAGCCACTACGACACCGTGCGCAACGGCGGCAAGTACGACGGGCGCCTGGGCATCTTCGTACCCATGGCCTGCGTGAGCGAGCTGCACAAGCAAGCCAAGCGCCTGCCCTTTGGCATCGAGGTCGTCGCCTTTGCCGAAGAAGAAGGCCAGCGCTACCGGGCCACCTTCCTCGGCTCGGGTGCGCTGATCGGCCAGTTCAACCCGGACTGGCTGGACCAGAAAGACGCCGACGGCATCACCATGCGCGCTGCCATGCAGCACGCCGGGCTGTGCATCGACGACATCCCCAAAATCCAGCGTGACGCGTCCAAATACCTGGGCTTCGTCGAAGTCCACATCGAGCAGGGCCCGGTGCTCAATGAAGTGAACATCCCGCTGGGCGTGGTCACCTCCATCAACGGCAGCGTGCGCTACCTGTGCGAGGTGATTGGCACAGCCAGCCACGCCGGCACCACCCCCATGGACCGCCGCCGCGACGCTGCCTGCGCCGTAGCCGAACTGGCGCTCTACATGGAGCAAAGGGCCGCCAAAGATGGCGACTCGGTGGCCACCATCGGCCAACTGAATGTACCCAACGGCTCGATCAACGTGGTCCCCGGTCGCTGCACCTTCAGCCTGGACATGCGCGCCCCGACCGACACGCAGCGCGATGCCCTGGTGGCCGATGTGATGGCGCAGCTCAAGGCCATTTGCGAGCGCCGCGGCGTGCGCTACACGGCAGAACTCACCATGAGCGCCGCTGCCGCCCCCAGCGCTCCCGAATGGCAGGCCCGCTGGGAGCGTGCCGTGGGCGCCCTCGGCGTGCCGCTGTTCAAGCTGCCCAGCGGCGCCGGCCACGACGCGATGAAGCTGCACGAAGTCATGCCGCAAGCCATGCTGTTTGTGCGCGGCGAAAACGCCGGCATCAGCCACAACCCGCTGGAATCGACCACCTGCGACGACATGCAACTGTGCGTCGACGCCTTCACCCATGTTCTGAATCAACTTGCGACGGAGACCGCATGACCGCCACCCCAGCCCAATACCAACAACTCGACGCCTGGATCGACGCCCACTTCGACGAGCAGGTCCGGTTCCTGCAGGCGCTGGTGCAGGTGCCCACCGACACCCCGCCGGGCAACAACGCCCCGCACGCCGAGCGCACCGCAGACCTCCTGAAGGCCTTCGGTTACGAAGCCGAAAAGCACGCGGTGCCCGAAGCCGACGTCAAGGCCTACGGCCTGGAGTCCATCACCAACCTGATCGTTCGCCGCAAATACGGCACAGGCAAGACCATTGCCCTGAACGCCCACGGCGATGTGGTGCCCCCGGGCGAAGGCTGGACGCACCCGCCCTACGGCGGTGTGATCGAGAACGGCGCCATGTACGGCCGCGCCACCGCGGTGAGCAAGAGCGACTTTTCGACCTTCACCTTCGCCACCCGCGCACTCGAATCGCTGGGCTTGCCGCTCAAGGGTGGCGTGGAACTGCATTTCACCTACGACGAAGAGTTCGGCGGAGAAATGGGCCCGGGCTGGCTGCTGGCCAAGGGCCTGACGAAGCCCGACCTGATGATCGCGGCGGGCTTCAGCTACCAGGTTGTCACCGCCCACAACGGTTGCCTGCAGATGGAAGTGACGGTGCAGGGCGAGATGGCCCACGCGGCGATTCCTGACACCGGCACCGACGCGCTGCAGGGCGCTGTGCACATCCTCAATGCCTTGCACGCCCTGAACGCCGAGTACAAAAAAGTCACCTCCAAGGTCGAAGGCATCACCCACCCTTACCTCAACGTGGGCCAGATCAGCGGCGGCACCAACACCAACGTCATGCCCGGCAAGGTCGTCTTCAAGCTCGACCGCCGCATGATCCCCGAAGAAAACCCGGCCGAAGTCGAAGCCTCGATCCGCAAGACCATCGAAGACGCGGCCAAAACCTTCAACCCGCCACGCGGCGGCAAGCAGCTCAAGGTCGAGGTCCGCCGCATGCTGCTGGCCAACGCCATGGTGCCGCTGGCCGGCAACCAGCCGCTGGTCGACGCCATCCAGAAGCACGGCGGCGAACTCTTCGGCGAGCCCATCCCCGCCGTGGGCACCCCGCTCTACACCGATGTGCGCCTGTACGTGGAGCGCGGCATCCCCGGCGTGATCTACGGCGCCGGCCCGCGCACCGTGCTCGAGAGCCACGCCAAACGCGCCGACGAGCGCGTGCAGCTCGAAGACGTGCGCCGGGCCACCAAGGTGGTGGCCCGCACGCTGCTGGATTTGCTGGCCTAAACCATCAGGCCAGATTCTTACTCAGCAGGAGCAAATGAAAACTGCATGCTGACAATCCGGACACAATAGGCGGGTACATTCCCCCGAACACCGGGCGGCCACACAGCTGGCCGCCCTCGCTTTTTGTCAGACAAGGATTGCCCATGCACCCGAGCCCGTGGCTTGCCCCCGAAGTTCAGACCGCCACCCGCCGCCCGCACCGCCCCTGGCTGTTGTCGGCGCTGGCATTGTCTTGTGCCTTGCTGGCCGCCTGCGGCAAGGAGCAGCAAGGTCCGGGGCAGATGCCGCCGCCCCCGGTGGGCGTGGTGACGGTGGCGCCGACCTCGGTGCCGATCGAGATCGAACTCTCGGGCCGGCTGGAGCCCATACGCACCGCCCAGGTGCGCGCCCGGGTCAATGGCGTCGTGCAAAAGCGCCTGTTCACCGAAGGCGCGACGGTGCAGGCCGGCCAGAGCCTGTACCGCATCGATTCGGCGCCCTACCAGGCGGCGCTGGAGAGCGCTCAGGCCGCCCAGGCCAAGGCCGAAGCGGCCTTGGGCCAGGCGCAGTCGGCGCTGGAGCGCAACCGCCCTCTGGTCGAATCGAAAATGATCAGCGCACTCGCCTGGGACAGCGTGCAGTCCACCCACCGCGCCGCGCAGGCCGATGTGGCCGCGGCCAAAGCCGCCGTGCAGCAGGCGCGGCTGAACCTCGAATACGCGTCCGTCCTGGCCCCCATTGGTGGGCGCATCGGCCGCTCCCTGGTGACCGAAGGCGCCCTGGTAAGCCAGGCCGAGGCCACGCAGCTCACCACCATCCAGCAGGTCGACACGCTGATGGTGAACTTCACCCAGTCAGCGGCCGAGGCCATGCGCATCCAGCGTGCCATCACCTCCGGTCAGCTCAAGGGCAGCAACTCGGCGCAGGTCAAGGTGCTGCTCGACGACGGCAGCGTCTACCCCCTGCCCGGCCGCCTGATGTTTGCCGACATCGCGGTGGACGCCAGCACCGGACAGGTGGTGCTGCGCGGCGAGGTGCCCAACCCCAAGGGCGAACTGCTGCCCGGCCTGTTCGTGAAGGTGCGGCTGCAGGTGGCGCGCAGCGAGCAGGCCATGCTGCTGCCGCAGCAGGCAGTCACGCGCGGCACCTCCGAAGACACGGTGCTCGTGGTCGGCGAAGGCGGCCAGGTGGCCAAGCGGCCGGTGCAGCTCGGCGGCCTCAAGGGCGATGCGAGCGACCCGGCCGGCCCGCAGTGGATCGTGACCGGCGGACTGAAAGCCGGCGAGCAGGTGGTGGTGGACGGCTTCCAGAAGATCCGGCCCAAGGCCCCGGTGAGCCCGGTGCCCTGGAGCCCGGCTTCAGCGCCGGCGGCCAGCGCCTCGGCCCCGGCTTCCGCGCCCAAGAACTGAAGCAGGAGCCCGCATGAACTCCCGGTTCTTCATCGACCGGCCCATCTTTGCATGGGTCATCGCGCTCTTCATCGTGGTGCTGGGCGCAGCGGCCATCACGCGGCTGCCTGTGGCGCAATACCCCACGGTGGCGCCACCGTCCATCGTCATCAACGCGGTCTACCCTGGCGCCTCCGCGCAGGTGCTCGAAGACAGCGTGCTGTCCGTCATCGAGCAGGAGCTCAACGGCGCCCCCGGCCTGATCTACATGGAGTCTGCCGCCGACGCCAGCGGCACCGGCACGCTCACGGCCACCTTCGAGCCTGGCACCGATGTGTCGATCGCGCAGATCGAGGTGCAAAACCGCCTCTCGCGCGCCACGCCGCGCCTGCCGGCGGCCGTGGTGCAGCAGGGTGTGCGGGTGGACAAGGCACGTTCGAACTTTTTGATGTTCGTGATGCTGACCTCCAGCAACGCCAACTGGGACCCGGTGGCGCTGGGCGACTACGCCGCGCGCAACATCCAGCCCGAGCTGCTGCGCGTGCCCGGCGTGGGCCAGGTGCAGCTGTTCGGCACCGAAAAAGCCATGCGCGTCTGGCTGGACCCGCAAAAGCTGCAGGGCCTGGGCCTGTCCACCAACGACGTCAACAACGCGATCCGCGCGCAGAACCTGCAGGTTTCGGCCGGCAGCATTGGCGGCCTGCCCAATGTGCAGGGCCAGACGCAGTTCGCCACCATCAAGGTCAACGGGCAGCTGTCCAGCGCAGCGCAGTTCGGGCAGATCCTGCTGCGCGCCAACCCCGACGGCTCCAGCGTGCGCCTGAAAGACGTAGCCCGCATCGAACTGGCCGGTCAGGCCTATGTGTCCTCTTCGCGCCTCAATGGGCAGCCGGCCACCGGCCTGGGCATCCAGCTCTCGCCCACCGGCAACGCGCTGGCGGCGGCCACCGGCGTGCGTGAACGCATGGCCCAGCTCAAGCAATACATGCCCGAAGGCGTGGGCTACGACGTGCCCTACGACAGCTCGCGCTTTGTGCGCATTTCCATCGAAGAAGTGGTCAAGACGCTGGTGGAAGCCATCGTGCTGGTGTTCATCGTCATGCTGGTCTTCCTGCAGAACATCCGCTACACCCTGATCCCGACCATCGTGGTTCCGGTGGCCCTGCTGGGCACCTTTGGCGTCATGCTGGCCATGGGCTTTTCGATCAATGTGCTCACGCTGTTCGGCATGGTGCTGGCCATCGGCATTCTGGTGGACGACGCCATCGTGGTGGTGGAAAACGTCGAGCGCATCATGGCCGACGAAGGCCTGCCCCCGCGCGAAGCCACCATCAAGGCCATGGGCCAGATCACGGGCGCCATCATCGGCATCACCGTGGTGCTGATTTCGGTGTTCGTGCCGATGGCTTTCTTCAGCGGCTCGGTGGGCAACATCTACCGCCAGTTCTCGCTGGCCATGGTGGCGTCCATGGTGTTTTCGGCCACGATGGCGCTGTCGCTCACGCCGGCGCTGTGCGCCACCTTGCTGCGCCCGGTCGCGCCGGGGCACCATGACAAGAAAGGCTTTTTCGGCGCCTTCAACCGCCGCTTCCGGCGGGCCACGCACGGCTACGAAGCCGGTGTGGCGCGCATCCTGCCGCGGGCCGGGCGCTGGCTGCTGGTCTATGGCGCCATCGTCGCGGCAGCGGCCTTCATGTACCAGCGGCTGCCCAACTCGTTTTTGCCCAACGAAGACCAGGGCTACCTGATCGTCAACGTGCAGCTGCCCCCGGGCGCCTCGCGCGACCGCACCGAGAGCGTGATGGAAAAGGTCGAGCAGTTCTTCCTGGCCCAGCCCGAGGTCGACAAGGTCGTGGGCGTGCTGGGCTTTTCGTTTTCCGGCTCGGGGCAGAACGCTGCACTGGCCTTTGTGCCGCTCAAGCCCTGGGACGAACGCCAAGGGCCACAGCACAGCGCACAGGCGCTGGCCGGCCGCGCCTTTGGCGCGCTGATGGGCATCCGCGACGCCTTCATCTTCCCGCTTTCGCCGCCGCCGATCCCCGAGCTGGGCACGGCCACCGGCTTCAACTTCCGGCTGCAGGACCGTGCCGGCCTGGGCCACGACGCCCTTTTGGCGGCGCGCAACCAGTTGCTGGGCATGGCATCGCAAAGCAAGGTGCTGCAGGGGGTGCGGCCCGACGGTCTGGACGATGCGCCGCAGCTGCAGCTCGACGTTGACCGCGAACGTGCCGCCGCGATGGGCGTGGGCTTTGACACCATCGGCGCGGTGCTCTCGACCGCCCTGGGTTCGGCCTACATCAACGACTTCCCCAGCAGCGGTCGCCTGCAGCGCGTGATCGTGCAGGCCGAGGCGCGTTCGCGCATGCAGCCCGAAGACGTGCTGCGCCTGACGGTTCCCAACAGCAAGGGCCAGCAGGTGCCGCTGTCGGCCATGGCCAGCCTGCGTTGGGTGACCGGCCCGATCCAGACCGTGCGCTACAACGGCTACCCGGCGATGAAGATCGGCGGCGACGCCGCGCCCGGTTACTCCACCGGCGACGCCATGGCCGAGATGGAGCGGCTTGCCGCCCAGCTGCCTGCAGGTTTTGGCTATGAATGGACCGGGCAGTCGCGCGAAGAAAAGCTCTCGGGCGCGCAGGCCGGCATCCTGCTGGCGTTCTCGATGCTGGCGGTGTTCCTTTGCCTGGCTGCGCTCTACGAGAGCTGGAGCATCCCGGTGGCTGTGCTGCTGGTGGTGCCGCTGGGCGTGGTGGGGGCGCTGGTGGGCGTGTGGCTGCGCGGCATGCCCAACGACGTGTACTTCAAGGTCGGCCTGATCACCATCATCGGCCTGTCGGCCAAGAACGCCATCCTGATCATCGAGTTCGCCAAGGACCTGCAGGCCGAAGGCAAGGGGCTGATCGAAGCCACCTTGCAGGCGTGTCATCTGCGCTTTCGGCCGATCATCATGACCTCGTTTGCCTTCATCCTGGGCGTGCTGCCTCTGGCGATTGCCAGTGGTGCCGGCTCGGCCAGCCAGCGGGCGATCGGCACCGGCGTGATGGGCGGCATGATCACCGCCACCGTGCTGGCGGTGTTCCTGGTGCCGGTGTTCTTCGTCGTCATCCGCCGCTGGTTCCCGCCCACCGGCCACGAAGCGCCACACGGCACCACCATCGGCTCGGCTGCGATCGACGCGGCAGTGGCCGATCTGGAGGCCCCCGCCAAAGGGCACTGATTTCGCCTGACCGCAGCAAAGGGCCGGTGTTGACCGGCCCTTTGTCTTTCCAGGCCCAAGGGTTTGCCCTGATCTGGATGCCATGAATTTTGTATACAGTTTGGAACACAAAGCGGCACACGTTCTAGCCGCTTTGGGATCCTCCCACCCGTTTATTCCAAGGAGTCTCCTCCATGAGTTCCACCGTTCATCCCGTAGACGAGCGCCTGCCCTCAGGCAAGCTCGCCGCCCTGGGCCTGCAGCATGTGCTGGTGATGTATGCCGGCGCCGTGGCCGTGCCGCTGATCATTGGCCGCGCCCTCAAGCTCAGCCCCGAAGATGTCGCTTTCCTGATTTCGGCCGACCTGTTCTGCTGCGGTCTGGTCACGCTGATCCAGTCGCTGGGCGCCACCCAGTGGTTCGGCATCCGCCTGCCCGTGATGATGGGCGTGACCTTTGCCGCCGTGGCCCCCATGGTGGCCATGGCCAACGCCAACCCGGGTGGGGCCGGCGCCCAGCTCATCTTCGGCTCCATCATCGGCGCGGGGGTCATCTCCATCCTGATCGCGCCCGTGGTGAGCCGCATGCTGCGGTTTTTCCCGCCGGTGGTCACCGGCACCATCATCGCCGTCATCGGCATCAGCCTGATGCGCATCGGCATCAACTGGATCTTTGGCAACCCGGTGGGCCCCACCGCGCCGAGCATCGTCAACCCCGAGCACAAGCAATGGCTGGACGCTGCCGCAGCGGCCGCCAGTGCGCCCGGCTCGGTGCTGCCTCCGATGCCCAAAGACCTGGCCCTGCTGCCCAAGCTGCCCAACCCCAAATACGCCGACCTGACCGGCGTGGGCATTGCGGCCATCGTGCTGGTGTCCATTCTGCTGATCGCGCGCTACGCCAAGGGCTTTGTGGCCAACATCTCGGTGCTGCTGGGCATCGTGATCGGCGGTGTGGTCGCCACCGCCATGGGCCTGATGAATTTCGACAAGGTCGGCAAGGCCGCCTGGTTCGACGTGGTCACGCCTTTCCACTTCGGCATGCCGGTCTTTGAGCCGGTGCTGATCCTGACCATGACGCTGGTCATGATCGTGGTGATGATCGAATCGACCGGCATGTTCCTCGCGCTGGGCGAGATGACCGACCGCAAGGTAGACCAGGCCGCGCTTTCGCGTGGTCTGCGCACCGACGGTCTGGGCACCCTGATCGGCGGCATCTTCAACACCTTCCCCTACACCAGCTTCTCGCAGAACGTGGGTCTGGTCGCCGTCACCGGCGTCAAGAGCCGCTTTGTGTGTGTGGCCGGCGGCCTGATCCTGATCGCGCTGGGCCTGCTGCCCAAGATGGCGGCCCTGGTCGAGTCACTGCCCACCGTGGTGCTGGGCGGCGCGGGTCTGGTGATGTTCGGCATGGTGGCCGCCACCGGCATCCGCATCCTGGGCGGCGTGGACTTCAAGAACAACCGCTTCAACGCCCTGATCGTGGCGATCTCGGTCGGCATCGGCATGATCCCGCTGATCGCCCCCAACTTCAAGCAGTGGATGCCGCACGGCCTGCACCCGCTGATCGAGTCGGGCATTTTGCTGGCCTCCATCAGCGCGGTGCTGCTCAACCTGTTCTTCAATGGCGCCAGCGGTGACAGCCGCGACGCCATCGAAGCGGCCAAACAGGCCGAGGCCCACTGACACGTTCTGCGCCTCTCCAAGCTGGCAAAAGGCCAATCCAGACGGGTTGGCCTTTTGCTTTTTAGGGGGGTAATCCTCACCCGGGAGGCGCCTTCAAATGCGTTACCCTGTTGCCGGTGTCCTCCCTGGACATTGCCCCTGAACAGAGACAAGCCATGAGCCAAAAACTTTCCCCCGCAGAAGAAGCCCTGCGCGACGCCGCCCGCGACTACCACCGCCTGCCCACGCGCGGCAAGATTTCGGTCAACCCGACCAAGCCCATGTCCAACCAGCGCGACCTTTCGCTGGCCTATTCGCCCGGTGTGGCCTACCCCTGCCTGGACATCGCTGCCGACCCCAGCAAGGCCTACGACTACACCAGCCGTGGCAACCTGGTGGCCGTGATCACCAACGGCACCGCCGTGCTGGGCCTGGGCGACATTGGCCCGCTGGCCGGCAAACCGGTGATGGAAGGCAAAGGTGGCCTGTTCAAGAAATTCGCCGGCATTGACGTCTTCGACATCGAGCTGGCAGAGCGCGACCCGGACAAGCTGGTCGACATCATTGCCGCCATGGAGCCCACGCTGGGCGGCATCAACCTTGAAGACATCAAGGCCCCCGAGTGCTTCTACATCGAGAAGAAGCTGCGCGAGCGCATGAACATCCCGGTCTTCCACGATGACCAGCACGGCACGGCCATCATCTCGGCAGCCGCCATGCTCAACGGCCTGGAACTGGTCGGCAAGGACATTGCCAAGGTGAAGGTGGCCGTCTCCGGCGCAGGCGCCGCGGCCATTGCCTGTCTGGACGTGTTCGTCGGCCTGGGCGTGAACCCGAAAAACATCTTCGTCTGCGACTCCAAGGGCGTGGTCTACGAAGGCCGCCCCGGCGGCTACGACGAGTCCAAGGCCCGCTACGCGCAAAAGACCGAGGCCCGCACCCTGGCCGATGCCGTCAACGGGGCTGACGTGTTCCTCGGTTGCTCGGCCCCGGGCGTGATGACGGCCGAGATGGTCAAGACCATGGCCGACCAGCCCATCATCCTGGCGCTGGCCAACCCCGAGCCCGAGATCCGCCCCGAGGTGGCCAAGGCCGCCCGGCCCGACTGCATCATCGCCACCGGCCGCTCGGACTACCCCAACCAGGTCAACAACGTTCTGTGCTTCCCCTACATCTTCCGTGGCGCGCTCGACTGCGGCGCCACCAAGATCACCGAGGCCATGAAGGTCGCCTGCGTGCGGCAGATCGCCGACCTGGCCAAGGCCGACATCAGCGAGGAAGTGGCCAGCGCCTACGCCGGCCAGGAGCTCACCTTTGGGGCCGACTACCTGATCCCCAAGCCGTTTGACTCGCGCCTGATCCTGCGCATCGCGCCTGCCGTGGCCAAGGCCGCCGCCGAGTCGGGCGTGGCCAC
>JACCDV011011205.1_pt1 | contig 10831 bp, 9 predicted proteins | sample 7446131 | NCBI WGS metagenome assembly JACCDV01 (sample SAMN15323448, study PRJNA562643) | freshwater metagenome | isolation source: river surface water | place: USA:Blue River Watershed | collected 2017-08-17
GAGACCGCAACGGGCGCCGTGTCCAACTTCCGCACTGCGGCGAAATAGTACACCTGCTCCACGTGAAGCAAAAGACCACCCGAGAGGGTGGTCTTTTTGGTGGGGGGGGTATGAAAAGCGGGGGCTTGTACCCCCGCTTGTGGTTCCGCGGTTATACTGCGGAACAGGTTGGAGAAACCCCTTGTGAGGGTAAATCCCGATTCCAATATACCTTAAGGAAATGGGAAGCGCAAGACATGCACGGATCGTACGCGCGGATAAGCTTTTCGATCTCAAGTGGCATGGCGTCTTGCGACATTCCTTGTGCCAAGAGTCCCTCGACCAGCCGTCCGATGTCTTGTTCGATGTTGATCTGGTTCTGTCCGGTCGGAACGATCACCTCTCCCTCCTTCACCGTGCCGTCAGTGTTCAACACAACCTTGTGATAGAGCGTACCGCGGGGGGCTTCGACGACACCAATACCGACTGCTTCGCGTGCGGGCTTCTTGATGAGCGGTTCCGGAGCAAACGTATGTGTCCGCAAGAGTTCGAGTGATTCGTCGATGGAGTGCAAGATCTCGATCGCTTGCGCGAGATTGTTGTGAAAGACGTCGGTGGAAGGGAAGAGCGCGAGAGTATTTGGGATCGATTCTTTTGTGCGAGGATGCAATTTCTCTTTCGCGACATTCATGCGCGCGAGGGCACCGACGAGATAGCTGTCGCCGTTGTAGACATAGCCGGATGCTTGCGAGTGAGGGATGACGACGTGCTCGAGATGGTTGCGATAGTCGGCTTCCACGAAGCGTTCGCCCTTGCTTGTGATGATGTCGCCGTTGATGTAGCCGAAGTTGCCGTGAGGCACGAGCGCCATGTAGTTGGTCTTGCGATCGAAGTGGAAGGGCGCGTCTTGGAATTTCTTGATGAGACGGAGTGCTGCGGGGCGGATCTCCTCGAGCTTCATGATCGCTTCGTCAATACCGGCTTTCTCGGGAAAGTGGATGAATCCGCCGATCGCGGGATAGGTCGCGTGGACCGAACGTCCCGAAATAAGGGTTGCAAGGAAATTCCCCGCCGACTTCACATCGAAGCCGTCGTGAAGCATTTGATGTTGGTCAGGATCGTTCTCGTCAAAGTCGAGGAAGGCATCCTTGCCGTAGATGTCGGGCATTGAGAAAAGATAGAGATGGAGCGCGTGATCGCGGATGATGAGTCCGTGCATGGTGAGTGCGCGCAGGACCTCCGTCTGCGGGGAGGGGGTGATATCGAGCGCCATCTCCGACGCTTCGATCGCGGCCATGATATGCGCGTTTGAACAGGTACCGCAGATGCGTGCGAGGTGTGCGGGGAGTCCGATGATCGATTTCCCCTTCATCGCTTCTGTGAAGAAGCGTTTGTACTCGGTGATACCAAATTTCACGTCGATCACTTTTCCGTCTTCCACTTTGATCGAAACAGCGGCGTCGCCTTCGATCTTGGTGATGTGATCCATTTCCAAATTAAAGCTGTGCATGGTGAGAGGGGGTTAATTTTTGGCGAGTTCGGGGCGGAGTTCGGCAACGAGAGCGTTCACGGCGTCGAGGAATTTGTTGGGATCCATCGGGCAGCCCGGGACTTTGGCGTCGACAGTGACCACTTCCTCGACCTTTAAGACTCTGGGAAGGCCTTTGAAGCGCTCGACCAAGAAGTCGGTCGCGGCTTTCTGTTCCGGGGTGAAGTTGTTGCGCTGTCCGGAAGGAAGGCCGGTGCACGCGCACGCGCCGATCGCGACGAGTTTCTTTGAGATGCTTCGAATATGGCGCACGCGCTCCGCCTGCTCTTCGGACGCCATTGCTCCTTCGATGAAGGCGATGTCGAATTCATCCATGATGTTGTTGGTTTTGAGGACCTTCACGTGACGAAAGTCGAAGAGTTCTTTCCACTCCTTCCAGTGATCGTTCAAGAGCTCGGTGAATACGATCGTGGAATCCTCACAGCAGGAGAAGGAGAACCATCCGATCTTTATTTTTTGTATATCTGACATGGCTATGCATTTATGAGTAATCGCCGCACGATTTTCTCTACTATATCAGAAGCGACGGATAGTTTATAGTCGACAAATGGTAGTTGGGACCAACTGCTCTTCATAAGTGAGAATGTTTTGGCGTTCGCAGGCTATCATGGATGCCTTCCTCCTGATATAATGCGACCATGAATACCGAAACATCATCCTCCCCTGTCTTCACCGTTGGTGTGGGCGGAGCGGCGGGCGACGGTATCCGTGAAGCGGGAGTGCATTTGGGCGAGCTCACTCGGCGGATCGGATGTCATGCCTTTCTTGCGTTTTATTATCCTTCACTTATTCGCGGCGGGCACAACTTTGCGCGCGTCAGTTATTCCGGCGAAAAGGTCCATGCCGATCATGCCAAGCTCGATATGTTGCTCGCGGTCAATGCCGACTCCGTGCGTATTCGCCAGTCTGAGTGCACCCATGAGGCGATCATTGTCGTTGAAGAGGCATATCTCGATGAGGCGCGTCGCTACGAATCGCGTGTACTTGCGCTTCCCATGAATGCGGTCGCAAAAGAATTGAACGCTCCGCACGCCGCCGCCCCCTCGGTCGGCATCGGTGCGCTTGCTCGGAGTATAGGGCTTTCACGTGACGAGTTTGCCGCCCTTTCCGGAAACATTTTTTCCGATCTCGTTGGAGGGACGGAAATGAACACGGCGCTCGCGTTGCGCGGGTTTGACCTTGCCGCCGAGCGCGCATTCCCGATCCGCCCTGAACTTCGCCCGGGAACATGTGTGGGTGCGACAGGAGGGCTCATTGAAGGGAACAAGGCCGTCGCGAAGGGGCTTCTTGCCGCGGGGCTTCAGTTCTTTGTCGGATACCCGATGACACCTTCGACCTCCATCCTTACGTTCCTCGCAAAAGAATCCGCCACGAAGCACACGCTCAAGGTGGTGCATCCGGAAGACGAGATCGCGGTCGCCAATATGGCGCTCGGTACGATCTATGCCGGCTTGCGTACGGCGATCGGTACCGCGAACGGCGGTTTCGCGCTCATGCAGGAGACCTTCAGTTTTGCAGGAGTGTCGGAGCTCCCGTTTGTCGCTGTCGTTTCTCAACGTCAAGGTCCCGCGACCGGCGTGGCGACACACACAGGGCAATCCGACTTACGTTTCGTGATTCATGCGGGGCACGGAGAATTTCCGCGTCTCGTCATTGCTCCGGGCGATGTTGAGGAATGTTTCGAGGCCGGTGTCGCGGCGATGAATGTGGCGTGGAAGTATCAGACTCCCGCGATCGTCTTGCTCGACAAACATATTTCCGAAAGTCAGGGAACGACCGTGCATGACATGGAGTCTTCGCGCATCGGGGAGACACTCCACTGGTCCCCCGAGTCACAGCCCGACTACAAGCGCTTTACGATCACCGATTCGGGCGTCTCCCCGCTCGCTTTTCCCGGAATGCCCGGCGCGCACGTGAAGGCGACCAGCTATGAACATGACGAATTCGGAAGCTCGGTCGACGACGCGCGTGAAGTACTCGCGATGCAGGACAAGCGATGGCGCAAGTACGAGGGAATGAAGAGCGAGTTCGGCAATTATGAGACGATCAAGGTCTACGGCGACACGTCCGCGCCGACCGCCCTGGTCTTCTGGGGAAGCACTAAGGGTGCCGTGCTTGAAGCGATGAAATATATGAAGACCCCGGTGAGACTCCTCCAGGTCATTTGGATGGAGCCGTTCGACGAGGCCGCCGTTTCCGCCGCGCTTTCGGGTGCGACGCGAGTCATTGTGATCGAAGGCAATCATGGCGCACAGCTTGCAGGGCTTATCCGCGAGAAGACGGGCATCGCGGCGACCGAGACGGTGAACCGTTATGATTCGGAACCGTTCGAGCCGGAAGAGTTGGCGGCTGAACTCCGCCGTCGTTTAGAGGAAACAGCGTAATCCCATCATCATGACCATGCAACTTTCAACAACAGCAAAGATCACGTGGTGTCCGGGATGTCCGAACAACGCGATTCTTGTGGCGTTTCGCAAGGCGGTGACTGAGCTCGTCGAGTCCGGCGTCGTGAAGGAGGAGAACGTCGTCGCGTGCGCCGGTATCGGATGCCACGCCAAGATCCTCGACTACCTCAATATGAATACCTTCAACGCACTCCATGGCCGCGCGATCCCGCCCGCCGTCGGAATGAAGGCCGCCAATCCGAATCTCTCCGTGTTCGTTTTTTCCGGAGACGGCGATTCGTATTCCGAAGGGTTCAACCATCTCGTTCATGCCGCACAACGTAACGACGATATCAATGTGATGATCCACGACAACCAGATCTTTGCGCTCACAACGGGGCAATCCACGCCCACCAGTCCGAAAGGACACAAGGGTGGCGCCCGTCCGTCCGGTTCCATCGAAGAGCCGATCGATCCGTTGCGTCTTATGTTGACCGCGGGGGCGACGTTTGTGGCGCGCTCATATGCCGGTGAGATCGAAAAGACAAAGGAGATCATCAAGGCCGCGCACGCGCACAAAGGGTTCTCCTTTATCGAGATCGCGCAACCGTGCATTACATTCTTTGATACCCGCGACTTTTTCAAGGACAACATCGTTTGGCTTCCCGAGGATCATCCGAAGGGGGACCGTCGCGCCGCCTACGAGGCGACACAGCGCGAGGACGGCAAGGTTCCGATGGGGATCTTCTACCATGTCACACAACCGACCTTCGAAGAACAACTCTAGTGCGAGAGGGAAGGAGTAAAAGAAAGAACGACCTGTCCTAAGGGAAGGTCGTTCTTTTTTTGTTTTGTGTTCACAATACAAGAGCGGCCCGTGAGCGATCACGAAACCAAAGACCGCCTTTCAATCTTCAAAAAACCTACCCGCCGGTAGGCAGGGGCGGTCTTTGATTATTTTCGTCATCTCGAGGTCTGCCGAGGGATCCAGAAAAGCATTGTTACATAACTCTGGCTTTGGCTGCCTTTGGTTTCTTTGGGATTGTACAAGGGCGGCCCTTGTATCGCAGTATTTGCGATCGTGAACTCAAGAGAAGAGGGGTATGTTTGACAGTCGCTGATGCTTCACTATTGTGAGGGGAGAACCAACGCACCACCACAAAGGAGTACATCATGTTTGAAGAATTTCTTTCCCGCTTGTTTCGGCAGTGCGAGGTATCATCTCCTCACGTCAGTGTGATCTGGAATCGGCAGGACGAACAGCTCCGTCGCTGGGACGCGCGTGATCCTTCGACCACATTGCGTCGCTTGGGGACAAAAGAAGAAGCGCTCACGAAACTCTTTGATTGCGAAAGCGCCCTTTTTTCCGAGGAAAGAGCATGCGCGCCGCTCTCTTCGTGGATCGACCGGTTGCGTGCGGAGCTCGAATTTCTTTCCGACGATGTTGTAATCGGTGACCCGCTTCACGTGAGCGGGATCTTCGAGCCGTGCCTTCGTGTCGGATACACGATCGCATACGACATGACCACCGGGCTTCGTCGGGATCATTTCGAATTGCGTGACGGAGCGCTTTTCCTCCTTACTACGTCGAGTGAGATCTGGGCTTTTTCTCTCGTTATTGTCCGTCACGAATCGAACGGAAGCCAAGAAGCATATTGAACCCCGCCGCCGAAAGGCGGCTTTCTTTTCCTCTTTTTCGTTAGTCATTTTTTGGCAAAAATTGACGATGATTACAAAATGATGTATTGTTTTTTTTAGACTTCTTCTTCGTAATCTCACCATTCATCGGAGGTTCCTCATGGAATTCCACGGTACAGGCAAACCGCCCGCATCTCCCGGTCGCCGCACAAGCGAGCGTCGTGATGCTCCGCGCGAGTCTTCGGATCGTCGCACCGGACATGATCGTCGAGCCGATCAGCTTGGTCGTTATCTTGTTTTTCTTTTCCGTTCGGCCAAGTTGCAGCCATTCGACCAATTCATCATTCTCCTTGTTCGTCGTGAATTGTTCGGACCGTTCGTGCTTTTTGTGTCCGCGTTCGTGTACTTCCTTTTGCATGCGATAGAAAAGGGGGTCATCTTTGCAGGGCTTTTGGTAACAACGCTCATTATTCATGAGAGTGGTCACTTCCTCGCGACACTTTGGTGTCGATTTCGACCTCATTGGCCATGGTTTGCTCCATTCATTGGAGCGCTGATGCGCCTTGCTCGCGTAATATCACGAGCGCAAGAAGCGATCATTGCTTGCGGTGGCCCGCTTGCGGGAAGTACAGTTGCGGGCTTGTCGCTTTTTGTGCTGCTCAACGCGCCACTCTCGGAGGAGGTCGCCAAGATTCTACATGCGTTCGTTGTGATCGGGGCGTTCCTTAATTGGTTCAACTTGATCCCGATCCCTCCTCTTGACGGAGGGAGGATGACGCAGGCGTCGCATTGGATATTCCAGGTTTTTGGGTTTGCACTGCTGCTCTTGTTGTCGTGGTTCTTTCGCCAGCCGATATTCCTCATTGTGTGGATGGTCGTGGTGATCGATCGCTTCATGGAGTATCCGTTGTGGCGATTTCTCTTCGCCCTTCTCCTCTTGTGTGCATTTGCTGCGGCGCTTCTTGCCGGCGTGGGGGAGGCATCAATGTCAGCAGTAGAAAATATTGCATTCTTCTTGTTTGCTGTTTTTCTTGTTGTGATGTGTCGGCCGAGAGATCTTCCCCGTCCAAGCACACTGTTCAAGAAGGATAAGGATATTCCGCCTCCGCTTCCGCAGTTGCCTGTTCCTGAGCGGATATTCTGGGGGGTTGCGTGGTTTGTCCTCTTCTCGTTCACAACATGGTTATTTGTTGAAGCGACGAAGTATGGCCCGATCATGTTCTGATCGTATGTTCTTTCGTTCACCGCAGAGGTTCGCCTCTGCGGTTTTCTTTTTTTTGTGATGAGATCATTTTGAATTGCGGCACACGCTTGGTATAATGAAAAGTGAATTGTATGGATCTTCCCGTTATCAAGAATGCCGATGTGTTGTCGACCACCCCGCTTCGTCGTGATGCGGTGGCGATCCTTGAAGCGGGCTATCAAGCCGTTCTGACCGACCGCGTTATCCGCGAAGAGATTCATGTCGATGGTGAATATTTGGAGATCAAAGGACGTCGTATCGTGCTTTCCGACTACGAGCGTATCCTCTTCATTGGAATAGGGAAGTGCGCTGTCGATGCGGCAACCGTGCTCGAAGAATTGCTCGGCGCTTATCTTACCGACGGCATCGTCCTCGATGTGAAAGAGGGGTCATTTGCGCGCTTGCGCTCTCGCGTGGGGACGCACCCCTTTCCGTCGGCGGAAAATGTCGCGCATACGAAAGAGATCCTCGGACTCTTGAAGGGGGTGACCGAACGTGACCTTGTGCTTGTTGTTGTGTCCGGCGGCGGATCCGCGCTCTTCACGCTTCCTTATTCTATGACGCACGAGACACTTCAGTCGGTGACCAAGGCGCTTTGGAAGGGCGGAGCGACGATCGGTGAAGTAAACACCGTGCGTAAACATCTTTCCCAGGTGACGGGCGGACAGCTCGCGCGCGCGGCTTATCCTGCGGCGGTCATCTCCCTTATCTTCTCCGATGTTCCCGGCAACAACATGGAAATGATCGCATCGGGCCCCACGGTACGCGACACCTCTACCGTTGAAGACGCGGAGGATATCGTCGCGCATTACAATGTTCTTGCAAGCACCGGACTTCCTGAACTCTCCTTTCTTGAGACTCCGAAGGACGATCTCTATTTCGATCGTGTTCTTAATGTCCTTTTGGTCACGAACGATCGCGCGCTCTCGGCAATGAAGACGAAGGCCACCGAACTCGGATATCACGCCGAGATCACCTACGACGCGCTCGAGGGTATCGCAAGCGAGGTCGGCGCGCAATTCGCGACCGTCCCCCTCCCGCCTCGCTCATGTTTTCTCTTTGGTGGCGAGACGACGGTCATGATCCGAGGGAATGGTGAGGGCGGACGCAATCAAGAATTCGCACTCGCAGCGGTCCCTGCGGTCCTCGATGGTCGTGTGCTAGTTGCCGCTTCGAGCGATGGATGGGATAATAGTTCTGCGGCGGGCGCACTTTGTGATGCGGGCGACCGCAAGCGTGCGAGTGAACGCGGAGTATCACCCGAGGAGTATTTGGCAAACAACGACTCCTATCATTTTTGGCAAGCGATCGGCGGCGCGATAGACACAGGAAGAACCGGAGTCAATGTCGCGGACTTTTATTTTATTATCAGCGAGTAGGCGCCCTTGGCCATTAGTAATTCATTGACAAGCAGTATGAATAAATCCGAACAGCAGATCCTGTGGTTTGATCAGGTGGGTAACGACGACGTTGCGTTGGTCGGCGGCAAGAACGCGTCGTTGGGCGAGATGTATACCACTCTCGCGTCGCGCGGCATTCGTGTTCCCAATGGTTTCATTGTGACCGCGAAGGCGTATCGTGATTTCTTGGAAGGGTCGGGACTGGTTGAGATCATTCATCATGAGCTTGATCATTTGGATACGCGTGACATCAAGGCCCTCCAGAAAGCCGGCGATACGGTGCGCAAGGCCTTCCTTAAGGTTGAACTCCCCGCTGAACTCAAGACCTCTATTACAAAGGCCTACGCCGACCTCTCTGCCGCCTACAATATGACCGAGGCCGATGTGGCGGTGCGCTCCTCTGCAACTGCGGAAGACCTTCCCGGCGCATCATTTGCGGGAGAGCATGAGACGTACCTCAATGTTTCCGGCGCGGAACATGTCATTACCGCTACGCGCATGGCAATGGCCTCGCTTTTCAATGACCGCGCGATCTCCTATCGTGTCGACAAGGGCTTCTCGCATTTTGATGTCGCACTCTCGGTCGGTGTGCAAAAGATGGCTCGTTCCGACAAGGGTGGTTCGGGTGTCATGTTCACGATCGACACTGAGACCGGCTTTCGTGATGTAGTGGTCATCAATGCGTCATGGGGGTTGGGTGAGATGGTCGTGCAAGGCAAGGTCACTCCCGACGAATACATGCTTTTCAAACCGACCTTGCGTGAGGGCTATCGCTCGATCATCAAGAAGTCGATGGGGGAGAAGAAGACCATGATGGTTTATACGAACATGAAGGATTCTCCCGTGAAGGAAGTCGCTGTTCCGAAGGCACTCCAGTCGACCTATGCACTCACTGAAGACGAGATCGTACAGTTGGCAGAGTGGGGCATGATCATCGAGGAACACTACAGTCATCGTTCCGGACATCCGACTCCGATGGATATCGAGTGGGCAAAGGACGGAGTGGATGGACAGCTCTACATCGTGCAGGCGCGTCCCGAGACGGTCCAGGCCGAGAAGAAAGGTTTCAAGATCACTGAATACCTCTTGAAGGGCAAGCATGAACCCATCACAAAGGGTATTTCAGTTGGCGCAAAGATCGTCACCGGAAAGGTTCGTGTGATCATGTCCGCAGCAAAGCTCGATGAATTTCAAGACGGCGAGATCTTGGTGACCGAGATCACCGACCCGGATTGGGAGCCGATCATGAAGAAATCCGTTGCGATCATCACCGCGAAAGGTGGTCGCACTTCGCATGCCGCCATTGTCTCTCGCGAGCTCGGCATTCCCGCGGTCATCGGTATCGGCGATGCGGAACTTGCGAAGCTGAAGACCGGAGACCTCGTTACGGTTGATTGTTCATCCGGCTCGGTCGGATATGTCTATCCGGGAGCGCTTGAATGGGAGGAACGCGTGCAGGATCTCTCGCAGGTCCCCGAGACCAAGACCAAGATCGCGATGAACGTTGGAAGCCCCGAGGCGGCATTCATGTATGCACATTTGCCGCACAAGGGTGTCGGTCTCGCGCGCGAAGAGTTCATCATCATGTCTCAGATCGGTATTCACCCCAAGGCACTCATTGAGTATGAGAAGCAGGATGCGAAGACCAGGAAGAAGATCGACGAGCTTACCCTCGGTTTCCCCGACAAGGTCGAATACTATGTGAACAAACTTGCCGACGGTATTGCGCAGATCGTTGCGGCTTCATACCCGCATCAGGTCATTGTGCGTTTTTCCGACTTCAAGACCAACGAATATCGCACCTTGATCGGTGGAGAGCAGTACGAACCAAGCGAAGAGAATCCAATGCTCGGATGGCGCGGTGCGTCTCGCTACTACGATCCGAAGTTCAAGGATGCATTCAAGCTCGAGTGCGAAGCGATCAAACGTGTTCGTAATATCTACGGGCTCAAGAATCTTCACGTCATGATCCCGTTCTGTCGTACCCCCGAAGAAGGAAAGAAGGTGCTCGAGGTCATGGCGGAATGTGGTTTGCGCAAGGATGAGGACGGACTCCATATCTATGTGATGTGCGAGATCCCCTCGAACGTCCTTCGCGCCGACGAATTCCTGGACATCTTCGACGGATTCTCGATCGGATCGAATGACCTTACGCAGTGCACCGTCGGAAGCGATCGTGACTCGGGAATCGTCGCCGGGATCACCAACGAAAAGGATCCTGCGGTAAAAATGCTTATTGCTCAAGCGATCAAGGCATGCAAGGTGCGCGGAAAGTATATTGGTATTTGTGGACAGGCACCCTCAGACTTCCCTGACTTCCTTGAATTTCTCATTCAGGAGGGTATTGATACGGTGTCCTTGAACCCCGACTCCATCATCCCGATGCTCTTCACGGTTGCCGAAGAGGAGAAGCGACTCGGTCGATAGAGAAAACAGAAGAAAAACCCCACACTTTATTGTGTGGGGTTTTGTCTTTTAGACTTATCCCCACATCGTCCTTGACCCCCACCTCAATGAGGCATACCATGAAGGAACGAGCAACCACCGGTCGCTCGTCCAAGGAGGAACCCACGTTCCTCCTTTTTTCTTTGTTTATTCACATTAGTCATCATTATAAGTTTCTATGAAAAAGATCGAA
>JACCDV010394438.1_pt1 | contig 10830 bp, 13 predicted proteins | sample 7446131 | NCBI WGS metagenome assembly JACCDV01 (sample SAMN15323448, study PRJNA562643) | freshwater metagenome | isolation source: river surface water | place: USA:Blue River Watershed | collected 2017-08-17
ACACGGCCGGGCAGATGTTGCTAGGCCTTAGAAAAAACGCGCCTGCGCGTCATTGGTGGTTCACCCCGGGGGGCCGGGTGCGCAAGAACGAGACCTGTGAGGCGTGCCTGCTTCGGGTGGCCATGACAGAGCTGGGGCTGCAGGAGCGGGATGTACAGGGCGCTCAGCTGATGGGTGTCTGGGATCACTTTTATGAAGACAGCGCCTACAGCCCTGAGGTGTCAACGCACTATGTGAATCTGCCGCATGTGTTGCAGCTGAAACAACCGCTGGAACTGGATGCTTTGCCTGCTGATCAGCACAGCGGTTGGCGCTGGCAGGATGCGAAAGATGCCGTTATTGCAGAGGATGTTCATCCGTACGTCAGGGTCTATGCCCAGTGGCTGTTTGACCACGGTTCTTATCGGGGTGCTTGAAGTGCTGGTGATGCGTGTCGGTTGGTATTTGGCGATGGCGGCAGTGACGGTGCTGGCGCTGATGCCCATTGAGCATTTGCAGCTGCCGGTGTTTGACTGGTGGGACAAGGCGCAGCACGCCCTGGCCTTTGTGGTGCTGACCGGCTGGGCCTTGCTGCTGTGGCCATTGCATGCCTTGCGTATGGTGCTGGGCATGGTGGCTTATGGCGCAGGCATTGAAGCCGCGCAGTGGGTCGTAGGCTGGCGCTTTGCCGAATGGGCCGATCTGGCGGCTGATGCCGTGGGTGTGTCGGTGGCTTGGATCGTGGTCAGTGGCTGGTGGCGTTTTCAAGGCCGCAAACAGGAGCAGGCAGTTTCATGAGCGCTCGCGTTTTTACGTTCGATCAATTCACGGGCTTGCACGATCAGGCCAAGGCCTCACCCCGGCTGCGGCAGCACCTGAATATCCACGACAGCCACGAAGCGCCGTTCCAAAGGCTGTTCATTGCCTTCGGCCTGGACAGCTATGTGCGACCCCACCGGCATCACTTGGTGCCCAAGGACGAGACCTTGGTGGCGGTCCAGGGGCTGTTGGGTGTGTTGGTGTTTGACGATGCAGGCCAGGTTGTTCAGCAATTCAAACTGGGCACACAAAGCCATGCAGCCCCAGGCGTTGGCCCCGTGGTGGACATGCCCGCCGGGACTTGGCACACGGTGCTGGCCTTGACGCCCGATGCGGTGCTACTGGAAGGCAAGGCCGGGCCGTTTGACCCGAAGGGACCGCGTGAGTTTGCTGACTGGGCTCCGGAGGAGGGGGCGGATGAGGCGCTGGCTTTGTTGCGGGAGTGGCGGAGTCTGTTCGGGGTGATCAAGGCTGACTGAGTCAGTTGTGGATCTGGGTTCAATTGCCTTGACTGGATTTGAAGTCTCGCCGCAGGTGCTGCGGATCTGTCGGCGGGTGCATACGTTGAAGAATTCCTCAATAGCGCGCTGTTGGGCCATTCAGGTCAATTGAGGGCGCTTGTGTTGCATCAGCGCAGGGGCTGTAGAGGACGGTCATGACCGGAGAGGCCGGGTCTAGCAGTGCCATCTGGGCCTTCACCTTGGGAGGGGACGATCGGGTCAGTCGCTGCAAATACGCTTGAATTTTGGCCCGTGGTTCTTTGCCACCCAGGCAAGCGGTCTGAATCTGTTCAAGGCTGGCTTCGCCTGTATGCCTGAGATACAGCAAAATTTCCTCGATGCCTGCAAAGTTGGAGCGGATGAGATTCTCGTAATCTTCAACGTCGGCCAGTGGGTACATGATCTTTTTGCCGAGCTTCAGGTAATCAGGTCCCACATTGAGGGCGCGCCAGCGTTGCAGTGTTTTAGGGCTCATGCCCCAGCGGGCAGCCAGTTCGATTTCGTTCAGGGTTGTGGTCACGCCGGGCGCTCCTTGATGTCACGGAGCTGCATTCACGCGTACTTTGGCGCAGAAGTCGAGTAGGCTTGACGTTGGTAGCACCTGGTGCTACGATAGGCTATGCCTCACAAGACCAAGCCAAGAGCGTTCAAGACCAAGAAATTCAGTAAAAACGCCAAAGCCGCTTTTGTCACAGACGCCGATCTTTGTGATGCGATCAAGGAGGTTATGGCGGGTCAGGCTGTGGACTTGGGTGGAGGTGTTTACAAGAAGAGGCTCAACAAGAACCAAAACCGCTCAATCATCTTGGCCAAAGGTGGCGAGTATTGGATTTACGAGTATCTGTTTGCCAAGAATGATCGTGACAACATTGATGACGCAGAGTTGGAAATGTTTCGATTGCTGGCAAAGGGGTATCAGGGGTTGAGGAAATCTCAATTAACGAAATTGATTAAAGAGAAGCATCTCTTGGAGATTTGTCATGACGACGAAAATGAAATTTAAAAGCGATGCCTTTGAGGCTATTCATGAATCTGCTGCTGCCTTGCTCAGGGTCGGTGCAATAGACAAGGCCACGATGCGTAAATTTGATGCATCTTGCCTTGTTAAAACACCAGACTACAAGGCTGTGCAAATCAAAAAAATCAGGGAAAGTGCAAAGGTCAGTCAGCCGATCTTTGCTATGTACTTGAACACCAGTGAATCGACGGTTCAAAAGTGGGAAGCTGGAACCAAGAAACCCAGTGGCATGGCTCTCAAGCTGCTAGATATTGTCCACAAACATGGCTTAGGCGTGCTCGCTTAACACTGCTCATTTCCTACCATTCCCTCTTGAGTGCGAATAGAAAGTTCTGGAGTGGTCAACCATCCACCACCACACACGGGGACAGATTTTATCTGTCCCCTTTTTTTATGCCCGGAAGCCCCTGTTTATGCGGCTTCCAGCGTTTTGGCTTGTGGACGCGATGGGTCAAATTTCCCCCATTTTTCCCCGGAACGGGGTTTTTCTCTCTTTTTTCTCTGCTAGCTTGTGGACGCGTCCTTTAGTAGAGGCCAGTATCCATGCGGGTTCCAGCGATTCGGTTTGACCATGCGATTGGATGGGCATAGAAAAAATAGAACACTATTTTTGTTTCTTTAGTGCTCTCTAAATTTTTCGGTACTACACAGGTCAAGATCGCTGGTGCAGGTCGACACACATCGTGTTCTGGTCGGGTTTTCGTAAATTTCAACCGCTGTCAACGAGTACAAAATTTTCCTTCCGAGTTTTGTGTGGAGGGGGCCCGGTGATGTCGCCGATATTGGCTTCGGCAACCAGGGCATCGATGAGCTCAAGGCGCTCTGGTGAGAGCGTTCTTATGCGCGCTCATACTGCAAGAATTTGCCGTTGAAGCCAATCTTGCGACTGATCCGCTGCTTGCCTACGTTCACAACAATGCCAGTTGGTACCTGAGTGGTACGCCCTGCGTTGTACTCGGCTGTCTGAAGCGACTGCCTTGGGCGTATCCCGAGTTTGGCCAGGGCCTGTGGTCCCAGGATCTCCAGCGGTTGCGCAGGAATGGGCTTGCCTGAAATTACACTGGGCTTGGCTTTGGCATAGATGCCAACGCCCAAGCGAACCAGAATACCAATGCTGGTGAGTTCCTTGAGCGCACGCTTGACCGATGCCTCGCTGCCAAACGCCAGGAAGTCGGTGGGGCGAAATACGAGATCGGTTCGTCCGCGAACGGAGCGTCTGATGCGGTCAGTGATGTTCATGGCTGAAAATATTGGTCATGCACCTGGCGTTGAATTGTTGGTAAACTGTTGTTGTGTATGGGAAAAATTTTCAAAGACAGATCATTCACTAGAGTATACGTTTTCCCCGTTTAGTCCGCAAGACGCTCGCTTCATGCAGTGATTAGACTGACGCTAAAAAGGATGGGGGAGACAAGGGCGGGGCAGATCAGCGCAGGTTCTATAAGCGCCTGCTTACGGTGGCAGATGAGCGTTATGACGAACATCTGGGCACCCTGAACCAATTAGGTAAGGAGTCCAAACATGGCAAGAAAACTCGATGATGTGATGGCCGCACTGCCCAAAGACCGGCAACAGCGGGTGGAAGCTCGCGCTATGGAGCTGGCCACGCTCAAGGACTTGCGTCTGGCCGTTCAGCCTTCGTGATCCTCCGCGATTTTCCTGAATAAGCCAGCTTGTTCGGTCTGGTGGCTGCTTCGCAGCGGTTGCCGCCAATGATGTCGTTTCCACGAATGCACGGTCTGGACTGCGCAGCGGTCTTCCATGCCCCGTTTACACCCCGATCCCAAAGGCTAGCTTCAAAGAACGACAGTTACTGGTGCATTGACTGCCGGGTTTCCTACGGCTCCTGAAGGACGCAGGAAAGCCGCCCAGGTCGACCTAGATTGCCTCCGCAACGACCCGAAACCTGACATTCACCGCGCGAGCCGTAGACTCCACGCTGAACAGCAGGGTTCGCAGTTGCTTAGCGCCGACGGTAGCGCTCTGCGGGAGTTCCTGCGGCCATGTCGGCAGGAAGTCACTGCGCCGCACGTGCGGCTGAACAATGATGACCTCGCAGTCGTAGTCCGTGCCGAGCTGTTCGAGCGCGGCCTTGAAGGCGGCAGCGTCTGGCATCGGCTGAAGCCCGATCGCCCAAGGCTGATCCCAGATCCGCTCAGTGCCGTTATCCGCCAGCCGCTTCTCAATCCGGACCAATAGTTGCTTGGCATCGAACGCGCGCAGATTCTTGATCGCCTGCGAAGCGACCAGTTCGTAAGGCCCATGCACCGACCGGCGGGTCAGCTCCGCACTGCCTGCACCCTTGGCATGGAACAGGGTCAGCCGCTTTGGTGTGGAGCCGATGTCGAGATGCACAAAATCCGCAACCTCGCTGGAGCCGTCGTCGCAGTAGAGCCAGCATTGGCCCTGTGAGGGCTGCGCGAGATTCAAGAGGCCGAGCCCTTCCTTGAAGATCCACTTGAACAGGCTCACATCCTCTTGGCTCGTCATGTTCTGGATGGGTGCCGGTATGCCCTTGCCGAGCATCGGCTTCTCCTGAGTTACGAGGTAGTTGGTGAAATCTAGGAATACGAACTTGCCAAACAGAACATCCTGAATCCGCACCTGCGATACGGATCCACTAGCGATTGTGTGCCCGCTGTTGTAGTAGGCCCGCAGCAGGGACGGTGATTCCATGACGGCGGTAGCCCAATCGTCGAAAGGCGCTGGCGGCAGGGGGTCAATCACGTACACCACGCGGCCACTGTCGCTGGCTAGATCTGGCACGACGTCGATCGTCGCGCTGGTCGCCGAGGCGGCGTCAGTGACCCTGGCTGTGAACGACCAGCTGGCCTTGCCTACGGCCGCCCCTGGCTGATCCAGCTGAACGTCGAAGGCATTCACCAGCTCTTGCGCCTTACGCCTGCCACTTGCACCGTCCAGCATCTCCGGATCTACATGAGCGATGAAATAGCAGTCTGCGGTGTCGTCCATCGAAGTGATCCAACGCGCAAGACTGCTATGTACGGGAAGGTCGTCGGGCGGCGAGGCCGCGATCGCGGCGCGAACCGCATCCAGCAACTTAATCGAGCGAGCTTCGAAGGACCGCATGGTGTCATTCGGCCCCGTCCAGACGGAGGAGTTGCGCAGGCTTACGCCCCCTTCGCTCGATCGCACCGCCCCGGCGAGGAAGCTCGAATCGCTCATCGGGTCAATCGCCTCGGCCAGGCTTGAACCGGACAAGATCTTGGAGCTGGGCTTGATCGCCGTATCGCGGTGGATGCCAGCGAGCCACAGGGTCCTCATGGCAAATCTCTCGACCATCGCCTTCACCAGCACTGCTTGCGACACTGCTTCCCATCCATCGAAGAAGTCATGCTGCAGATGGAGAAGCAGCGCGGCCCGATGCTCCGCGTCCGTCGACGTTAGCAACATCAGTCCGTCCGCGGCGATAGTCACCACGAGGAGATGGTTGAGCCTGTCCATGACTTGGCCCGACAGCCAGGTCACGGGGCGCTCCTCGACATAGTGACAGGCCGCGTTGTCCAACCCGGGTTGGCTTTGCCAGGAAGGTAACAACTCGTAGTCAACGATACGGCCGTCCACCTTGACATTGCCGGTGACCGCGCGAGGCTGCGCCGCGATGCCGCCGATGACGGTCAGCGCCTTCATCAACACGCCGTCGATCTCAGCGTCCCGCAGTCTCTGATTCGGTATCGGCGTCAGCCGCCGAGCAATGATGTGGCTACGGACCTTGTTTATCAGGGAAATGACTCGTTTTGGGCAACGGTAATTTAGCCGCTTTACTGGAGTCGCCCAATCCGGAGGAAGTCCCTGACCAAGCCCTTCTTTCCCATCGTTGTAAATGCGCTGCATCATGTCTCCAAGAAGGCCAAGAAGGAACTTTCCCTTGAGCTTGTCTTGAACTGTAAAGAGCGCGTCGATCAGATGCTTGTTGGTGTCCTGGCTCTCGTCGATGAGCAGGATGGGGTAGCGACCCGTGAGGATGCTTTGCATAGGAGGCTTAGTCTGAAGGAAATGCGCCGTCAGTTGCAAGACTTCAGAATGATTCAAAGCATTCTGATACCCAAGCCCGTTTGATTCTTCAGGGAGGCGATGCGCAAAACCTTCCCCCTCCTTGAGGTGCGTAGGAACTTCGTACTGAACTGCCGATGCGTGGTTCAAACCGTCGATAGGTTTGATGCTTGTGGTGATAGTGAGTTTCGGGTCGGTGACGCCAGGATAGCCGATGTCCTCAAGCTCCTCAAGCGCCATTGAAAAGGAGGACGCCAGACGCTTGCCAAATGCGGTTTGAGCACTGTGGAGTGCTTGCAAAGCCTCTAGGTCCTTCGGCTCGGGCTGATTAAAAGGGTCAAGATGTTGGGTGTAGTAGTTGCGAAGCTGGCTGGACAGCTTCTTGCCACCCCGTGAGTTCCCATCCTCCTGCGAATCGTCCCCTCGATTTGAAGTTTTAACAAATCCAAATCCGCGTTGTGCGCTGATTTCATCAATGCGAATGATCTTCTTGAACGGATCTCCTTCGATTGGCTCACTGCCAACCGGAAGAGCCTGAGGAGTGGCGATGCCGTTCTTTGGCATCACGACCTCTTTGGGGTCAAGGAGATAGGCGCGGACCTCAAAGGATGACCGCAGCCTAGCCGCGCAGTTGTTCATCCGAGGTGGATCAACTCTGGAATGTCATTTGCGTGCCGAGGAAGTTACAGCGCTTGCGTTACTCAAGCAGGCCAAAGCCGTCACGATGGGCGTGGTCAATCAACGAGAGGCCGAATGTGCCTTTTGCGGCATGTACCGTGGCCTGATTTTCAGGAGCGATGAGGGGTTGATGGTGCAGTGTCCCGACTGTGGTCCGTTCCGGCTGGATCCCGCCAGTCAGCGCAGTTGGAAACTCGATGATGAGTGGTTGATACGCAAATTGCGGGGTGCCATGGACATGGCCCCACATGAGTCCATCACCGAAATCACAGACGGGATATGGGACATTGGACGTTATAAAAAACGCAGTGTGGTGCTGGCACGTCGGATTGACCTGGTGGAGCGCCATGGACTGCGAATATTCCACGGGCCGCAGCCGCGTTCTCAAAGCTGGGTGATCACACCTAGACCCCTGGTGCGAACACCTCCGGATCCATTGGCTGGCATCGCCACTTGGTGGCTACTTGAAGATCGGTTCGCCTTGCATGGCATGGCCCTGCGCTTGTTCGAAGATGATGCGGGTGAGATTGCTGATGCCAGTGACACGGTCATCCCTGTTGCCGTTCACGGACCGTTCAATTCTGACTTCACCTGGGTGCATCTTAAGGACTGGATGCACGGCCCGGTCCGATTGACTGAGGCTCAAACGCGCCTGTTCGCTACGCTCTGGAAACACCGGCACCAGGCACAGTCGGCCGAATTCCTGATGCGCGAAGCGGGGCTGGACAGTGCGCGGCCCATTGATGTGTTCAAGGTGAAGGCTGCAAACCGGGGGGATCCCCTCTACGAGGGGCCATTGCAAGCTTACGAAAAACTGGTCAGTCGACAGCGCAGGCTGGGCCTGTATCAGCTGGTCGGGGTGTAGCCGTCATGCCGTTGCTGGAAGTTTCTAACAACAAACCTGACTTCTAACATCAAGAGTGTTGGATTCTGCTTTTATGTTCGTTGCAAGCACTTGTCTTCTTCGAGCCCCGTGTAGTGCTGATGGCATCGTTGTCCAGGTGTGGCGCTATGAGTGCCTGCTTGGGCCGAAGTGCTGGGATTTCGTGCATACCCATGCCTGCATGAAAATCCTTCACATCAATTGCTACGAGATGAAGGTCGCAGTTGTTGAATGGCCCTGATTTCATATGCGTTGATCAGCTTTTTGAAGTACTTGTAGACATCATCCATCTTCACATTCAGATGGATGCTAGAAAACCCTTCATCATTTTTGTCCACCGCAATCACACCAGTGGCCACGCTCTTGAAGTGCTCGGGATCTTTGTGTCTGATGGGCTGGTAGGCATCGATGGCCGCAAAGACATCATCAAGCGTATAGCCGTGATCTCGCGTGAGGATCATCAGATCGTAGATGTCCCGAGACTTCACTCGGTCATAGACGACGATGCTTTTCATGACAAGAAGCCCATCGACGCCCAGCACATCAAATCCGCCCTTGGAAACCACCACCTTGGGGGCTGACTTCAGGAAGTCAATTTGTGCCTTGGGTCGATCGCTTTCATTGCGCGAATGAAACGTCACTTTGGCACCATCGATCAGGTAGTCCTGAATGTAATGGTCCAGGTTCTCTGAAGTATTGATTTTGAACCCCAGCTTTTGCTCAGATGTGATCAGGCTTTCAATCGCGGCACCACCTGCAGCCAAATCATCCAAGAGCCCGTCTATGGCTTTGATGGGCAACTTCTGGCCAAATATATTGAAGTCCAGGTCTTCACTGATCCTATGCCCAATTTGCAAGGCCAATGCAGTGCCACCGACCAAGGTAAATCCAGCCAGTCTGGGGTCGTCCTTGAGGCGAGAAAAGTTCTTTTGCGTCGCCTCTGGCATGAATTCCAGTTTGAGCTTATGCATTGGCGTGCTCCTGTGAGGCACGCAGGCCTTTGCTGATGTTGCCCAGCATTCGGGTCACACTGGCCGTGGTCATGGGCTCAAACGCACGCCGCTTGAACACGCGTTTGACCTTGGGGACACCGTAGTAAAAGCACAGCCGGGCCACATCCTCGAATTTGTGTTTCTCGAGCACCTTGCCGATCAACACGTCGTCCCGTATGTTCGGGTTGGACCAGTCATACGCACCCGACAAACCGATCTTGACGGATTTGCGTGGCGCATTGGCTTGCTGGATGGCGGTGCGCAGCCACGCCGGAATCAGCGCGGCATAGCTGTCGATTTCACCTTCGGCCCAGTCACCTGTGGCGCGCTGGATCTCCAGCGTCGTGAGGTTTTTCATGCCCTGGTTCCACAATGACAACAAAACCCTCCCCTTGGGCTTGGCCGCGAGCTGGACTTTTCTTTGGCTCATGCGCCGGAACTGCACAGTGTGTCCTGCAGTTTTGAGGGTGCGTGACAAGCCTGAGGTGGGCACTACGAGCACATCGTCAGGACCTAGGGCGGGTGCAAGTCCGATGTGCTCGCCTGTCTTGCGTGCAAGGGCGCTGGCCACCGTTTGCGCATCCGCAGGCTGACCAGCGGCTGCATACAGCCCTCTGGCCACCCGAACGATGGCCCCGTCCTTCATCAATCGAAATAACGCTTGGTCAACGGCAGCACGCGTTCCTGCCAACAAAAAGTCGGCACTAGAGAACACAGTACCTTGAGGCTGGTCTGCGATGGCTTGTCGGATCACTTTAGAAGTTCGCATGTCAGAAATTATCTATGTTTTTCATTCATTGTCAATATTTTTGGCTGGTGGATCAATGGGGTCAACGTCTTGGTGGGATTAAGGAACTGGAGATATCGCCAAAGTTCCTTAATCAGTTCCTTATCAGTTCCTCATTGATTCCCTGAAATAGCAGCGTTGTCCCCCTCAATTGTTCGAAAGGAGTTATCAATGCTGCTTGCAACACCAGCCCTTGAGGCGCCAAGTATCCTGAGCGCCACTTCCCCTGAGTCCACCATGCCCAAGCAGCTGGTGTTGACCGAGGCTGATCTGGCTTCCCGATGGGCTATGAGCCCTAAAACCCTGCAGCGCTGGCGCATGACTGGCCATGGACCGACCTATCTCAAGCTAGGCAAACGGGTGAGCTACCCCCTGAACGCTGTGATCGCCTTTGAGAACTTTGTCCAGCATGTCTCGACTTCCAAGCGCATCCCAGGGAAGGACGGTGAAGCATGAACCACCTGCAATTGCAGCAAGCTTCGCTGCCTGACCTCTCTGTGAGTCAGATCAGCCGTCTGCCCAAAGACCAGCTGGCTCATTTCAGCAACTCGATGCAAGAACTCAGTGACTGGACGCTGCAGATGCGAGGCCGGATCAACCGGGCCATGGAAATTCGCTACGCCGAAAAAATCCGTAACGCTGAAATCCTGGGCCCAGAGGAGGCAGCCAAGTTTCGTATTGACGATGGCGACCTGCAGATCGATGTCTCGCAGCCCAAAGAAATCGTCTGGGACCAGCAGCACCTGTCACAGATTGCCGAACGGATGGTGGTCGCCGGTGACCAGGTGCAGGACTTTATGCAAGTCAAGTTTTCTGTAAGCGAGCAGGACTACGCCCGCTGGCATCCACTGCTGCGCGCAGCCTTCCAACCAGCCCGCAAAGAGTTGATCACAGAACCCACCTTCCAGATTCGTTGGGTCGGTGATGTCCAGCTTTGAAAGAGTCGGGCCCCCATCGAGCCCAAGTTCACCCAACAAACCAAAAAAAAGGAAATTTCCAATGAACCACGACATCTATAACCAGGCCGCAAGCTATGGCCAACCCTCCAACCACAGCGCTCCAGGCGTCTGGCGTGACTTCAATGACGCCGATGCACAGCAAGGCGAGTTCAACCTGATCCCAAAGGGCACCCAGGCGTTGGTGCGCATGGCGATCAAACC
>JACCDV010706833.1_pt1 | contig 10830 bp, 7 predicted proteins | sample 7446131 | NCBI WGS metagenome assembly JACCDV01 (sample SAMN15323448, study PRJNA562643) | freshwater metagenome | isolation source: river surface water | place: USA:Blue River Watershed | collected 2017-08-17
ACCTGTAATAATCTTAACAAGACAAAACCATGGTATTGTTTTTTAAACAAATTGGCATCAATGGTTTCGCCTAATACTTGTTCCGCTTCTTTGATATAGTCATTCAACAAACGTTCCTTCCATTCATTGGATAATTCTGCTTTCGCTTGCCATAATAAGGATGCCACATCATAAGGCATGCCGCCTTTCATTCCGCCTTGGAAATCTATAAAAAATACTTCATCATTTTTAACGATGATATTTCTGCTCTGAAAATCACGGAACATGAAATAATTGAAATGACTGTCGGACAATTGATCACTTAATAATTCAAACTCATTAATCAATGCCTGCTTGTCATAAGGATATTGCAAAGTATCTAAGAAATAATATTTGTAATAAAGCAAATCAGTTAACACTGCATGTTTGCCAAATGTTTTTGAAGTAAGGCATTTTGAAAAATCTAATCCCTCGCTGCCTTTCACTTGCAATTGCACCAATGCCTTTAAACTTTTTTGGAATAACTGATACACCCTTTCCGTCTTGCCTTCTTTTTCTAATACATCTAATAAAGATTCCGAGCCAAGGTCTTCTTGTAAATAAATTTTCTGATCTGCACTAACGGTCAACACTTTTGGAACAGGCAATCCTTTTGAATGAAAATGCTGTGCAAAATAAATGAAGGTCTCGTTCTCCTTAAGGTTCAAATTATAAGTAGCAATATAAGAATCAGCACCGTCTTTGATTCTAAAATAAATTCTATCTCCTCCACTTTGAGGAATTTTTTCAATATGCTCGCATTCCTTACCTGCGTAGGATACATAAATTTGTTTGATCGCTTCCTTAATTGCTTCCATGAACTTTGAATAGGGGTTTTAACAGCACTAAAAGTAATTAAATAAATTTAGCTTACGAAAAAACTAAAAAAAGCTATAAATTCAACCAAATTAACCCCCTTATGAACAGACAAAATATGTCATTGAAACAAGTAATGTTAATGCTGTTACTCTCCTTTTTTTCGGTAGCAGCTATAGCGCAAGCACAAAAAATCACTGGAACAGTGGTAGATAGCAAAGGCAATCCTTTAGAAGGTGTCACTTTAAAAGTGCAAACAACCAATGCTTTGACCACCTCTAACAAAGCTGGCGCGTTCACCATCAATGCCAAAACTGATGACTTGATTGAATTTAGTTTTGTAGGCTTTGAAGGAAAAAAAGTGAAAGTAACCAATGGCATATTAAATGTTGTTTTGAATGCCGCTACAACAGACCTTCAGGATGTGATCTTGGTGGGAAGTCGTGGTTCAGGTCGTGCTAAATTAGAGTCGCCCGTGCCTGTAGATGTGATTAAAATTTCAGAAGTCGCTGTGAACACGGCTAGAATGGATTTGACATCTTCTTTAAATTATGCAGCCCCTTCCTTTAACTACAATAAACAATCTGGCGCAGATGGTGCCGACCACGTAGACATAGGAACATTAAGAGGTTTAGGACCGGATCAGACCTTGGTTTTAATCAATGGTAAGCGCAGACATACGACTGCCCTTGTTGGCTTATTTGGTACAAGAGGCCGTGGTAATTCAGGGGTAGACTTGAATGGATTTTCTCAAGCATCTGTAGATAGAATTGAAATTTTAAGAGATGGTGCTTCTGCACAATATGGATCTGATGCCATTGCTGGTGTCATGAACGTGATCTTAAAAAAGAATACCAATGAGTGGAATATAATTACAGGCTTAGCTGGTTACTATGATAAAAAATTCAATACCTATCAACACAAGGATAAGAATGACTATTTATATGGCAACCCTATAGATGGCGTAACAAGTGCCATTCAAGCCAACCGCGGTTTTGATTTAGGCAAAAAAGGTGGATTTATTAATCTGTCTTTTGATGTATTGGATCAAGGAAAAACTTTCCGTCAGGCAGCAAGTTCAGACATTGCAGACAAAAATGGTTTACCTACCAATACTTGGAGACAAGGTTTTGGAGACGGTTCTTTGACATCTTACGGTGCCATGATGAACTTAGAATTGCCATTGGGAGATAATATTAAGTTTTATGCATTTGGTGGAATGAACAATAAAAAATCAGACGCATATGCTTACACAAGAAACTGGTCTGCAAGACCAACACGTTTCCCTGTCAATAATGATGGCTCTTTAAAATTTGTTCCTGGCATCATGTTCCGTTCAGGTTCAGGTGATACAAGTTACAACCCTCGTATTCAAGCGCAGATACAAGACATCTCTATGGTGACAGGTTTTTCTAAAGACAATAAAAATGGATGGAACTGGGATTTTAGTAATGCATTTGGTTATAATGATTTCCGTTATTTTGGAGCGGGCACATTCAATGCTTCTGATATTGGCAATGTCACAAAAACAAATTTTGATGACGGTGGATTTAATTTCTTACAAAACACCACCAACTTTGATTTATCAAAGCAATTTGGCACAGTGAATAACGGTGGACTTAGAGTGGCATACGGTGCTGAATTAAGGTATGAAGCTTACCGTATTAACAGAGGAGAAATTGCTTCTTATAAAGCATTCCCAAATAATTTTGGTTTACAACAAGCACCTGGCGCACAAGGCTTCCCTGGCTTTAGCCCAGACGATGAAGTAGATGCAAATAGAATGGTTACAGGTATGTATGGTGACTTGGAATACACCCCTTCTGAAGCGTTTTTAATTACAGGTGCTGTGCGTTTCGAAAACTATTCTGATTTTGGCGCAGTAAGTACATTTAAAACATCCTTCCGATATAAAGTAACCAATAACTTTAATTTCAGAGGATCATTCAGTACTGGATACCGTGCACCTTCTTTACAACAGAAATATTTTAGCAACACCCTTACCTCTTTCTCTCAAGGGGGATTGGTTCAATCTCGTGTAGCAAATAACAACGACCCCATTACAAGACTTGCTGGTATTCCAGCTTTAAAGCAAGAGACTTCTAATAATATGAGTCTTGGTTTTTCTTGGAAACCAATGCAAGGTTTGTCTGTAACGGTAGATGGTTATCAAATTAAAATGAAAGACCGCGTAGTACTTTCTGGACTATTTAGCGCAAGCGACCCCAACCTTCCTTCAGAATTAACTTCTAAGCTAAATGCATTAGGTGTTGCTACTGCACAGTTTTTTGCAAATGCAGTCAATACAACAAATACAGGAGTAGATGTTGTAATTGATTATCAAAAGAGATTATCCGCTTCAGAGAAAATAAAATTTTTACTTGTAGGAAATTTGCAATACATCAATATAGACCAAATAAATGTACCAAGTGCATTACAGGATAACAAGTATACAACAGATCCTTATTATACTTCACGTGCACCATTTTTTAGTAAAGAAATACCAAGTACCTTCTTTACAACTAGAGAAATTTATTTCTTGAAGGCGTCAGCTCCAAGATCTAAGTTTTCTTTTAATGTAGATTATACAAGAAACAAAATTACAGTTGGTGCAAGAATTACATATTTCGGCAATGTACAATTAACAGGATTTGGAGATCCTGACTATGATGGTATTTATCCAATGGTCCCACCTGTTGACCCAAGTACCGCTGATAACACTTTGAGTTTTAACGATGGAATATACGTTCCAGAGATTTTCAATTATAGAGGCAAATTCACAACAGACATTTATAGCAATATTCAGTTAAGCAAGAAAGTAAATTTCATCCTTGGCGCAGACAATATATTCAATGTACACCCAGACTTTGCAGTGAACCCTCAAGCAAAATGGTGGGCTGGCAACAATGAAACTGGTGGGCCATGGGATGGTGTTCAAATGGGCTACAATGGTTTAAGACTATTTACTAAATTAGCTTTCCGATTCTAAATCGTATCGTTTTATTGTAATAACTTTAAAGCCTCTCTATTAATTTAGAGAGGCTTTTTTATCTCCTATATATTATTCGTAAATAAATAGCTTTATTCGCGACTCCTAAAAACGTCGCTGCTTATAAACTATTTTTTTACTTAAAAATGATTACTATGAAAAAAATAATGACTGCCTTAATGTATTTAGTATTGATGACTGTAAATGCATCAGCGCAAAATGGCATTGTTGTTTTTCAAACAGATTTTGGTAGCAAGGATGGTGCGGTCTCTGCAATGAAAGGCGTGGCTAGTAGTGTGAACCCTAATTTGAAATTATATGATCTAACGCAAGAGATTCCTGCTTATAATATTTGGGAGGCGGCTTATAGACTAGACCAAACAGTACCTTATTGGCCTGCAGGGACTGTGTTTGTTTCTGTGGTAGATCCTGGCGTTGGCACAGAAAGAAAGTCAGTTGTGGCTAAAACAAAATCAGGCCATTTTATTGTCACACCTGATAATGGTACACTTACATTACTCGCTGCAAGTATTGGTATTGAATCCATGCGTGAAATTGACGAAGCAGTGAATAGAAGAAAAAACTCTGGCGCTTCTTATACTTTTCATGGCAGAGATGTGTATGCTTTCACCGCAGCAAGACTGGCTTCTAAAACAATTACGTTTGAATTGGTGGGTCAATTATTAGCACCAAAACCAGTTTTACTTTCTTATCAAAAAGCAAGTTTAAGCAACAACACATTAAAAGGCAATATCGATATCCTAGATATTCAATACGGGAATCTCTGGACCAATATTGGTCAGGATCTTTGGAAAAATTTTGTTGCGATCCCTCATGCTAAAAATATCATTGTTGTAAAAGTTTTGCATCAACAAAAATTAGTTTACCAAGGTGCTATGCCTTTTGAAAATACTTTTGGTGGCGTTGCAGTGGGCAAGCCCCTTGCCTACTTAAATAGTTTAATGCAATTATCCTTTGCGTTAAATCAAGGTAGTATGGCCGAGAAATTCAATATTGGATCGGGCCCAGATTGGACTGTTGAAATTACTTGGGGAGATTACTTATACTGATGCTGATTGGTTCATAAACTCCGCTAGCAAACTATGAAAATGATGTGTGCCTTGTTCACGCTTGGTCGCATACCTTCCGTGATGATAGAATCTTGAGCGGATACCTTGTTGTACATGCTCTACCACTTCTTCATCCTCTTGCTCTACACTCTCCAATCCCGCACCAGCGCCTGTGTCTAGCTTACTTGCATCATACACAAAACTTAAGAAAGTGACTTTGGTATTGCTTGCATCAATCGGCGTAACAATATTCAATGACAATCCCCATGGATAAAAATTAAACATCATATTTGGGAAGACCCAAAAATAATACGCAGCAATATTTTTTCCTGCATCCACATGTCCTGCTGGTAAATCAAAGCAATGCTCCGAAGATTTAGAAGCACCAATTTGTAAATTCGAATACTTAAAAATATCTGTGGTGTAATCTTTAAAATCTAAAAACGCATTGAGTCCCGGATGCACAAATGGAATATGAAATCCCTCTAAATAATTTTCACAGTACAAAGCCCAATTCGCTTTAATATAATAATCACTTGTTCTACTTGGGTCATGCACTAATTTATCAATCGGTAAAAAACCAATGCGCTCTTCCATCTCCTTAAAAAATAATTCAGGGCCTAATCCTTTTTTAAGTTGTGTAAATAATAAAGGACCCCATTGGTATAAAGGCAAGTCATGTAAATGATTGTTTTCTGGAATAAAATTTTCTACTTCCTTGAACTCCGGCATGGAAATAAATTTTCCATCTAAATGAAAAGCCCTGCCATGGTATTTACAACGCAAATGTTTTAAGCCAGTACATGGTTCGTACACCATTAAATTACCACGATGCGTACACACATTCGATAAACAATGTACCCCGCCATCGGTGTCTTTAGTAATCACCAAGGGCTCGTCGATATAATTTTCCAATAACCTAAACGGATGCGCATCCCCCACATTCGGCACCATCCCTGTATGACCAATATATTGCCAGCTAGGTGCAAAAATTTGCTCCTTGGCTTTTTCCAAACAAGCGGGATCTAGGTAAAAGCTGGTATCGATGGTTTTAGCCCTCGCAATATTGGGATCAATAAAAAAGTTGGACATATTGGGGTGCATTTATACCCCCAAGATACAAAATCAAGTAGTATAATCGATTGGTAATGAGTGCTTCAAAATGAGGATAAATTTTCCCCTCAGTTTGAATAAATACTAAATTATTTAGTTAATATTGCTAATAAATTTAGCTAAATGGAATTTCAAGAGGAAGCATACGAACAAAAAACAGGCTATACGGGAGCTAAAAACTACCAGTCGGCGCAGATTGTACAAGCCAATGCCACTGGATTTGGTGCTGCATCGGACGATTTTATGGAAAGAGGGATTGACCTCAACGAACAATTGGTGCGCAACAAACCTGCCACTTTTTTCTTTCGGGTCAATAGCGATGCCATGCTTGGTGCTGGGATTCATATAGGAGACACCTTGATTGTAGACAGAAGCATCCAAGCAAGATCGGGCAATGTGGTGGTGGCTGTATTGAATGGAGAATTTTTAGTGCGTCGTTTACAAGTGCAGGAGCATAGCATTAGTTTATTACCAGAGAATAAAAAATATGGTAGCATCCAAGTAGCGCAATTATCGGACTATAGCACTTGGGGGGTCGTGACTTTTGTGATTCACGCTTTGTAATATTTACTTAGCCAATTTATACTTATTCTTAATTCAAAAAAATGCAAGCCATTGTTGACTGCAATAGTTTTTACTGTTCCTGCGAAAGACTTTTTCAGCCACAGTTACAACGCCGTCCTGTTATTGTATTAAGCAATAATGATGGCTGTATTGTGTCGCGTACAGACGAAGCAAAGCAATTGGGTATATCGATGGCCGTTCCCTATTTTCAGGCGAAAGATTTAATTGAAAAAAATGGCGTCACTACTTTTTCTTCTAACTATCATTTATACGGCGACCTAAGTTGGCGTGTGATGGAAACCATGAGACTATTGCTACCACCGGGTCATGTAGAAGTGTATTCGGTGGATGAAGCCTTTGTAGACCTCTCTCACCTAACTACAGAAAACGTGCATTCCTTTTGTTTGGAACTCAAAAATAAAATTGAACAATGGACAGGCATTTCTGTTTCGATTGGTGCCGCGCCTAATAAAGTATTGAGTAAAGTGGCTAACCGATTAGCGAAAAAAAATAAACTTAAAACCAATTGTGTGGTGGTATTGGACACCACTAAAAAAATACAAGCGGCATTGCAACAAACCCCTGTAGAAGATATTTGGGGCGTGGGTTTTAGTTATAGTGAAAAACTAAAAGTGTATGGCATCAATACAGCTTATACATTAAGCATCAAAGATCTTAGTTGGGGTAAACGTTTTTTAGGTGGCGTGGTGGGGATGCGTTTGATACGCGAACTAAAAGGTTTTAAAAGTCATTCCATGCAAGCACCACGAACAGAAAAAAAAATGATTGCGACTACAAGAATGTTTGGACGCAATGTAACCGACTGGCAGGAAATAGAAGAAGCACTTGCAACCTACACCACCAGGGCTGCCGAAAAACTAAGAAGGCAACATAGTGCGGCCACAGGCATCGCCGTGTTCTTGCTTAAAAAAGCACCCATTCAATTAGACGCCGCATACTATAGCCGGGGGCGTCAAGTGAGTGGTTATACCCAGTTAGACAATCCCACCCAGAGCACCCCCGACCTGATCAAGGCGGTGGTCGCCATTGGCAAAACCCTCTATGAAAAGGACGAAGTTTATAAAAAAGCGGGTGTGATCCTAAGCGGCTTTGTACCTGATAGTGCCTTGCAAACCAATCTATTCGTTGCCCCTATTGATACAAAAAAGAAGAAGCTCATGCATGTGATTGACAATATGAACGCCGCCTACCGCAACGATGTGCTCAAATTTGGCACCAGCGGGACGCAGAAAAACTGGAAAATGCGCAGCGAGAAAAGAAGCAAGCGCTTTACCACCCGCTGGGATGAGCTTTGTATCGTGAGATAAATAAAGTTGGTGGAAAACCATTTTATAAAAATTCGGATAAATGCTTTGGCTAATGTATTTTTGCCCAATTTTATACTTATGAGCAACAATCTGAACTCCAACGAATCTGTACAATCGAAAAAGAAGAAAATCATTGTACTAGGAAGCGGTCCTAATCGTATTGGACAAGGTATTGAATTTGATTATTGTTGCGTACACGGATTACTAGCCGTTAAAGAATCAGGATACGAAGCCATAATGGTGAACTGTAATCCAGAAACTGTTTCTACCGACTTTGACATGGCAGATAAATTGTATTTCGAACCTGTTTTTTGGGAACACCTTTGGGAGATCATTGAATTAGAACAACCAGAAGGGGTGATTGTACAATTGGGTGGACAAACTGCATTAAAATTAGCGAAGCGTTTAACTGAAAGAGGCATCAAAATCATTGGTACTTCATTTGATAGTTTAGATATCGCAGAAGACAGAGGTCGCTTTAGTGATTTATTGAAAGATTTAAATATTCCTTATCCAGAATACGGCACTGCCTACACAGCCGATGAAGCCATCGAAGTAGCCAACCAAGTGGGCTATCCTGTACTTGTAAGACCAAGCTATGTAATTGGTGGCCAAAGAATGCGTATTGTGATTAACGATGCAGAAGTAGAAAAAGCAGTCGTAAGTATCTTAAAGCATATCCCAGACAATAAGATTTTAATTGACCATTTCTTGGATCGTTGTCAGGAAGCAGAAGTAGATGCGATTTTTGACGGTGAGACTTTTCATGTGATGGGTGTGATGGAACATATAGAACCAGCAGGTATTCATAGTGGAGATAGTAATGCGGTATTGCCAGCATTTAATTTAACACCATTGATTGTGGCTACCATGGAATTTTACAGTGAAAAAATTGCACGTGCATTAAATATCAAGGGATTAATCAACATACAATTTGCAATTAAGGACGATAAAGTCTATGTGATAGAAGCTAATCCAAGAGCATCTAGAACAACTCCATTTATTGCAAAAGCATACCAGATCCCTTATTTAAATATTGCAACTAAAGTAATGTTGGGTGCTAATAAATTAACCGACTTCACCATGGAGAAAAAACTAGACGGATTCGCGATTAAAGAACCGGTATTTAGTTTTGAGAAATTCCCAGGGGTGAATAAAGAATTAGGGCCAGAGATGAAAAGCACAGGAGAAGCCATCCGCTTTATCAAAGACTTACGCGATCCATATTTCAGAACCTTATACAAAGAGCGTTCAATGAACCTTTCAAGATAATTTTACATGAACGATACAAAAAAGCCCTTACAATTTGTAAGGGCTTTTTTAATTTCTAGTAATAATCAATTTAAAATATAGTACCCCGAGATCGATATCGGTTCTTTCCGCTTGAGAACGAGGGGTAGCTATATTTTAAATATTATTGGAATTATAAATTTGTTCCATATTGGTCAATCAAATAAATCACCGCCGCCATGTTCACCGCGCCTAATAATAGTTCACGCTTGTTTACATTTTCAAATACATCTGTTTTAGCGTGGTGTAAATCAAAATAGCGTTGGCTGTCTGGCACCAATCCTGCAAGTACAATAGATGCATTTACATTCTTTAATGGACCAATGTCTGCTCCACCGCCACCAGCTGTAATCTCAGTTCCATAAGGCTTTAACAAACTTGCCCATTGTTGGAATTTTTTAAATTGCTCGGGGCTTGTTGCACTAATTCCTATTGCTCTTGGTGTAAATCCTCCTGCATCACTCTCTAATGCAAAAATATGTTTTTCATTATTTTGTTTGGCAAGCTCTGCATACTTAGCACCACCTTTACCTCCATTCTCTTCGTTTGCGAATAACACAAAACGGATCGTTCTTTTTGGCTTGTAGTTTAATGCTTTCATCGTACGTAAAATTTCCATTGTTTGAACAATCCCTGCTCCATCATCGTGTGCACCTTCGTTGACATCCCAGCTATCTAAGTGCCCACCCACTGTGATGATTTCATTTGGAAACTCTGAGCCTTTAATTTCTGCGACAACATTATTTTCGTCTGCATCAGGTAAAAAGAAACCATAGGTTTGCATTTGAACACGTAATTGCTTATTTCTAGATTGATTCCAAACTTTTTTAGCATCATTTGGACCAAGGGCCACAGCAGGAATTTTTGGATAAGCTTCATCATAAACCATTGTACCTGTATGTGGAGCGTTATCAGGCGCTGTACTTAAAGAATGAATCATCACACCTACTGCACCATATTTAGCAGCTCGGCTTGCGCCAGATCTACGATACACACCTGACTCACTATATGCTTTAAATGTTTGAATCGTGGTTGGATCAAATTGACTATGGTAGTAAACAATCTTCCCTTTTACTTCGTCTTTTCTTTTTTCTAATTCATCAAAATTAGCCACCGCCAATAATTCTGCTTCAACTAATCCATTACTTGATAAAGAATTTCCTAAAGCAAATACTTCTAATTTATCCATCATTGGTTTGCCATCTGCAGCAACCACTGCACTAAAATCTTTTCCACCACGTTGCCAATTGGGTGTTTTACATGCTTGCATAAACACTTGGTCTGGCTTAAATGATTCCATATGGCGCTTACCCCAAATAGCTGCATTTTGTTGCTGAGGAGAGCCAGCCAAACGGCCACCAATATTCTTGGTTAACTCTCTTAATAAGTCATAAGCTTTACCATTTTTCATGATCTCGTCGGACATCATTTTAATTGTAGTACTGTCTGTCTTTGATTGCGCCTGTGCCATCAATGGTAGGGCAAAAAGGAAAAGGAAAATTTTACGCATAATCAACTTGTTTTAACTTTCAAATAATTTATTAAATATAACTAAACTTTATCGATTATTTAGTTGTTCTTTGTAGTCACAATAGCTCAAAATGAAGATTGGAATAGTTTGTTATCCTACATTTGGTGGTAG
>JACCDV010478587.1_pt1 | contig 10828 bp, 10 predicted proteins | sample 7446131 | NCBI WGS metagenome assembly JACCDV01 (sample SAMN15323448, study PRJNA562643) | freshwater metagenome | isolation source: river surface water | place: USA:Blue River Watershed | collected 2017-08-17
AACTTCAAACCCGACGGTCTGTACCCCGATGGTCTGCACCGCGACCGCATCCTGCCGGCGATTGCCTTGCTCAACGCCCGCATGGACGTGCTCAACGTCGATAACGGCACCGACTACCGCCGCCGCACGCTGGAGATGCTGGACCTCTACAAGACGCCGATCACGGCCGAGACCGAGTCCGAGATGGACCAGGCCTTCAGCCAGCTGGCCAGCGGCCACGACGAAGATCCCGTGCTGCACATCGAGGCGCGCGAGATCCGTGCCCGTCGCCGCGCTGGTGGTGTGGTCTGGTTTGATTTCCGCACCCTCTGCGGGGGGCCGCGTTCGCAGAACGACTACCTTGAAATCGCCACCCAGTTCCACACCGTGCTGCTGTCGAACGTGCCCCTGATGCCGGTCAAGCTGGCTTCGGAGGCGCGGCGTTTCACCTGGCTGGTCGATGTGCTTTATGACCGTCGTGTCAAGCTGATCGTCTCGGCCGAAGTGCTTCCTGAGCAGCTCTACACCGAGGGACCGATGTCGCACGAGTTTCCGCGCACGGTTTCTCGGCTCAACGAGATGCAGTCGGCCGAGTTCCTGGCGCTCGAGCACCGGACCGTGGATACCCAGATCACATGAAGCACAAGGTGGTCTTGGGGGGAGTGGTCTGGCTGGTTCTCGGCGTCGCCCTTGCACCGACCGCCACGCTGGCAGACGATCCATCCGATCAACTGACGCAGCAACGTGCTCGGTTGCAGGCCGAACGCGATGCGATCGAACAGGCCCACAACTTGCGTGTGCAGGCCTGCTGGCAACGTTTTGCCGTCAACGATTGCCTGCGTGAGGCCCGGCGTGCCCGTCACGCTGCACTGGATCCGGTGCGTGCCCAGGAGCTGGAGCTCAATGTCCAGGAACGCGCCTGGCGCACACAACAGCGGGAAGAGCGTCTGCGTGGAAAGCAGTCTTCTGGCCAGGAGCAAAGACCATGATGGATGCAGACACCCGCGATCTGCGTTCGCCGCAGCGACGCCTGATCGAGTTGCAGATCGAGCATGCCGATCTGAACGCCACGATCGATCAGCTCTCCGGGGCGGCAGCATCCACCGATGAGTTGCGGCTGCGGCGGCTCAAGAAGCGCCGGCTGGCCCTGCGCGACGAGATGGCCCGCCTGCAACTGCTCATTGAACCCAAGGAGCCTGCGTGAGCCTGCTCACCCGGCAGGTGGCGCAGGTTCTGTCCCAAGAGGGTCCGCTGGCACAGGCCTGGCCAGGGTTTTGCGCCCGTACGGGCCAGCTGGCCATGGCTGAGGCGGTCAGTGACACCGTGCAGTCCGGCGGTGCGCTCGTGGTGGAGGCCGGTACCGGGGTCGGCAAGACCTTTGCCTATCTGGTGCCGGTGCTGCTCAGCGGTCAGCGCGCACTGATCTCGACCGCCACCAAGGCCCTGCAAGACCAGCTGTTTGCCCGCGATCTGCCGCGATTGACGGCCGTGCTGAACCTTCCTGTGCGTGTGGCCTTGCTCAAGGGGCGGTCGAGCTACCTGTGCATCCATCGCATGGAGCAGGCACGCCATCACCCGCAGGCCAGCCAGCCGGTGTGGCAACGCGCACTCTCCAGGGTCGAGCAGTGGGCGCAGGTGACGCGCACGGGGGACATGGCCGAGTTGCCGGGTCTGGACGAGACCTCGGGTCTGTGGCCGCTGGTGACTTCCACGCGCGACAACTGTCTGGGCTCGAATTGCCCGCGCTACAAAGCCTGTCATGTCAACCTGGCCCGCAAGGAGGCCATGGCGGCAGATGTGGTGGTCATCAACCACCACTTGTTCTTTGCCGACCTGGCCGTACGCGAATCGGGGGTGGCCGAGCTCTTGCCCACGGTGCGCGTGACGGTGTTTGACGAGGCCCACCAGCTCAATGAAATCGGGGTGCACTTTCTGGGGCAGGAACTGTCAACGGTGCAACTGCTCGAACTGGCGCGCGATGTCGAGGCCACCGGCCTGACGCTGGCGCGCGGTCTGGTCGACTGGCCCGGACTGTCACAAGGCCTGGAGACGGCCGCCCGTGATTGGCGTCTGGTGGCCGGACGGCCACGAGGCAGTGTGCGACTGCGCTGGTTGCATGATGCGCCGCAAAGCATCGATCCGCAGGAGTGGGGCGGTGGCTTGCAGACCCTGGCCTTGCGACTCGAGGCGCTTTCGGCGGGTCTGGACCAGGTGACCGAACTGGCGCCCGACTTCCAGCGTTTGCTCGAACGCGCACAGCATCTGCAACAGCTGTGCCAGCGCTTTGGCGAGCCCGTGTCGGACGATGGGGTGCGCTGGGTCGAGGTGTCTTCGGCCCTGCGTGTCATTCAGGCGCCGCTGGATGTGGCCGAAACCTTTCTGCGCTTGACGGCAGTGCCTGCGGCTCTGGTACAGGAGGATGGAGAACCTGTGCCCCAGCCGACCTCACGCGCCTGGATTTTCACCTCGGCGACGCTGGGCGATGACCCTGCGCTGCGCTGGTTCACGGGCCCCTGTGGCCTGGACAGTGCGCGCACTTTGCGTGTCGACAGTCCTTTCGATTACGCCACCCAGGCGGCCCTGTATGTTCCGCCCATGCGGGCCCAGCCAGGGGAGGGCGGACATGCCACCGAAGTGGCCGACCTGGTGCTGGGGGCGGCCCGTCGACTGGGAGGGCGCACGCTGGTGTTGACCACTACCCTGGCCTCGATGCGGGTGATTGCAGAACATCTGCAGACCCGGGTGGAAGATGGTGAGTTCCTGGAGGTGCTGGTGCAGGGGCAAAGCCCCAAGCGCGTGTTGATGGACCGTTTTCGCGAAGGCAGTGCCCAAGGGCAGTCGGGCTGCATCCTGGTCGCTTCGGCCTCGTTCTGGGAGGGCTTTGATGTGCCAGGCGATGCCTTGCAACTGGTGGTGATCGACAAACTGCCGTTTGCCCCGCCCGATGACCCGGTGTTCGAAGCCCGTGGCTTGCGTCTCCAACAGCAAGGCCGCAGCGTGTTCACCGACCTGGCCTTGCCGCAGGCCGCGGTCATGCTCAAGCAAGGGGGAGGACGGCTGATCCGCAGCGAAAATGACCGAGGGATTCTGGTGGTCTGCGATCCGCGGCTCACACAAAAAGGCTATGGCCGACGGCTGAGGGCGGCCCTGCCGCCCATGCGCTTGCTCAAAGACCGCGAGGATTTCGAGCAGGCACTCACTGATTTGGCGATCACATCACCAGAGTTGCCACCAGGGCTTTGAGCGGCGGGAAACCAGAGGGTTTTTCAGGAAATCGGAGTTCGGGAAATTCTGCTCCAGCACACGCCGGGCATCGTCGCGCAATTGCGTCATGCCCATGGCGTCATAGCAGTAGACCAGGATCGCCAGGGCTTCCTCGGCGGCAGGCACACCCTGGTAATCGGTCAAGGCTTGCTGGGCCCGGTTGATGGCGGCCACGTAGGCGCCACGGCGAGCGTAGTAGCGCGCCACATGCACTTCGTAGCCGGCGAGGGAATTGGTGATGTACACCATGCGCTGACGGGCGTCAGGGGTGTATTTGGAGTCGGGAAAGCGCTTGCTCAGTTCGAGGAAGGACTCGTACGATTCCTTGGCTGCTTTCTGGTCGCGCTCCGAGAGATCCTGATTGATCAATGCCGACAGCAGTCCCAGGTTATCGTTGAAGTTGACCAGGCCTTTGAGGTACAGCGCGTAATCCATGGCCGGGCTGGTGGGGTGCAGGCGCATGAAGCGGTCGAGCGTCGCCGCCGCCTGGATCTTTTCGCCACTGCGGTATTGGGCGTAGGCTTTTTCGATCTGGGCCTGCTGGGCCAGCAAGGTGCCCGCCGCGCGGCCTTCGAGCTTTTCAAACAGACCGATGGCCTTGTCCCATGCGCCGGCCGACACTTCGTCCCGTGCTTCCTGGTAAATGCGCTCCGGACTCCAGCCCTGGGTGATGTCCTTGGGCGTGCTGGAACAGCCCGCCAGCCACAGCACGGATGCCAGGCAGACCATGGCCGGAACCGTTGATAATCCAAAGCGCCGCATCCTAGACATCCCAGAGCTGTTCATTCCAATTGATTATATCGACCGACCCCAGTGACGAATTGCCTGCCAGCCTGCCTGAAGAGGGTGGTGGCGAGGAGGAATCCGAACAGCGCGAGGTGCCGGTGTATGCCGAATTACACGGCTTGCGACTTGACCGTGCGCTGGCCCTGCGGCTGAGCGAGTTTTCGCGCAGTTACCTGCAGCAGCGCATCGAATCCGGTGACGTCTGTCTCGACCGTCGGCCTGTGACCAAGCCGGCTGCGAAGGTGCGCCTCGGCCAGCGCATCGAGATCACGTTGCGGGCGACCCTCCAATCGCTGGCCTTTGTCCCGCAGGATCTGCCGATCGAGACGGTCTATGTCGACGAACACCTGCGTGTCGTGCACAAACCGGCGGGTCTGGTGGTTCACCCGGCGCCCGGCAACTGGCAGGGCACCTTGCTCAACGGCTTGCTGGCCCTGGATCCGGCAGCGCAAAACTTGCCGCGTGCGGGCATCGTCCATCGACTCGACAAGGACACCAGCGGGTTGATGGTGGTGGCGCGTACCCGCATCGCCATGGAGGCGCTGGTGCGGATGATCGCCGCCCGCGAAGTCAGTCGCCAGTACCTGGCCATCGCCCACCGTGACTGGCAGGGACCGGCTGAGCGCACCGTGGACGCGGCCATTGGTCGAGACCCGCTGCACCGCCAGCGCATGGCGGTGGTCGACCTGCAGCGCCAGTCCGGCAAAACGGCACGCACCACTATCGAGTGTCTGGATCACCATGCCCAGGCTTGCCTGGTGCGGTGCAGCCTGCACACCGGCAGGACGCACCAGATCCGTGTGCACATGGCGCATCTGGGTCACCCACTGTTGGGCGATGCCTTGTATGGCGGGCGTGCTGAAGCAGGCCTGCAGCGCCAGGCCTTGCATGCCTGGCGGCTGGCGTTCAGCCACCCCATCACGGGACAGGATCTGGTCTGGGTGGCGCCGATGCCGCCCGACATGCGCCAGGCGCTGCAGGCCCTGGGGCTTGGATACAATGAGGCAGACTGAGCAGCCCACCGACGCTGCCGATGACTGCTGCGGCAAACCGCCAGCTGGTCGCCACGGCCCCGATCCGTCGATGTGCCATCCCCAACGCGCCTGCGGCGCCTTTCCCGGAAAAGACCACAGCCATGAACTCGGCGCAAGCCAAGCGTGTCCTCGAAACGGCCTTGCTGTGCTCGGCCCAGCCTTTGCCTCTGCGCGAATTGCGCGTCCTGTTTGACGATGCACTGGGGGCTGATACCCTGCGCCAGATGCTGGGCGAATTGCAACTGGAATGGACCGGCAGGGGCCTCGAGTTGGTGTGTGTGGCCAGCGGCTGGCGCTTCCAGAGCCGTCCTGAAATGCGCATCTTCCTCGATCGCCTGCATCCTGAAAAACCGCCACGCTACACCCGTGCCGCCCTGGAAACCCTCGCCATCATCGCCTACCGTCAGCCCGTCACCCGCGGTGACATGGAAGACATTCGGGGCGTGACCATCAACTCCCAGATCCTCAAGCAGCTCGAAGACCGCGGCTGGGTCGAGGTGATTGGCCACCGCGAAACCGTTGGACGTCCGGCCTTGTACGCCACCACGCGCCAGTTCCTCGACGATCTGGGGCTGTCCTCGCTCGACCAGCTGCCTTTGCTTGGCGGCCTGGAGCAACAGGCTGGAGCCCTGGCCGGGCTGACGCACGACGAAGGTCCATTGCAGCCCGCACTGTCCCTGGAAGACGCCCTCGAGCCCTTGCCCGGCGAAGAGACTCCAGTACCAGAAGGGCCTGCCGATCCGGCGCAAGCCAGTCTGCTGCCTGAAGAGGGCGCTGCGATCAGCAGTGCCGACCCGAACAACGATGCCTCACCCACGGACCGAGCATGAGCACAGAGCAAGACGAGAAACAGCGCCCGGCCGAGCACAAAGCTGCCCACCCCGCCACACCTTACCGCGCGGTGGCGCTGGCCGACGTGGTGTCGGGACAGTTCGACGCGGAGGATGAAACCGCGCCCGTTGCCCTTGATCCCGGCAAGCGCGTGCTGGCACCACAAGCCGATTCGCCCAAACTGCACAAGGTGCTGGCACAGGCGGGGCTGGGCTCGCGTCTGGAGATGGAGCAACTGATCCTCGAAGGCCGTATCTCCGTCAACAACGAGCCTGCCCACATCGGGCAGCGCATCCAGTATGGAGATCAGGTCAAGGTCAATGGCAAACCCATCCGCGTGCGGATTGATCCACCGGCGCCCCGTGTGATCGCCTATCACAAACCTGCGGGTGAGATCGTCAGCCATGATGATCCGCAAAACCGGCCCAGTGTGTTTCGCAAGCTGCCGCGATTGCAGCACGGCAAATGGCAATCGGTGGGCCGTCTGGACCTCAACACCGAAGGCTTGCTGCTGCTGACCAGCTCCGGTGAGCTGGCCAACCGCCTGATGCACCCGCGCTTCGGTCTCGAGCGTGAATATGCGGTGCGGGTACTCGGTGCCCTGTCCAATGATGAAAAACAAAAGCTGCTCGACGGCGTCACGCTCGACGATGGTCTGGCACGTTTTGGCTCGATCGAGGAGGGTGGAGGCGAGGGCGCCAATTGCTGGTACCGGGTCACGATTTCCGAGGGGCGCAACCGCGAGGTGCGCCGCATGATGGAGGCCGTCGGGCATGCGGTCAGCCGCCTCATTCGTATCCGCTATGGCGCGATGGTGTTGCCGCATGGTCTGCGTCGGGGGGCATGGATTGAACTCGAAGAAGCCGATATCCGGGCCTTGATGAAGGCCGCCGGAGCCCAGGAACAGCGCAGTGGACAGGATCCATCCCGGCCTCGTGGCCGTGGCCGACCTGACCGCAGTCCACGCACGGGCGGACGTGGTCAGCCCGGCACCGCTGTGCCTGCCGCGCCGCGCGCCGCCGCCAAAACCAGCCGCAGTCCCTCCAAACGGGGGCAGTCGAGGCAGCCCGATCCGATGCGCACCAGCCTGGGCTACATCGGTGCCGACAGTTTCAACCGTCAAAAGCAGGGTCCAGCCGGTGCTGGACGAGGTTCACGTCGCAAGCCGGGTGGCCGCAGTCGCTGATCTCCGGCGCTGGCAGCGGGTTTACCCCCCTTGCCTTCTCCGGCAAGGCATGTCCGGCAGGTTAGAATAAGTGGCTTTGCCAAAAGGCAAAAACGCTTTCAAAATCACTCATCTACAGGAATTACCATGGCGATCGAACGCACCCTTTCCATCATCAAGCCCGACGCAGTCGCCAAGAACGTCATTGGCCAGATCTATGCCCGCTTCGAAGCCGCTGGCCTGAAGATCGTGGCTGCCAAGATGGTGCACCTCTCGCGCGGCGAAGCCGAGCAGTTCTACGCTGTGCATAAAGAGCGTCCCTTCTTCAAGGATCTGGTGGACTTCATGATCTCCGGCCCTGTGATGATTCAGGCCCTCGAAGGTGAAGGCGCCATCGCCAAGAACCGTGACCTGATGGGCGCCACCGACCCCAAGAAGGCCGCTCCGGGCACCATCCGCGCCGACTTTGCCGACAGCATCGACGCCAACGCTGTGCACGGCTCTGACGCCCCCGAAACTGCAGCCGTGGAAGTGGCTTTCTTCTTCCCCGGCATGAACGTTTACAGCCGCTGATCGGCTCGCGACCCGTTCGCGACCTTCAGGCGCACCAGCCATGACGGCCAACCTTCTCGAATTCGATCTGGAGGGTCTGGCCGTTTTTTGCGAGGGCCTGGGCGAAAAGCGCTTCCGGGCCACGCAACTCTTCCGCTGGATCCACCAGCGGGGCGCCAGTGACTTTGATCAGATGAGCGATCTGGCCAAGTCCCTGCGCGAAAAACTCAAGATCACCGCTCACGTCGCCGCTTTGCCGGTCGTCAGCCAGCACATCTCGCAAGATGGCACGATCAAGTGGTTGTTCGACGTGGGGGACGGCAACGCCGTCGAATCGGTCTTCATTCCCGAAGGCGACCGCGGCACCCTCTGCGTGTCTTCGCAGGCTGGCTGCGCCGTGGGCTGTCGCTTCTGCTCCACGGGGCACCAGGGATTCAGTCGTAACCTCAGCATTGCAGAGATCCTCGCGCAGCTCTGGTTTGCCGAGCATTTCTTGCGTAAGCACCTGCAGACCGAGGAGCGCGTCATTTCCAATGTGGTGATGATGGGCATGGGCGAACCGCTGCAGAACTACTCTGGACTCGTCCCTGCGCTCAAGGTCATGCTCGATGACCACGGCTATGGTCTGTCCCGTCGCCGTGTGACGGTATCGACGTCAGGTGTTGTGCCGATGATCGACCGCCTGGCGCAGGATTGTCCCGTTGCCTTGGCTGTCTCGCTGCATGCGCCGGGCGATGCACTGCGCGATGCGCTGGTGCCACTGAACCGCAAGTACCCGATCGATGAGCTGCTTCAGGCCTGCGTGCGTTATCTTGCGCATGCCCCACGTGACTTCATCACCTTCGAGTACTGCATGCTCGATGGCGTCAACGATCAGCCCGAACATGCACGCCAGTTGATTGAACTCGTGCAACGCCATGGCCGCGATGGTCTGCGCTGCAAGTTCAACCTCATTCCATTCAACCCATTTCCCGCGTCCGGCTTGCTGCGCTCAACACAGCAGCGGGTGCAGGCCTTTGCCAAGCTGCTTCTGGATGCCGGCATCGTGACCACCGTACGCAAGACGCGCGGTGACGATATCGACGCGGCTTGCGGACAGCTGGCAGGCGATGTCAAGGACAGGACCCGAGTGCAGGAACGCATGTCACAGCAGCGCTCGGGGTCAGTCATTCCGATTCAGCCACTCACGTCCTGAAAGGGGCTGCGATGACGACAGAAGACCAACTTCCTGAGTCGGGTGCTGCAGCATCTTCTCAGGCCACGCCTGGCCAGATCTTGCGCGAAGCCCGCGAAGCGCGGGGCTTGCATCTGGGCATGCTTGCTGTCACCCTGAAGGTGCCGACGCGGCAACTCGAAGCGCTGGAGCGTGATGACTACGAGGCCTTCAAGGGGGTAGCCTTTCTGAGGGCTTTGGCGCAATCGGTGTGTCGCCATTTGGGCGTCGACTCTGCACCCGTGCTGGCCGGACTGCCTAAAACCGAATCGCGAATCGATGGCAAGTCGGCACCCATGCTGAACCAGCCGCTCAGGGACCTTCGCTCCTCTGGTGTCGTTGTTCCGCGCCGCCAGGCCAGTAACCGCCAAGTCCTGTGGCTGACTCTGGTCTTGTTCATCGTGGCGCTGGCCTGGGTGTGGTGGCCGTCTTTCCAGGATCCGGCACCGTCCCCCCCAGTCCTCCAGACGCCAACGCAGCAGCCATTGGCGCAAGCTCTGGACCAGGCCAGCAGCCCTCAGCCATTGCCCGTGTCCTCCAATCAGGCGATCAGCTTGCCTTCTGCGCCGCCTGTTGCTGTGGAACCAGTGTCTCCTGCACCCCTTTCCCTTGCGTCTGCCGCTGCCAGTGGTTCTGATGTGTTGACGGTCAATGCCCAGGCCAATGTCTGGGTCGAAATCAGGGACAGGCGCGGCGAGCTGGTACTCCAAAGGCAGCTCAGAGCCGGTGAAACTGTCAAACTTGAACTGGCTGCTCCGCTTTTCATTTACGTCAGCCGCGCTGACAGCACGCAGGTTCTCTGGCGCGGTCTGCCGGTCGATTTGCTGAGCGGCGCACAGAACAACGAAGCACGCCTGAAGATCAAACCATGAGCCATTCTCCGATTGCCATCGCCCTTCCAGCCCAGCGCCAGACCCGCCAGTCGCGCGTGGTCTGGGGTAGCCGCGTCGTCACCGTGGGCGGTGGCGCCCCGGTGCGCGTGCAGTCCATGACCAACACCGACACGGTGGATGTGATCGGCACCGCCATCCAGGTCAAGGAACTGGCCCTGGCCGGTTCCGAGATGGTGCGCATCACCGTCAATACGCCTGAGGCTGCCCAGGCCGTGCCGCACATCCGTGAGCAGCTCGACAAGATGGGCATCGACGTGCCCCTGATCGGCGACTTCCATTACAACGGCCACCGCCTGCTGACCGAGTACCCGGCTTGCGCCGAGGCCCTGTCCAAATACCGCATCAACCCCGGCAATGTGGGTAAGGGCGACAAGCGCGATGTGCAGTTCGGCCAGATGATCGAAGTGGCGCAAAAATGGAATAAGCCGATCCGCATCGGCGTCAACTGGGGCAGTCTGGACCAGGAGTTGCTGGCCGAGCTGATGGACGCCAACAGCCAGCGCGCTGAGCCTTTCGAGGGGCGCCAGGTCATGTACGAGGCCCTGATCCAGTCGGCTATCGGCTCCGCCCAGCGGGCAGAAAGCATGGGCATGGATGGCAACCAGATCACGCTCTCGTGCAAGGTTTCTGGCGTGCAGGACCTGATTTCGGTCTACCGCGAGCTGGCACGCCGCTGCGACTACGCGCTGCACCTGGGCCTCACCGAGGCCGGCATGGGCACCAAGGGCACGGTGGCATCCAGTACGGCGCTGGGCATCCTGCTGCTGGAAGGCATCGGCGACACCATCCGCGTCTCGCTCACGCCCCAGCCGGGCGAGGCCCGCACCCAGGAGGTGGTGATCGCCTCTGAGATCCTGCAGTCGCTGGGCCTGCGCGTGTTCGTGCCCAGCGTCACCGCCTGTCCGGGCTGTGGCCGCACCACCAGCACCACTTTCCAGGAACTGGCCAAGCAGATCGATGACTTTTTGCGTGCCCAGATGCCGGTCTGGCGTGGCCAGTACCCAGGCGTGGAGAGCATGAAAGTGGCCGTGATGGGCTGCATCGTCAATGGTCCGGGTGAGAGCAAGCACGCCGACATCGGCATCAGCCTGCCGGGCACCGGCGAAGCGCC
>JACCDV010671422.1_pt1 | contig 10828 bp, 6 predicted proteins | sample 7446131 | NCBI WGS metagenome assembly JACCDV01 (sample SAMN15323448, study PRJNA562643) | freshwater metagenome | isolation source: river surface water | place: USA:Blue River Watershed | collected 2017-08-17
ATGAAATATTGTTACGGCATTGATTAGATAGAGATATATATTCCTTGGACTTTGTCCGAGAATTATTATAAAAATCAATATACCTCAGTACTAATACTTCAGTACTAATACATCAGTCTTCGAATTTTCCGGCATTGATTATAGAGTTTGTAAGGGAAATCAGCTTTGATGTATTATTGGTTATTACTGTTCTCTTTGGCTGATCTATGTTCACTCTCCTCTTCAAAAGTATTCTAGATAATAATATGTCTAATAGTAATCGGAAGCTGCTGAAAATGTGCTATCGTCTATATGTTTTTAAAAAATATCTTAACAAAGGGTATGCTAAATAAAGCAGGTTAGATTATAACTAACTATGCAAGTAAGGTTTCTGAAGGCGATAATAAAAATGTTAATTACTGTTATAGTTGAATGATTGATGATAATGATTGAATACATCATTTGGATATATAATTATTATGGCGATTTTAATCAATTTTCTTCTTTATGATCTCTAAGAACTGCTTTTTCATCTTTATTGATTATTATAGCTATTCGTTTGTCATCTTATAAAGGTTTTTGCTTTGGTTGAAATGCAGGAAATCATCGTCTACTTCGTTTAATTGCTGATTTTTAGGCTAAGAAGAGAAAAGGTTTAAACCCATACTGTTCTTTGGCTTTTTTATTCGGAATTATTTATATGTTTTGTTGGGTTATATGGGGGCTGTCATTTTATTGTTTTCGATGGGAACTGAAGTTTCTAGATTTTGTTGTAATAAAGGCATGAAGGATAATTTTTCCTTCCTTAGCAGGTACTGTCTTAGAAAATGCACTGGCCTATCATAGAAATTAATATGTTTAATAGTATTTTCTTAATTTGGTTTTTACTTTCCTGTGCTATGCCATTTGGTATGGGTGGAATGATAGCTCTTAGGTTGCATATACTTCTAGTTCGACTATTTGGAGTGTCTGGGTGCTCTGGATCTGAAGGTTGCCCTCTTGCGATCTTGCTAATTTCGATCGAATGTTAGATCTATGTTGGGTACTGATAATTCTAGCTCCTTCTGTATATGTTGCATATTATTTTTTGCTATGGTCAATAGCAATGATAATTTAATTATAAGGTATTCTATCAAATAAAAACTTCATTTTTTGAATTAATAGCAGAATTCTATTTAAGATAGAATAAATAAATGAAGATAGAAGAGTTAGACGCATACCCACTAAGGGATTACTCCTTCTCCTTACGTAAAACTAATAGCTTTTTCTCTATTGGCACTGTCTTACTTACTTTATTCATATTCGCCATCGCCATATTTATTAACTTCTAAACAGTCAAGCACCTTTGGGTTTAAAGAAAATAGCTATAGATCTCAACCATGTCATCGATTTCTTAAACGAGTGAAATGACCTCTAACTTGCTCTGCTTCACCAATGATGAATCCTCCAATGGCCCACCTCCCACTTTCCAATTCTTAGATCTTAGCTTCAATCCACTCTATTTTCCTGTGGTTAGCGAGGAGTGGGTCAAAGCAAATAAACCCCACCTTGCAAAATAGATATCATCCCCTTTTAGCTGTTCCAATCTCTAAGGACATGTTTTTACTGAAGTACATAACTCGTTATATATACGAGTGTTTGTACGGAGCTCTACTATGTATATTGAGACTATAACTGAAGCATAAATGTTTTCTAAGTCGCCGTCCTTCTGGAAAATATTGAAGGGTAACTATACAAGATCAATCTATGAGCGTTTTCGAACAATTAATGCAGTTATCCAGGACAGCTTGTTCGTCAATGCCGATCCTTAAACTTACAGCATGATCTATAATGTAGAGCTGAGTTATTTGAGTAGGGGTCCATTACTGTTGGCGACTAATTATACTCAGATTGTTTTATAATTAGATGTGCCAATTATTGCCTGGGGGAAACCTTGGAATAAGTACATATTAATGATAACTCGTAAGGATATTGGGATCATCTTGGGAGTTGTGATTAGCTGGGTATCGATTTTGGCCTTAATCTTCAGCTTTGTCGTGTCGCCCATCATGGATAAATCACTAATCTTGCTTCAAATTTAAACTCTTTTTCATTTGTAATCTACTCTATAGAGACCCTCTCTTCTAAAGTTTATGATCGCTTGTCTGAAGCAAGGAATATTTCCAAAAGAAGACAAGTATGTGAAACTATGCGATAGACTTTAAGTGCTCAAGGATATTGGTTTTACCCTTAGAATGAAGGCAATACTCAAAAAAATCACTCCTCTTTCTTATAAGCCTATTAATAGAAAGGATATTGTTGCATGCTAGCATAATTTCAATCAATAAAAATTCAACGAATTTTAAGCCGAGTCATTTACTGAGAAGAGGTAAGCCAATAATTCAGACAAATTGGATGTTTTATAGTAAAAGTAAGACAATATACTATCCCAAGTGAGAAAAGGTTTATTATGCTATCTTGATGCAGGGTCTGATTTAATCTCAATCAGATACAAAGGTTTTGGGCATAGATCAAAATAAAGTGCATGCATAAGCATTTTATTTGGTGTTGGCTTTATCATTTTTCTCTCCTTATTCGGAGTGTTTTCAACAGCTAAGACAACAAAATTGACAAATTTTAAGGTTGATCATTACTAATATGAATTCCAGGCAAAAAACTTCATAATAACATCCCTATCAAATCGATAGATGTGGCTCTAGTTAATAGATGGCAACTACAACACCATTGAGAAAATTAACCTGATTAACAGTACTGATTGCTTAAAAGGACGCACTCCTTATTAAATTTCCGTTATATATATCCTCGGTCCTTTTGTCTATTGCATAGATAGGGATATAAAGCTAGTCTATTCACAAAATCCATCAGAATCAGTTTATCTATATGTGAATACTTAAAAACTTCTCTACCCTCAAGAAGCCAACCTTTACTACTATGCGAGTTACACTGCTAGCTTTTACTTCAATCCTTTAATTAGACGCACTAATTTTGATTCAACCGACGGAACGTATTTCTTCCGGAGCTTTATTAAAATTACTAACTTAATTGATGAAAACTAAGAGGTTTAGATTGTCCCTGAAATGGAGGTGAAGACAATGCAGATCTGTACTTATAGAAATCTGAATGGGATTGTATTTATGTTGAGCAGTACGCAGACAACTATTCAAGCGAAGGTAAATACGTTTTTCGATATTTTGCAGAATATTTGGGGATTTGCAATTGTCTGTTTTACAGTGTTGCTAAGAAAATTTACTAAGTATATTAATATTCGTCAGAAAGACAAAAATCTTACCACTGAAAAATCAGAATTTAGAGATAATATTTGCATTCTTTTGTCCAAAATCAATACTCTTCGTACTGGAAGGCATAAGGAAGAACTTCAAAGATTGAAATATTATTTGAAACAATAAATGAGGAGAAAAAATTGATTTCAGATATGTTTTTTTCTAAATCATGCCTTATTTATAAAATACTTTGAAAATATTTGTTTGAGTTTGCTAATTTTAGGCTTCACAACTGTTTGACAATAAAGCTCATTACTATTTTTCTCAAAGTAATCTTGGTGTTTCTCTTAGGCGATATAAAATTGGTTAATTTCCCTGATTTCTGTTATTATTTTAGCAGGATAGTTAATATACTGGCCTTACTCTGCAACCTATTGAATGATTTTTCGAATTTACATTTATTGATCTTTTGATTCGAAGAATACTAACGAACGATATTGAGTTTTCGTTATTTTTGTTGCATCGTGAATATGCATAAATAGATAGATCAAAGCTATATTTGTCATAATTGTACTTGAATAGGGAATAATATGAGGCTAGAAGTATATTTTGCACACTTAGGTATGTCCTGTTTTCCCTGTGCAAATATCCTTATATGTTGGATTGGCCATCGATCCGCCTGCATAACCTGTCTCAACTTTTAAAACACCCTTTACTCTTGAAAGCAAAGCAGAAATGCACCAAAAACATCCTCCGCCTACAATAGCAGTACATGGCATAATCACTTCTTTTCTTCTCTATATGCGATACAATCGATTATAATACATTGATCCATATTAATTTAATTATTCATCATAGATCGATCTCCTGCTCTCTATTCAAAAATGAAGGTTGTCCTGTTGTTGCCAATAGTCTTTGCCAATTCTATTCGAAAGGTTTCAAGCAATACTTATCAGCACTAATCATTTTTTCAATGGGTACCATTGCCACTCTATTCTTCAAGTGACCAATAGCGAAATTAGTGTAGCCACACATTAAGCCTTGGATACTGCATAGAGCTATTTGACTGAATTACGAATAATTTACCAGCAAAGTTTAGTATCGAATGAATTGGCAGGGACAGTCCTGACAGCATTTTGAGAGTCAAACAGATACACATTTGATGGAATAAGCTACTTTCTCTTCAGTTCTGATTAGATTTATTGCTTTAGAAAGATGTCAAAGGCTGATTCTTCGGATTCTTCCTTCCTCTTCAGAATTGAACCATAGAGTGATTTTTAGATATCTCTTGCTGCGTAAGATGCTCCCTCAGAATAAACGATAATGCAATATCCTTTTACTCTCACGCGCTCTGAGATGTATCTTAAAAGACCACTTTATCCATAGAGGTCATAGGAAAATTCAGGGACAAGGCAAACATTGGCGTTTCTGGCTGATCGAACCGCGTCCATTGCAAGAAATCCTGAATATCTCCCAGGCACTTTAACCAGAACTACATAAATAGTAATTTACCGACAGAGTTAAAGTTGGATTTGCATAAGGCGTAGCCTTCCTCAATAAAACGTTGTGTCTCCTCAACAGCTGATTAGAACCCAAAGCATGTATCGAAATAAGCCGTATCTTTATTAATGGCTTTGAGATTGACACAAATCGCAATATTCAAATTTCTTCTCTTAATCTAATTGTAGATCTCAATAGCGTTTTTTATTGTATCGTTACCACCAATAAGGTAGAGTTGGTTCACACCTCTAAAGTATAGTTTGTCAACAATTTTAGCAGGATTGCATTATGATTTTGACACTCCTAAGAAGCTGCCTCCCCTATGATGGATCGTCTATACAATTTTAGAGTTAAGGTCAATCATATCGCCTGTATAATATCCTCTAAAGCTGAACTTAATTCCAGTGACGGTTTAAACCTTGTACGTGTCCTTCAACAAGATAACAAGTTATCTTATGATATTGTTGATTCCAGGAGCAACCTTGCCAAGACAAACAATATCAGCACTGACAGTACGAGGGTCAAAGTATTGTGTTGCTCTTGGACCTGCCCTCATAAACTTCTTTTATCCTTCAATATTCTGCCCAGCCCTAAATACACAGTTCTATATGACGAATTCCCCTGGCTTCACGAGTGCCTCGGGCATGAGGAACGGTTGATCGCGATGGCGTTTGACTTCTTTGGCGACAAGTGGGCAAGGGTATGTCTGAGGATTATGGATTTGTAGATCAGTGATTAGATTATTTACCTTGATGAAGGGACAGATGATCTTTGTCATCATATCGAGTTCTTGAAGTAGTGCATCTTCCCCAACGTTATCTATTCTTAGGGATCCCCAAAGATCATCTGCTTTCGGCAGCTATTCGTTCATCAATGAATTACTTCGCGATAATTTCGGCTACTCCATCTTGACCGCCTTTGTAGTCCTTTTAGCAGCCACCAGCTTCTTGATAACAAAATTGAGGCCAAAAGATACTGAAGCAATGCCTAGTAGTTTCAACGCCAAGGCAGGCGATATATTGCTTTGTTATGCCATATCCAATCAAATATTATAGAGTAGGATAGTAATCCAATATAAACGCAAGCAAGACCTAAATAAATAACTGAAGGGGGCAATGAACTATAAAACCAATAGTCAATTTAATAAAATCCCATATATTTTTCTCAGCCCATAATAATACTATGATCTCCAATACAGCAGAGTAATAATTCCAGCTGAATAATCCGGAGACGCTCTAACAGATGAGGTAATAACTCCTCTCAATGGTCCAACAGGATCAATAGGCCCTCTACAACAACCTGAGATAATTTTAAACTTATTCCTCCCAATACGAATAATCTTCAACTGATCAATACCACTCAACTGAGCCATCCGCCCTCGTTCCTCTTGACTTCCTCACCTAGATCAAATTCAACTTGAAGGAGAAGTCGAACTGCATCACCACTCTTGCCCAGCTTTCAGGTAGAAGAGATGTTATTCAGTTCGTCTTATTGATTGTATTCTTGATGAGCAACAAAACAACGTTTCCCTGCTTGAGAGATATGAACAGGAAATTGAGATCCTGAAAGAACAGATAGATTGCCTGACATCGAAGAATCAGTTTATTGAGGTACTTTAAAGAATTTATTTAGAATGATGCGGAGTACTTCAAGCAGCATCTCAAGGATGTGTAGAGTTAGTTGGAGCAAATGGTTAATGAGCAGCAGCTTTAGGAGGTCCAGCAAAATATAGAAGAATTCAACTAAAAGGATAGGCAGATTTAAATGATGGAAGAGGAGCTATAGAGGATCAAAAATGAGCTGCAGTTCTATAAGTTCAGCACTCGCAGCAAAAAATCAAGTCTACAGCTCAAAGAACATCTTCTACTCTCCATTGGAAGCCAAAAGACTCTCTTGCCTTCACAGGCCATACATTAAGGCAATCTCAATGAGATAGAATACCAAAATACGATTCAAAGATTGGAGAGTGAGAACGATAGCTTGAAGAGGGAGTTGCAGTTGACTAAACGGTCGAAATTGAGCAATAGGATGTCCAATTAGATAAAGGAGAAAGATTGGTAAGAGACAGAAAGGTTACCAAATGAGTTTAATGAATTTAGATAGAGTATTAATAAAGTATCATCAGTGCGATTTTTCGAAAAGGGGGCAATTCATAATTTTAGGGAATATATGGAATCACCACGTTCTAAGTTTGATGACGAAAACAACTTCAATGTTACACCTATTTCTCAGCAAGTATAAGTCGTTGAAGCAAAAGCATTAAACCATGAATGGAGCACGAAATCATTCCAGCTCATCTCAGATCTGAAACCCTCTTAACTTATTTATCTCAATCAAGAAGAGGAAGACTACACTCATTACAAAAAAGCTTCTTCATATGATATTGGCAATAGAATAATCCAATAAACGAGGGAAACAGAAGGATCGGTGAGATAAATGGAGCTCAAACCATCATGTAAGGAAGAGAAATTAACCAGCCATGTTGGAGTTAACACAGACTTCAAGGAGAATGAAACAAAATAAGAGGAGCCTTAAAAAGAGGCATTTATCCAAAGATTAATACGCTATCCAATGCCCTTCATTAAGAAGATTTCAAACTTTTTCGTTAAAAGCAGAGTTTATAAAAACAAATTAAAAGCTAATTAATCCATGCCTTTGATTGATTTATGAAATATTCTCTATCATTTCCATCCATAGAATTTTGTCCTCTATTCAACCCATTTTTAATATCTTTGCTGTAACCTTGGAGCATTCTCAGTGTTGGGAATGAATGTATGACTGTTTTGGTCAACAAACTCCTTAGATTACACTTTTAATGCAGTGAGTACACCTTTGGCTACACCCCAACACGTATCTCTTTCTCTCACTATAATTTCCTTGCCGAGTATATCTGCTTGGGCTTGCATAAATGGTTTATTAATTGTCATCCCACCGTCAGCATAAATTCTTTTAACATTGTCGAAATTTGAATCTTTTAAATTATCTTTCACTCTAAAAATAATCGATTACAGTAAAGCATTTATCACATCTTTTTTACTTGTTGAAAGGCCCAATCCAATGAGTCCTCCTCTTACGTCGTTTCTCCAGAAAGGCGCATATATTTACCCAAACGAAGGGAAGAAAAATAGTGAATCATTTCCTTCATCATAACTATTCAACTAAGAGTACTCTGTAAAGAATCCAACCCTTTTCGCCCAATTAAGTGTCCCACCTCCACATTAAACTGAGCACTAAAATCCATATTGGATTTTTTCTTAATGTTTTAACATAATCGTGGAGACAAAAGAAGGGTGGATAGCTGCTTTTTCTCCAATATTAGCCAATAGGAAACATCCAGTTCCATATGTAATCTTCACTTCATTTATCTGTAGTTCATGAGCATATGCTGATGATTGCTGATCCCCTAAAATGGAACAGACCTTCACACTTTCAAGAGGCCCTGAATGAAAAGTGGCCACCGCTGCAAAGGAATCAACAATTTTAGGCAGCATTTATAGCTTTAAGCCAGCAATACTGATAAGCTATTCATCCCACTTTCCCTAAAGACTGCAAAGATATGTTCTTGATGCATTTGATCCATCTGTTATATATTCCCCAGTAAGATTGTAAAGTACCCAGGTATCAATAGTTCCAAATTTAATGTTGTCCTATTCAATAGCCTTCTTTATCTATGGAACGTTCTCAATCAACCAAAGGATCTTGAATAAACTGAAATATGTTGAGACAGGTAATCCAGTTCTATCTTTGAATTTCTATCCGTGTTTTGATTTGAAGGATTAGCAGACAGATTTGGATCTGTTATCACACCAAACAATAGCATTATAAAATGGCTTTCCTGTCTTATCCCAGCAAATAACAGTCTATCTCTGATTAGTAACTCCAACCCCAAGTATCTTATCAACAGAAAAAGACTATAAACTCTCCTTAGCTGATGATATGGCATTGCTAATGCACAATTTAACATTTTAAATGATTTCCAAAGGATCATGCTCAAGCAAGCCGACGGCTGGACATATCTGTTTATGTTAAATTAAGCTCTTAGCAACGAGTTGTCCCTCAGACGTGTAGATGGTGAATTTAGTTGAGGTTGTGGATTGGTCAAGTGAGGCAATGAATGACATTTATGTCCAAAGATACGATTTCTTTATAAAAGAAGGTAAGATTAATGATCAATATCAATTATACAATAACTCATTCTTTTGAAAAATCATTGTAGACATATTTCCTTGCCTATCCGGGCTTTATTCCGAAGATTGAGCAAAGAAGATTGCACTTTTCCTTTAAGGGAAGGGAAGGGATATGCTTTTCGATTGAGTTCAAGAGTTTCTTTATTGAAACATTGGCAGAAGTTAAGCTGCTTACGTCAATGTCGGATGACTAAGGTTTGTTTTATTGTTTTTGAGAGGTTATTTCTTATTCTTTGGGCTTTTATGGATATACAAGATATGAAACTTCACCTATGGGTTAAAATTTTGGGTCATTACCAAGCTTTTCAATAAGTTCACTTATATTTCCATTGAACCTTCTTTAGTATTTTTTCGTTAGTTAATTGGCAAGTAGAACTTTATGAGTACCTGTAAAAGCAGTCTAGAGGAACAATAGACGCTTCTTAAGCTTTTTAGCGTTAATAAAATTTATTGAAAACTCTTACATTTTAATATTTTTGAGCTCCATGTTATTTTATTAGAAGTTGCCAGTTGTTAGATTTGAAAAGCCTTAAAATCTGCCGCTCAATCTGCCATTCTATGAGCTCAAAGTTGCTTGAAGTGTCATTATTCCCACACTGCTTGGCCCACCTATAACTTCAATAGGCACTTATGGCATAGTATTTCTAACTTTGTTGACTAGTTTCCATCCTGGATCTGATATACAAGGCATCCCGGCGTCACTAACAAGTGCAACATTTTTTGTTTAAAGAAAAGCGCGAACAAAATCAAACATCTTAGTTTACGAATATGTATTAAGAGGAATGAGTATACCCCTTCCTTTATTTTTACGACAATTAAAAATTTGAGATTAAATATGTTTGAGGTCAGTCAGTTAAATTCCATACAACTCATCGAATTTGTCTTCGTTGCCCTTGTATCCAAACTAGTTATGTTTGTTGAGAGACTTCAAAGCGCGGTACTTAAGATAATCAATCTTGAAAGTTTTCTGTTATTCTTCATTCATCTTAGCTAGAAACTTCCTTCTCTATTTATCGCTCATATTTGAGTAATTGTAAAATTGGTGTTATTTAATTTCTTAAGGTTATTATGAATTCGAGAGTGGAATTATTGAGGTCAGCCCTATATCCCCAAAGCGATCGTTCATGTCTCCAAGAATATTTCGATTCTTGATAAGACTGTAAAGATGGCCCGCAACTCTCCTATCCTCGCATCCGATGATATCTGCAGTGAGGAGTGCTCGCATCATGTTGGGTGAGATATCGTCCATGTTGCCAATTGGTGTTGGGATGATGGTTAACTTTCCTCTTGGGGGGGCAGGGTTGATGGTCTTGGTGAAGCTGCAAGGAAACCTTACTAAATTGGTAAATGCTAATCTCATATAAATTATCATAATTAAACAAAATTACTAAAGCTAACATAGTACTTTTTTTTAATATATTTCATTGAGAAGCAAGTATTATGAACTTAAGAAGACTAACTTATTGAAATATTTGCACTATATTGATGAATGTAATATAGCACCTAACATAGATTTATTTGCACAAGAAAAAAACAATTAACAACTCAAATACTTCCTTTTTGCAATCGTTTATTATAAATAATATTTAAAAAAATAACAGTTATGGAGATATAAAGCAAAGCCCTAACAAATCTTTTCCAACTGATGAATGAAATTGATCAAAAGGTAGCTAATAAAAAGACAAAAGCTATCCTCTTTGTGGGATTAACTAGAGTAGGAAAATCTACAAGTTTCAATTGGGTTTCTCGAGTTCCCCTAAAAGCTGTAAAAGAAGGAAAAGGAAGAAAGATCTGCTATGAAACTTAAAAAAACTAAAGCCTTCTGGCCGAAATTAGTGCTGGATTCACATCATGCACATTAGTTCCCAATATTGTGAATTATTAGGATTATCACATAATTGATACAGCCGGCTACGAAGATAAAAGAAACTATATCGGCAC
>JACCDV010446221.1_pt1 | contig 10825 bp, 10 predicted proteins | sample 7446131 | NCBI WGS metagenome assembly JACCDV01 (sample SAMN15323448, study PRJNA562643) | freshwater metagenome | isolation source: river surface water | place: USA:Blue River Watershed | collected 2017-08-17
CCGCTGACCGACACGCTGGTCTTCAGCTTTGCCGAAGGCAGCTTTCCCCAAGGTGACGAACCGGATCTGGAAGACTTCCTTGACCGGATCACAGTGACGGAGCTTGGGCTGCTGCTGGATGGTTCGGCAGACGGACAGGCGTCCGTCCTGCTGGAGGGGATCTACGACTTGGAGGACCTGACCACCCAGAACATCAGGCTCGCCTATTATTCCACCGAGTGACGCGGGCAGGGCCGCCCTTGGGGCGGCCCTACCCCTGCACCCCGCCCTGCCCTGCGGCGCGGAACCAGTCGATGATGGCCTGCCGTTCGGCCGGTTCGATATAGGACAGGTTTCCCGGCGGCATGGCGTGGCTGATGCCCGCCTGCAGATAGATGCGGCGGGCTTCATGCGCGATCTGGGCCGGGGTTTCGAGGACGACATTCTTGGGCGGCCAGTACATCCCTTGCCACACCGGTTCCGTTGCGTGGCACATGGAACAGCGGCCCTGCACGATAGAGACGACCTCGTCGAAGCCCTGCGCCGAGGCGTAGGTGAGCGCGGCACCTTGAAGCGCGGCGTCCTCTGCCGGTTCGGCATGGCGCATCGGGGCGGTGGAGAGCCATGCGATCAGAAGAAAGAGGATCGCGGTCGCGGCCCATGTCCAATGCGGGCTGCCCTTGCGGGCGTGGCGCGTGTTGAACCAGTGGCGGATGGTGACACCCATCAGGAAGACAAGCGCTGCGATCAGCCAGTTCCACTGCGTGGCAAAGACCAGCGGGTAGTGGTTGGACAGCATCAGGAACAGCACAGGCAGCGTCAGGTAGTTGTTGTGAGTGCTGCGCTGCTTGGCGATCTTGCCGTATTTCGGATCCGGGGTGCGGCCTGCCTTGAGATCGGCCACGACGATCTTTTGGTTGGGGATGATGACCATGAACACGTTGGCCGACATGATCGTCGCCGTGAAAGCGCCAAGGTGGAGAAGTGCCGCGCGGCCCGAAAAGACCTGCGTGTAGCCCCAAGCCATCGCCACGAGGACGGCGAAGAGGGCGACCATCAGGAAGGTCTGGTTGGCGTTGACGAAGACCCGGCAAAGCGTGGTGTAGGCCGCCCAGCCGAAGGCGAGCGAGCCGAGCGAAATGGCGACGGCCTGACCTGTGGACAGGTCCATCACCGTGGGGTCGATCAGATAGAGGTCCGCTCCAAGATAGTAGACCAGCACCAGCAAGGCGAAGCCCGACAGCCATGTGGCATAGCTTTCCCATTTGAACCACGTCAGGTGTTCGGGCAGGCGGTCCGGCGCCACAAGGTATTTCTGGATGTGGTAGAAGCCGCCGCCGTGGACCTGCCATTCCTCGCCATGGGCCAGTTCGGGCATCCCGGGTGCCTTTCTCAGCCCAAGGTCTAGGGCGATGAAGTAGAAGGACGACCCGATCCACGCGATGGCCGTGATGACATGCGTCCAGCGGGCGGCGATTTCGACCCATTCCCACAGGACGGCCCAGTCGTAGATGCCTTCCATCTTTTTCGCGCCCCCTCTTGCATCGGCTGCCCGCAGTCTAGGAGCGGATGATTTACCCGATAATGCCGCGAATTCCCCATGCACTTTCAATCCCTGACGAAGAATGGCGGGGTCCGCTCACAGCTTCGTGAAAAATGGGTTGCGCGGTGCCGGGTTTTGCCTAGGGTTTCGGGGACCGGTGATCCGGTTGTGTAGCGAGTGGAGTGTTTTTCCGTGGAAAGTTTCGTCCTCGGGTCAGGCCGCAGGGCCACCCGACTGGTTTGGGCGATGATCGTCGCCGCCCTTGGTGCCCTTGGCACCCCTGCTGCGGCGCAGATGCCAGAGCCTTATGTCTCGCCCACGCTTGATGCGGTGCTGATGCCTGTCACGAAACAGGTGGTGGCCCAGTTCAAGCTGCCCAAGAAAGCCAGCGGCGCGGTGGTCGTATCGGTGGAACCGGGCGGGGTGGCGGATCTCTATGGGGTGGAACCCGGCGAGGTGATCACAAGCTTCGGCACCAAGAAGTTCCGCAGGCCCGCCGATCTGGACGCGATGGTCCTGAAAAGCCTGAGGGACGGGAACGCCTATTTCTACTTCCAAGGGCTGCGGAAGGGCCGCGACAAACGGACGATCATCTATCTGGAAGAGCAGGATTACCGCAAACCCGTGGCGGTGCGGAACATCCCCAGATGGCGCAGCTTCAACGCGCCCACGTTCAACTTCGCGCGGTGGTATGACCCCTATTCCTATTACATCGTCGATATCTGGGACTATTCGATCTACTACGTCGATCAGGTGATCGTCTCGGATGTGTTCATTACCAATTACTACAGCGAAACCAATTACTTGTACTACGACTACACCGAGATTTCCACGCTAGAGGTGCGGGACTCATGGGCCGTGGAAGAGGCGTCCATCTACTGCGGCGACGTAGAGGGGTACAGCTGCGGGGTGACGGAGGTCGGCTATCCCGTCGAGGAGGTGTTCGAAACCTGCAGCGGCGCGCCGGGGGATGATTGGTGCCTGCCGCCCGATGCGGTAGATGCGACATACTGTTCGTCCTTCCCGTCGGACCCATCTTGCGCGGCCGCGTTCGTGGCGGATGACTATTGCGCCTACAACCCCGAAGACCCGTCCTGCGGGGGCGCGGTCGCGGGCGACGCCATGTCGACCGAGGGGGAGGACTGGACCGCGTATTGCGCGCAGAACCCCGACGCGCAGGACTGCGGCGGGATGTCGTCGGCAGAGGCGATGGGAGAGCCGGATTACACTGCGGCAGAGGAGGGCGCTACCGAGGGGCAGGTCTATGACGAACCGGCCTATGACGAGCCTGCCTATGACGAGCCTGCCTATGATGAACCGGCCTATGACGAGCCCGCCTATGATGAGCAGGCCTACGAAGATCCGGCTTACGAAGATCCGACCTATGACGCGCAGGCCTATGAAGAACAGACATATGAGGAGCCTGCTTACGAAGATCCTGCCTACGAGGAACAACCTCTTTACGAAGAGCCCGCTTACGAGGAACCCGTGTACGAGGAGCCTGCCTATGAGGAACCCGTATACGAGGAACCGGCATACGAGGAACCCGTCTATGAAGAGCCTGCCTATGACGGCGGTGGCGGGGAAGGCGAGTGCTACTATGACGAAGAGGGCAACTACATCTGTGGTTCCCAGTGACGATGGGCGAAGGGGGGCGGGAACGCCCCCTTTCCTTTTGCCCGGCCTTCGGCAATTCTTGCTAATCGCCGCCCCGTTTTCAAAATCGGGGAAAGAATGCCGCCGAGAGGTGCCTCGCCCATGTCCTATGTGAACAACATCCGGATGTTCGTGCGGGTCTATGAACTGGGCAGCATGAGCGCGGCGGCACGGGATCAGCGCTGTTCACCTGCCGTCGCGTCGGCCCGGATTTCGGAATTGGAAAAGCATCTGGGGGTGCGGCTGTTCAACCGCACCACGCGCAGCCTGCAACCGACGGAGAACGGGCGCATCTTCTATGATGGCGCGCGGCGGGTGCTAGAGGCGATCGACGAGGCTGAGGCCGCCGTCATGGACGTGACGCAGAACCCGCGCGGGACGATCTTTGTCGCGGCGCCTTTGGGGATCGGGCGGCGGTTCATCGCGCCGCATGTCCCGGCGTTCAAGGACCTTTACCCGCAGATCGAGGTACGGCTGCGCCTGTCGGACCGGGTGATCGATGTGACCGGCGAAGGGTTGGACATCGCCTTCCATCTTGGACTGCTGGAGGATTCCACGCTGAAGGTGCGGCTGGTGGCAGAATGCGCCCGCCTGCTCTGCGCCGCGCCGGATTATGTGGCGCGGCGGGGGATGCCTGCGGATGGCGCGGCGCTGGTGGCGGATCGGCATGACTGCCTGAACCTGCGCTTTCCGGGGGCGAAGGAATTCCAGTGGACATTGCAGACGCCCGAGGGGCCGAAGCGGTTCGAAATCGCGGGGCCGTTTGAATCGGATGATGGCGATGTGCTGACGGGCTGGGCGCTGGATGGGCGGGGGATCGTGATGAAGCCGATCTTCGAGGTGGCCGAGCATCTGAAGGCGGGCGCTCTGGTCCCAGTGGCGGTGGCGACGCCGCCCTTGCCGACGCAGCTGTCGGTGTTGTCGCAGCATCGGCGGTTCAAGGACCCGAAGGTGCGGCTATTCACCGATTTCATCATCGCCCGCATCAAGGCCGACATGGCCGCCCGGATGGAGGGGCTGGCGGCGTGACCCTGCGGGTCGTGCATGAGGCCGGGCCGTGGCGGATAGAGATGGCCGAGGGCGCGGGCGACACGCTGGTCTTGGCCTTTGCAAGCATCGGGCATGACCTGACGCGGATGCCGTCGCCGGAATTCGTGGGGGTTGCCACGGCGGGCGGGCGGCGGGCGCTGTTCGTGATGGATCAGGCGCGCAGTTGGGGCACGGGCGCGGGGTTTGCCAAGGTATTGCGGGCGGGGCTGACGGCGGCGGGGCCTGCGGGGCGGATCGTGGCGCTGGGGTCCAGCATGGGGGCGGTGGCAGCGCTGCGGGCGGCAGGGGTGGTTACGGTGGATGCGGTGCTGGGCCTTGGCCCGCAATCGCGGCTGGACGATCCGCGCTGGCAGGCCCTAACGGCGGGGCTGCCCGCCGAACCCCCTGCCCTGCCGGACGGCTGGACCGTGCTGTGTCACGGGCTGACCGATGACGCCGCGCAGGCGGCGGGCTGGCCCGAATGCGGCGCGGTGGACCATCTGCTGTTCCCCGGTCTGGGCCATTCGGACCTTGCGCTTCACCTAAAGGCGCGGGGCGGGTTGCAGGGGCTGGTGGATGCCCTCTGCGCCGGGGATCGCCGCCGTCTGCTGCGGATCGCCGCGCAGGCAGGCGCGGTGCAGCGCCGGAAGGTCGGGATGCCCCCATCCTGACGGATGGCCGTGTAAGATAGCAGTGATGTCATCCGTTCCCCCTTGGGCACAGCCAAGGGGAGATTTCGGCATGGCAAGCATGATCATCCGCAACCTTGAAGAGGACGTGAAGGCCCGTCTGAAGCTGCGCGCCGCAGCGCGGGGCGTTTCGATGGAGGAGGAGGCGCGCGACATCCTGCGCCGCGCCGTCGGGGCCGCCGATCCGCGCACGGACCTTGGCACGGCCATTGCCGCGCGGTTCGCTGGGCTGAACGTGACCCTGCCGCCGCTGGTGCGGCAATGATCCTGCTGGACACGCCGGTCCTTGCGGCGCTGATGGATGCTGTGCCCGATCCGCGCCTGCTGGACTGGTTCGCGCGGCATCCTGCGGCAGAGCTTCACATCTCGACCGTGACAGAGGCAGAGTTGCTGGCCGCCGCCGCGCGCCTGCCCGATGGGCTGCGACAGCGCACCATAGCCCAGATCGACGCCATGGTGGGCGAAGATTTCGCAGGCCGCGTGCTGCCGCTGGACAGTGCCGCCGCGCGCGACCTTGCGGCGATCCTTGCGCGGGCGGCGCGGACGGGACGAGCGCTGCCGATGGCCGTGGCGCAGAATGCCGCCATCGCGCGGGCCAATGGTGCCGTGGTGGCGACGCTGACCCCGGTCGTCTTTCAGGCGACGGGGGTGGATTGCATCAACCCGCTGGATCAGGAACCGCGATAGGTCGAATAGGCAAAGGGCGAGATCAGGAGCGGCACGTGGTAGTGCTGCCCCGCATCCGGCACGCCAAAGCGGATGGGGATCTGGTCCAGAAACAGGGTCCCCTCGCCCGCCTGCCCAGTCGCGCGCAGGTAGTCGCCCGCGAAGAACACAAGTTCATAGCTGCCTTCGGTGAAGGCCTTGCCCGTCAGCATCGGCGCATCGGTGCGCCCGTCGGCATTCGTCACCGTCTCGGCGATCTTGCGGTGGGAATTGCCCGACACGCGGTAAAGCGCGATCTTCACCCCTGCCGCAGGCTTGCCGCGCGCGGGGTCCAGAACATGGGTCGTGAGCCTGCCGCCGGTCATCTGATGCCTCCTGTCTTTCGCCCATCCTGCCGCATTTCACCGCGCGGCGCGACCAGAGAGGCGACGGATAGGTCTTTCCGGCATTTTTTGATAATGCCCACCGCAGAACGCGCCTAAGCTGCCGGGAAAGAGACGGGAGAACAGACGTGAACCGCTATCCGCGTGATTTCCGGGGGCATGGGCCCAACCCGCCCGATGCGAAATGGCCCGGCGGGGCGAAGATCGCCATCTCTCTCGTCCTGAATTACGAAGAGGGGGGAGAGAACAGCATCCTCCACGGCGACGCGCAGTCAGAGGCGTTCCTGTCCGACATCGCGGGGGCGGCACCATGGCCGGGGATGCGGCATTGGAACATGGAGTCGATCTATGACTACGGCGCGCGGGCCGGGTTCTGGCGGCTGCACCGGCTGTTCACGGGGCTGGGGCTGCCCGTCACGATCTATGGCGTGACCTCTGCCCTTGCGCGCAACCCCGAACAGGTGGCAGCGATGAAGGCCGCAGGGTGGGAGATCGCCTCGCACGGGTTGAAATGGGTAGATCACCGCGACATGCCCGAGGAAGAGGAACGTCGCCAGATCGCCGAAAGCTTCCGCCTGCACGAAGAGGTGGTGGGGGACCCCCCGCGCGGCTGGTACACGGGGCGCTGTTCGATCAACACCGTCCGGCTGGTGGCCGAGACGGGGCGATGCGACTGGATTTCCGACACCTATGACGACGACCTGCCCTATTGGCTAGAGGTGGGCGCGCGGGACCAACTCGTCATCCCCTATACGCTAGAGGCGAACGACATGCGCTTCGCCACAGCGCCCGGCTATATCGAAGGCGAGCAGTTCTTCACCTATCTGCGCGACAGCTTTGACACGCTTTATGCCGAAGGCGCGGCGGGGGCGGCCAAGATGTTCTCTATCGGGCTGCATTGCCGCCTGATCGGGCGGCCGGGCAAGATGGCGGGGCTGAAGCGGTTTCTGGACTATGCGCGCGGCCATGACGGCGTCTGGTTCGCCACGCGGGGCGAGATCGCGCAGCATTGGGCGGCAACCCATCCCCATCGGCGGTGGGAGCGGCCGTCGCAGATGGACAAGGCGCGCTTCGTCGACCGTTTCGGCGGCATCTTCGAACATTCACCTTGGATCGCAGACCGGGCTTGGGCGCTGGAGCTTGGCCCCGCGCATGACTGCGCCACGGGTCTGCACACTGCGCTGTGCCGGATGTTCCGGTCGGCGTCCGAGGCCGAGCGTCTGGGCGTGTTGCGGGCGCATCCTGACCTTGCCGGAAAGCTGGCGGCGGCAAAGCGGCTGACGCCGGAAAGCACGGCAGAACAGGCCAGTGCGGCGCTGGATGCGCTGACGGATGAGGAACGGGCGACCTTTCAGCGGCTGAACGGCGATTACGTCGCCAAGCACGGCTTTCCCTTCATCATCGCCGTGCGCGACAATACCAAGGCGTCGATCCTTGCGGCCTTCGCCACGCACATTTCCAACGACACCGCCACGGAATTCGCCACCGCCTGCCGTCAGGTGGAACGGATCGCGGAACTTCGGCTGAAGGACATCCTGCCATGACCGGCTATTACGCGCCCCAAGGCGGCCTGCCGCCCCAGACCAGCCTGATGACGGGGCGGGCGGTGTTCACCGATGCCTATGCCTTCATCCCCAAGGGCGTCTTTTCCGACATCGTCACCAGCTACCTGCCCGGATGGCAGCGCACGCGGCTTTGGCTGATCGCACGGCCGATGCCGGGGTTTTCGGACACCCTCTCGCAATATGTGATGGAGGCGGCCCGCGGCGGCGGATCGGATGCGCCGGACCCGGATGCAGGCGTGGAACATTGGCTGTTCTTCACCGGCGGCCTTGCCACCGTCACCGTCGGCGGCACGGGGCAAGAGGCAGAGGCGGGCAGCTATTTCTACATCCCCGCCGGAACACCTTGGACGCTGCATGCCGAAGGCACGGAACCCGCCCGCTTCCACTGGCTGCGCAAGGTCTATGAACCCGCGCCGGGGGTGGCGGCGCCGGACCCGATCATCATCAACGAACGCGACCTGAAACCCATCGCGATGCCCGATACCGAAGGCCGCTGGGCCACCACCCGCTTTGCCGACCCGTCCGACCTGCGCCACGACGCCCATGTGAACATCGTCACCTTCCAGCCCGGCGGCGTCATCCCCTTCGAGGAGACGCATGTGATGGAACACGGCCTCTACGTGCTAGAGGGCAAGGCCGTCTACAAGCTGAACAAAGACTGGCTAGAGGTGGAGGCAGGCGATTTCATGTGGCTGCGCGCCTTTTGCCCGCAGGCCTGCTATGCCGCCGGTCCCGGCCCCTTCCGCTATCTGCTTTACAAGGACGTGAACCGCCACGCCAAGTCGCGCGGACCGGGGGCCTTTGGCGCGCTGCGCTGACCCTCATTTTCCGTCCTCAAATATCCCGGGGGTCCGGGGGCTGGCCCCCGGTCCGACGCCAGCCAAGGGGCGCAGCATGCAACAGATCAAACCCGAACCCCTGACCGCCACCGCCTTCGCCCCCTATGGCGAGGTGCTAGAGGCGACGGGCGATTTCCGCCTGATCAATGCAGGCCTCTGCCGCCGCCACCACGACCGCGCGCAACTGGATTTCGGGCCGCAGGGCCGCGCGGGGATTTCCATCTTCAAGGCCGACCTGCGCGCCCTGCCCTATGCCTTCGACCTGATCGAACGCCACCCGGACGGATCGCAGGCCTTCCTGCCGATGTCGGCCGATCCCTTCCTCGTCATCGTCAGCGACGGCCCCGACGCCACCCCCCGCGCCTTTGTTACGGACGGGGCGCAGGGGATCAACCTGCGGCGGGGCACTTGGCATGGCGTGCTGACACCGCTGGGGGGGCCGGGACTCTTTGCCGTGGTGGACCGGATCGGTGAGTCGCCCAACCTTCAGGAACACCGCTTCGCTACACCCTGGGTCGTAACCCCCTGATCACAAAGGCAGATAGGCATGCGTTTTCTGCAATGCAGAAAGACGTTGCCGGAGTGTTTCAACAGTTGTAACGTTTGTGTCATCGGCCGCCTGTGGTGCGGTGCTTGCTGGAGTGACCGGGACCGCTGCCAAGGTCCCACCGCCGTCTGCCATCGCGCGTGCGATGTGACGCGACACGAATTCTACGGACATCATCAGAAGCATCATGATCCAGAAACCGACTCCGTCGGCTTCGGATGACGGGCAGCTTGCGCTGTTCGACGAATCCGAACTCGACATCGCCGAATATCTTCGCGAAGAAACCGAGGATGCGCCACCGCCCCCCCCGCAGGGCTTTGCCGCGCTGACGCTGGGGGCCGTAGGCGTTGTCTATGGCGATATCGGCACATCCCCCATCTACGCCTTCCGCGAGGCACTGCGCCCGATCACTGGCGACGGGCTGATGCGGGCCGAAGTGCTGGGCCTGCTGTCCATCATCATCTGGACGCTGATCCTGATCGTGACGGTGAAATACGTGCTGTTCCTTCTGCGGACCGACAACCGGGGCGAAGGCGGGGTGCTGGCGCTTTACACGCTGGCGCGGCTGGCCATCGGGCGGCGGTCGGTGCCGGTGCTGATGCTGGCCATCTTTGGCGCGGCGCTGTTTGCAGGCGATGCCATCATCACACCCGCCATTTCGGTCCTTTCGGCGGTCGAAGGGGCAGGGCTGATCCTGCCCAGCCTTGCGAATTGGGTGATCCCGGTGACGCTGGGCATCCTCGGCGCGCTGTTCATCGTGCAGCGGCACGGGACGGGGGCAATGTCGGTGGCCTTCGGGCCGATCACGGCGGTCTGGTTCCTTGTCCTCGGCGGGCTGGGGGTTTGGAACATCCTCGCCGAACCGGGGGTTCTGGCGGCCTTTTCACCCACCTATGCGGTGGGCTTCCTGATCGAACACAAGGCCATCAGCTTCATCGTCCTTGGCGCGGTCTTCCTTGCCGTCACGGGGGCAGAGGCGCTTTATGCCGACCTTGGGCATTTCGGGCGCAAGCCGATCATTGCCGCATGGATCGCGCTGGTCTTTCCGGCGCTGGTCCTGAACTACTTGGGGCAGGGGGCGCTGGTACTGTCGCAGCCCGAAGCGGTGTCGGACCCCTTCTTCCGGCTGGTGCCAGAGGCATGGCTCGCCCCGCTGGTGCTGATCGCCACGATGGCCACGGTCATCGCCTCGCAGGCGGTGATCTCGGGTGCCTTTTCGATGGCGCGGGGCGCGGTGCAACTGGGTCTCTTGCCACGGATGAAGATCCGCCACACCTCGCATGACCAAAGCGGTCAGATCTACATCGGCGCGGTCAACTGGGCCTTGCTGGTGGGCGTGGTCTGGCTGGTGATGGAGTTCGAGACGTCTTCCTCGCTCGCCTCGGCCTATGGCATCGCGGTGACGGGGACGATGGTGGTGACCACGGCGCTGGCGCTGGTCTATGTCACCCGCGCAGGACTGGTGTCCCTGCCCGTCGCGCTGCTTTTGGCCGCGCCCATCGCGGCGCTGGAGTTTGCCTTCCTCGCCTCGAACCTGCTCAAGGTGGCGGATGGCGGCTATGTGCCGCTGATGCTGGCCGTCCTGATGGGTCTTGCCATGTGGGCCTGGTGGCGGGGCAGCCAACAAATCAGCGCGCGGACGCATCGGCAGGCGATCGGGATCGAAAGCTTCGCCAAGTCGATGCTGCATTCCTCGGCCCATCGCATCCCGGGCACGGCCTTCTTCCTGACGCCGGACCCGACGGTGGTGCCTTCGGCCCTGCTGCACAACCTGAAACACAACCGCGTCCTGCATGACCGCAACGTGCTGTTGACGGTCGAAACCCTGCGCGTCCCCGTCGCCACCGCCGAAGAGCGGGCGACCTACGAGGTGATCAACGACCGCTTCGCCCGCCTGACCCTGCGCTTTGGCTTCATGGAGACGCCGCA
>JACCDV010963457.1_pt1 | contig 10824 bp, 6 predicted proteins | sample 7446131 | NCBI WGS metagenome assembly JACCDV01 (sample SAMN15323448, study PRJNA562643) | freshwater metagenome | isolation source: river surface water | place: USA:Blue River Watershed | collected 2017-08-17
AATTGATATAATGAAGCAATAATCCAGCAAACTCCTTCAAGCCTACTTTTTGAATCCTTTCTTTCCGCCTATAGAGAACTGATAAAAGTATCTAAATCGTTTGATCGTTAATGCAGCTGCTGTAGGGGCTTTATATTTAGACATAGCTCTAAGAGAACTGGCTTAGAAGTGTCTCCATAAGTATGTTAGATTATAATGCTGAAACTCTGGAATTTTGTTGTAAAAAGGGAGCAGCTAGGTTTAATAGTTTAGCTCCTTGCTTTATACTTAATAGCTTCTTTAGACTTTGCACGAATTACAGGCTGGAGAAGACAATGTTCCTAATTGATTAGTTGTCTTTCCCCTAGAGAATCATTGCGCAATAAGTAGAGAAATATTAATTGTCAACGTGGATTAATACGAATCTAGAGAGATAATAGTTTTTCGTCGCCGGGTTACTATTCGAAACATCATCAATAAAGGTCAGCACCTCTTCGTGGGTATAATTTGACGCTTTAATATTCATTAAAATATTCAACTTGATGTTCCTTTGGATTATTGCATGACTGGTGATATTTCTTCTTGCTAAAAAGGCCCTAAGATTCTTTTGGATTTTCAAAGCAGAAGCTTTGAGCTTTTGGTTTTATTGCAGCTTTTGCTTTTATTGATTCTTTTTTAATAAGAAAGCACTCTTTCCTTTTTATTCCTTAAACATTTTTCAAAATTAAGTATAAAAGAATATTTATTAGGTTCAAATATTAAGTATAGGCTTATTAAATCGCACATCTCTTGGATCAACCGTCAACTACAATAACTACGCCACCATTCTATTAGGCAGTATAATAATTTGCCATTTACTATTGAAGTCCTTAAGACCTTGCATGATTGCTTATTGTATTGTGTTTGCCTTAGGATTGGATGCTGTTATTGGATGATTGATGATTATAAAAGAAGATGGTGATTAGTAATCTTAATTATTATTATAAAGTTGAAATGGCTGATTTGGTCAAGATAAAGGGTTTGAAGGGGAAGCAGAACAAGAAGAAGTGGGCAAAGAATATTGATGTATCCTAGCTGCTCTAAGCCAAAGCCAAACTCCATGATGAATAGATCAGATAGAAGTTCAGGCAGGATTTAATTATTACTGATGATAATGATAAAAGCAGGCCTCCCTTGGACGCCAATCGCTTCAAACAAACCACCACGCCTCTCCCCAAAAAAGTATACAACAATAAAATTGTAAGAGAACATCATCTACAATCAGTCTAGGACGTTTGGGATGCTCCTGATCAGGGCAGACATATCTATAAAAATCCAGAAATACCATCCATCATTGCTCCTGAAACAGGACACTCATACAACCCAAGGGAACAGGACATCTAGAAACTCAAAGACAGAGTTATCGACTATTAAAGCTCCAAGCCCAATCCAAGGAAGATCAAGCCCAAGACAGAGCTGCCTTAAGTTGCAATTAGACACCGCAACAAAAAGAAAAGACAGGCTCAAATCTAGAAAAGAGAAAGGGAGGAGAAGAAGGAATTTAGGCAGCAGCTCCACAACATAAAGAAGATCAAGCAAGCCATCGACTAGAAAGAAATGGAGATATAGAAGAAGCTAAAGACAAAGGTGATAAAGAAGTAGAAGCTGAGAGAGGAGGAGAGGACAGGGAGAGTAAGAAAAGGGAAGAAGCTGGGCAAAAAAGTATATATCTACAAGTAGTACATCCCATCCGAAGAAAAAGTCTAAAAGATCAGCAAAGTTAGCGTCTCCGATGAGTTGGTTCGATAGCGATTCGATACCATCTATAGAAGAGGAATATTCTAGCCTCGCAATGTGAAGGTCCACGCCAACAGACGCAAACACATCAAGGTCAAATAAAGAGCCTTCATCTAATGATACTCATTTATCAATTACATCATCAATTACATCATATAGATTATAAGATAAGGATTGGCATGAATGGATCAATTTTAATTTGCCTCGCCTCCCTACTTGTTCCCATTTTACACCTCACTGTTTGCTTTAGCGAACGAGTATAAAACGGTATCACTGAAGAAACTGCCATTGGTATCGAAACTATCATTGAGTAATCTATAGACGAAGCCAATTATTGAGCCTGCCACCAATCCACATCCTATGCTGATCAGCCACCCGATTAATTGATAGCCACCTTGAGTGGTTTAATTCCTCCCTGATCCAACAAAAGATGATGTGAGTTTCGACTCAGTAGTACCAGTGGAATTGATGAGTGTTGCACTTGCTGCTGATTGACCGATCCCCTGGAGGATAGCTGAGAAGATAGCAGCGAACAAGGAAGGGATCAAAAAGTTGAATACAACACTATTAGAGTCTACAACTCCATTTGAGTTTAATCTACGCTTTGTGCGGGTTTGAGAGTATGAGGTCAGGAATCCTGTGATGAAGCCTATGGCAGTTGCTGCTCCAGGGTTATAGTTTATATCCGTTGAAGAACTATAGGCAATGCCCCCCTAAATCATCTTAGAGTTACTGTGATGGATGCAAAGATGAGGTCATGTATGCAAAACTTGCGGTAAGCAAGTGCAGATGCAGTGTAGCAGCCTAAGACACTGGAGGCCAGTGCAAGCCATATGTTAACCTGTCCTGCCATCGCCACTATCTTGCTGTTCGTCTGAATGTAGGTGCTGGATAAGACAAGAATGGGATAGCAGCACCACACAAATATAATCCCAAGGAAAGCCAGGGCCATGATCTTATAAGATGATCTGTATTTTTGATCGTTTTTTGTGTTCTATCGTTTATTTAAGATCAACGAACTCACTATGCCCAAAGCTCCTCCATAGGCAAAGGCTCTTGAAGGATACCCATTATCAGGGATGAATAGTCTCCATAGAATTTGTGAGTTGACTTCATAGATAAATGTGCCAATCCAGGTCAAAAAGAATACCTCACCCAACCCTATCCTACCGATTACTCCAGTATATCCTGCATACATAGCCAGGGCAGCTCCAACTGCATCGAATAAGGAAGCTGAGGGTAGGTCGTAGCTTGTCTGCAAGTCTACGTTAAAATTAATGTAGTTTATAAGGTTGTAAATGCTCGAAGAAAAGTTGGTATTGGCGTTTGGATTGTTGACTGAAATATTCTGCCAAAAGATGCGGAAAATGAAGAAGTTTTGAACAGTGAGGGCAAATATCAAAAGAGTAAAAGCCATGCCAGTAACGGCATGTCCCTCAATATATCCAGCAACCATTGATAGACCTATATAAGACAATCCTTACCGACAATAAGCAAGATGATGGCCAAAGCCACGACCATAAGGGGAAATGGAAACTGCGTTGTATTGGCGATGAATTGGGCAGTTGAGCCTGAAGTAGAGGCGTATTAGTATCTATAGGGACTACTAGTATCCATCGAGCTCAAAGCACTTTAGTTATAGTTAATGAAAAAACCGTAGATTAACCCCACTGCTATTTACCATGCAATCACGAAGATAACGAACATGAGTGTTCCCTTACGGACTGTTCCCTTTTGAGACAAATCGTTTTACTCCATTAATTAATGATTAAACTTAATTTATACCAAAATAATTTAAATATCACAACTGTTACAACCCTAAACAACTATCCTTTGATTATTTCTCGAATGACCATCTAAGGATTATTTAATCTTGTCTGCAAGTAATGATATTTAGGAATTTCATATGTACTGTTTATTGTGATGGAAGACTATGATTGGAATTTAATAATGAATATTAAGCATGTAGTGTATGTTTGATATATTTATTTGTATGTAGAGAGGTGATCCATCAGGGTAAGCATAGAACGTATAAAAAAGAAGAAGGTCTCAGTCCAAATTCAATAAAGATTTGCCTAGATATGAGTGCTTTTGCTCCAAACAATACCTCAGCTATCCTGCCCTCTATCTTCATATGAAGAACAAGCACAATGATTATTTTTAAAGTGCCAAAAATGGCAAAAAGGTTGAGCCTACCAAATTAATCGAGTCTTACAATCGTACAGAGGGGTATAAAGTTTATAAAATTGCAGTAGATACAAACCTGCTTGAGAAGGACGCACATTTAGCGAAATACATGTAGAGTAATTTCTTCGATAACTCGAAAGGAAACTTCCTGATGAATACAAACGGACCCTTTGTAGGCTACCCAAACATGAGATATCCAAGCAACAGCTTCAATTTCCTTATAAATGATCAGATGAATGGGTTGGATCATTTACCTCAAAAAGAAGCACCTATTGAGGTAGCTTTGAATATGTTCATGAATACATTGGCAGAACGTCCATCCAAGCATCGCTATGAAGCTGAGCTATTCTTTGTACTCCTATGCTAATGCTTGAATAATAATTATGGGAAGATTAATGATTCAAGAACAGAAGGTAATGAGGTTCATCGGTACACTGCTGAATACAACAGCTAATTTATTATGAACATACTTCCTTATTTTGAAGCAGATTATATTCAGAATTGTTAAGAAACCAAATCTTTCTCATTCTTCATTAAGAAAAGCCATATAATAACATCCGGTAAATACAAAGATATTTTGAATGAATTTTATTAATTCGTGTTTGGGAGAAAAGTGAATAACCTAAGCCAATCAAACTAATAATCAGGATAAGAGTAAGGAAGTTGGCAAAGAGTTCCAAATGGTAAGCCAGCATCACATTAATCAATGGAGTAAGATGAAGAATCTGACCATAATGATGAGGCAGAGTAGTCATGATCAACAATTATCCATTTGCATACATTAAATATAGTAATCATTATCTTTTACTACCTTTCCTTCTCCCTTGCCGTCCATCTCTTATAGACTCAATGCTGTACGTCAGCACATACAACCCTAAGGCGACAAGCTTCTTATCTACACAATGCAGCCATATCACCCAAACCACCAAAATTAGTGGGCAAACTAGTTAGACTATTCTAAATATTGTCTACTGGATTTAAATCGAGGAGAAGATACTAATTACTAATCCTATGAAAATAAGTGATAAAAAGGCGATTTGGAAGTTATTGATGGTGGAACAATGGTTGATTGTGCTAAAGAGCTATTACCTCATATTGTTTTCTTTGCCGATATAAGTAATTATGAGCATAATTATTGGAATTATAAATTTCCATTTCAGCTTCCACCCTAACTTAAATTTGTCTTTAAGGTAGGCCACAGGTTTCCACTATTCCTCTTGCTGCATGGGATAATTCATAATTAAGACAATGCTCACGAAGAGGTAAACATATTGATCTTGATAGAATGCAGTTATAACTGATAAAAAATAGACAAATAATACTATTTTCCTACTAACACCATCTAGGATTCTAAGAGTCCTCTCAATATTTTTATTATTACGATAACTCCTATCCCCATCATCCCCCTTGAAGATATAAGTCATCGAGAACAAAATCAAATCACCTTTGTGAAATTTAGCAGATTTACTTCCTATGAATATTCTGATAAGAAAGAAACTAGGAATAAGTAGAATTATAGTTGGGACAATGAACTTTGTATAGTCATCATGCAGAATCTTCCCATTTATAGTGGTTGTCAATATATAGAGATACAAGTTAAGTGGTAAAGAGTTGGCTATTAATTTGAATAAAACATCTTAGGCTTTATTCATTACATATATCTAGAACACCAAGCCTGCCATACTAGTTAAATAGACTAGAAAAGAACCTAATGGAACCACATTTGAAAGGTAACAACTAAAAAGAATTATTAGGCTGGAAGATAAAAGTAAGATGTTGATCGATCGCTTCTTTTACTCACAATCCACAACCACATCTCTCTTTGATACATCTGTAATATCGAACTGATCTAATCTATTAATTTTCACAAAGATAATAGTTATCACTTTAAATATCGAATAGCAAAGTAAAGCAGGCAAGAGGACTTGGCTAGTTGAGATACTATCACAAAAAATCTGTAATGCGATCCTAAAGAGAAAGAAAACAGCGATGCCGTGAGTAAAATTAGTATTAGCCATGATAGCGAAGGAAACAGATAGATCTCCAATGACTATTACTGACTGTAGGGTGATGCTAAGGAACCATTATTCGATTGATTGCGAGTAGTTGATGAGTGTAATCGATAGAAGAGAGATAAAGATCAAAATAAGTTATGAAAATGAAATATGTGTTGAGTAATTGATCTTCATAAATGATAAATAATCATTAAATAACACTTTGCTATCAAAAATAATAAAGAATTAGAATCGATGATAAATTCGCTAAAAACCTGTATTTAATCAAAAAAGTTAAAAATCGAACTAGTAAAAATAGAGAATATAAATGTACGTATATCAAACTTATATATTTTTCTGCTACTTCCCAATTATACCTTTTTGTTAGCTTCCACATAAATTACTCGTGAGTTCTCCTCAAACTTTGAAGCATTAAATAATATTGCCTATACGATCATGCGAATATAAAATCAATCTCTCATATTCTTCAGTTGATCTGACTCAACTAGCCAAGGATATTATGGCAGTACACAACATAATTCTTGAGGCATAGTCCCATCTTTATTCTTTATTCTCCTTACCCTTTGGAAATATTACATCTCATCTATTCTAATAACATAACTTAGAGGTTTCTAAGTTCATTCTCATTTTTTGTGAAAGAGCTGCTTCCCTTTTGACAAACTTTAAACAATGAACTATCAAATAACTTAGAGTTTGAAGCAAACCTTGATCTGCTTCGACTCTTAATTAATCCATTAAAATACGATCCATTTTTTACTTAGGGATGCTCAGTTCGATTATGAACCGTTGAATCATTTTTATGAAAGAATTTGACTTAGGTCTTATTCATATTTCTGCAGACTTTCTTCATCAAATATAATTATTATAAATTGGAAATCACTATAAAGACTTTCAATATCTTTGACACAATCATTATGATTAAGTTATTACTAAATTAAGATCAACTATAGTTCTGCCTGACCTTCCATCTCCCCTCATAATAAAACTATATATCTGGATCGATGAGGTCCTGTGAGAATAATGAGAAAGGATGGGCTTCTTTGGTGAAATTATCATCTTTGTTTTTCTCGATAAATTTACTCATAGGTTCGTTCTGCTCGCTGTAGAATTTGACAAGATTAAAGTTTTTACCAATAAATCCTTAGACGTACTCTTTAGAGTATCGATAGACAAAGATATTGTCTGGTTTTCTAAAGGACTCCAACCCGTAACGGTCTCGATATTTTTGGATTCCCATATATCCACTTATTCCCCATATTTTATAGTAATCACTGGCATCGACCCATTCTAAAGTTCTATTTTCCCTGATTTGCTTCTACCTTCGCCCAATTACACATTGAAGAGCATCCATTGGCATCAAATATTCATTATCCCATCTTTCGAATACCAAATTGTCAACCATAGTCTTCCCAACTTATTAATAGGGCATAAGATAAAAAGAAAGCAGTAACTAAAACCATTCTAGAATGAACTAACTTCCTTTTTCTGCAGCAATGAAGTTATTCTAATATGGAAGATGCCATTGGACCTTAGTGTTGAATGCTTCATTTACCCTCCAATCAAAAACACCACCATATTGGGGATGAAAATGCATTAATACTTTTGGTAAATGACCATATCGATTAAAAATATATTGAGTTGGGAATCTTCCGATGTTAACAATCCAATCAATATTTGTGAGTAAGATATACGATACATCGAAATAAATACCTCCATGTTGAGCTAAGAGTGCCAAACGAATGAGATCAGGCTTAGATTGAGGAAAGGTCTTCACCTTTGAGTTCTTGAGACTATACTATATTTTATCGATGTAATCCTGGCTTAGAAACTTATGCAGATTATTCTCGGAGACTATATGCAGTTTAAATCCTGACTATTAGACTTTAGTTCTCATATTGTAGACACATACTTGATTATCCAAAGGAGCGTTTTCAATACCATTATGCCAATAGACCCAAACATTCTTACTTAAGCTGCTCCAAGGCTAATTTGTTTCGTTTGTTAATGGTTTCTCAGGATTCTCAATGATAAATCTTTAGTTGCTGTTGGGATATAGTAATAATTGTAAAAAAGAACCCTTTATCATTGGATCTTTTTTACCTTTAATAAGCTCTTTGATAAGCTGAGTCATAATGCTATGAGGGGTGAATCTGGTCAGCTGTCTAAATGGACCCACTAGCTCAGTCCATTATTGAGCTGTATGCTTGGTCATCAATTGAAACTGAACTTTACTCCTTGCGTCGTTGAAGAAAACAAAAAACTTATTTGCGGAAGCATACTCTGTGATATAATACAACTTATAGAAGTCCACTGCCAACAATTTGTACTAGCTTGAGGTCAAATCTAACTCTCTTTGTTTCCTTTGCAACACTCGATGCGCTGTAATTGAAAAATAGCTCCCATAGACATCATTATGATTGACTCCAAATAAATTAAATTCCCCTTAGGAGTTTAAAACAAGTTATGGATTATATAGTATTGATAATATTTCTTCAATAACATCCTTAATAAATTTTGCCTTCTATTGAGCAGCAATAAAGTAGGGCATTAGTCCTGGATAAGCCCTGATGTACTTCTAAACTTAGTAGTTGACCTATATATTTTCTTTTTTGAGTGGAGAGCTAAGCTAGGGATTGTAAAAGGCAAATACCTATGGATTAACATTATTGCTTCCTCTTTTGGCATGGATATTTTTCCTTAAATCCTTCATCCAATCAAAGGTTTAGGTCAAGCAATAGTACCCGTTTAGGAGTATACCTCCATTATTATAAATGATGTAGAGGAGCCCAATATTGCTAATAATGCTTTCAATTTTTATATTTAAGTTTCTATCTCCATTTTGTGCTTTTTCCCTAAATTTCTTTTATAAATTATTAAGCTATTAAATATTTTCATCAGACAGAAACTGCACAAGGTTTGTTTGATTAAGATACTGTATTTAAAATCCACTTAGTTAGGAAAAATATATGTTGTTCTAAAGATACAAGTTTTAAAGGAGATCTCTTGGCTTGTCAGAGTGAAAAAGCCAAAGTGTTTTTTTAATTTAAAACATCTACGTCTTTGTCTATTGTTTTACTGGTTGGATTTCCTTCCTCTTCTAAATATCTTCTTTCTATCTAAATATGAATTCGTTTATCTTTAGCTTTTGAGATATGATAACTGATATGAGGGCTAAGCTGATGATGCAAATGGAGAGGAGTAATATTGGCTTGATCTTCATCAAAGTGATGACTCTTTGTAAACTTGTATCTTTACTATTTGTTAAGTTTTATGTTTTAAGGGTGTGATTGAACTGATAAAGTTGTTAAGCCTCTTCCTCTATCATGTTATAATAATCAGTAAATAGGGAAATTTAAAATATGCCGAAATTATTTTCAAACCGTATTTATCAGAACCCGATTAATAATATTTTTCTCTTGGCAAAAGCTAAATTATAATACTTGTTTTGATGATTAACATATCGGAATTGGAAAAACTAGAGTGCTAGATCTGTTGGAACAAATATGATCGATAAAATGCAAGACCAATGATTATTTGCACGAACTGCCATGTTGTTTGCTTCGCTTGCTCATAAAATATTAAGAAGTAGTTTGCTCGTTCACGGATTAAGTGTCCCTTCTGTAGGTGTAAATTTGCAAAATAGAGTATCATTGACTTCAGCCTCATCCTAAAGATAAAGGATAAGTTCCAAGAGCTACAGCAAAAGAATGAGATATTCTAATATCAGCTTAAAACATTTTTGGATATGTGTTAAGCTGTAGTTGACGAAATAAATAACCACAAAGTTATCTCGGAGATACAACTTCAATCATGCCTTTAGTCTTTGAAACCGCATAGACAAACAGATACTATGTCCTAGATAGAGATCCTTGGAAATATTATGAAGACTCATGTATAAGATACTGAGAAGATTATTGAAAAGCAAATTGATATAATGAGCAAGATAAATCTAGAGGAAAAAATGTCAATTATGCCTTTTAATTAAGATTAAATTCAAGATAGTTGTTAGCTCTAGAAGTATATAAGCAAGGCATAGTTCTCAACCACAAAAACGAGATAGGCATCGACTGCTTTGGACAATTAAAGATTTAATTTCAGCTTTCGAAATTATATATCTAACCAATTCAAGCAAAGGAAAGGATAATGATTTGAGGCTTTAAATTTTCTCATATTTAGACTCTTAGATTATTTAATAATTTTACTCTCTTGGTACTCTAATTGATTAAATTTCGATATTTATCTAAAAGATATAAAAATCTTGAATAAAAATTATTGAAATGTATTATTTAGAAATCGAGAGTTTTTATGATTTTCTTGAATTTTTTTGAATATCCATTTTTGGTTTATAGTTTAATGATATGGGAATCAACTGATACCCAATTTTGATATAAAGACTAAGTAAACTTAAATCAATTAATAAACAAATTAATGAATATCAAGCTTATTGTCTTGATAGCCCTTTTCGCTATCGCCCGTATGGGAAATCTCGAGCAACTGAACTTTCCGAGTAAGGAGTAGTAGGTAAATATCTTGATAGATATTGATAGAAGCTTAGCTATGGCGACTAACGGAGTTTATGAATAAGTAACTGTTTAGTTGTTAGAAGGGCAATAGAGGGAACCTAATTTTATTTGGATGCTGAAGCCCAATGAAGACGGAACCTTTTCATTGAGGAATAAAAATGGGTCGCAATTAAGATGCCCATCTTTTCCCAAAGAGGGCGATGTGGTGACTGCTTGGAATCCAGATAATGTTATCAACCAAAAGATGTATGTCTAACAAATAAAAGATTCCACTGGGTATTCAATAAAGTGTAAATAAAAAACCCCTGACTACGTACCACCATAAACATAACCTAATGAGGATG
>JACCDV010695504.1_pt1 | contig 10817 bp, 3 predicted proteins | sample 7446131 | NCBI WGS metagenome assembly JACCDV01 (sample SAMN15323448, study PRJNA562643) | freshwater metagenome | isolation source: river surface water | place: USA:Blue River Watershed | collected 2017-08-17
AGTTTCTACAGTAAGTGCACCTGAAAGGAAGATCGTATGATACGAATTTATGCCCGCCTTACTTGCATGCAAGCGTTGCTTCAATTCTATTGATCTAATCAATGCCGATTTGAGCTCTACCTTCAGAACGGATAATACTCTCAAACTATTTACTCCGTATATCAATGTTTTTCCAAATATTAGCAAGCTCCGAAAATGGACCAAAAATTCCTCTTTCTAATTCATAGAGATAATGGCAAAAGTTGTTGGAACATTGTGCGAATTTAGATTTCTTTGTATTGACAGCAAGCTGAATTTAACCAATAAGACAGTTATTGAATTTAACATTAATGAGGATATCGTTTGTTTGTGAGCGCAGTCGATTCTTTATGCGAATTATCTTCATTTTATTAGGATTTTGCGTACTAATACGATTCAATTAATTGAAAATACTTAAGATTTCTTTTTATTTGGACGAACATTTGCATCGTATCAAGTCACCGATTTTGAACGTGACTAAATTGGGAGGGTAAGACCACTTTTCATAGTTGTTGCGATAACCACTCTACCTATGCCACTCGTAGCCGACTTTAACAAGGCCATGAATCAGCCTATTAAGATACTTAATTATATAGGTATGTAGATTTTTGACGGTTTGACAGGAGAATTTACCAAAAGCTTTCTAGTATGGCTCAATATAATTATTATTGTCAGGCTATAGATGTCTTAGTAGTTAGCTGCACTGCTAATTGTAGAAAGTTTCTTTTAATCGTTTTAAGTATTATTTTATCCCCGTCATTTCTACGTGCAGTTTTTCGTCAAGATAATCTCTATGCTAGTCGTTAAGACTGTTAATATCACCTCCCAAGGTTTCAATCTTTTATAAATGCTCTTTCATATAATTTTTCGTATATTTTCCTTATAGTTATTCACACCACTTTGTTAATATTCTAAGTATAGATGAATGTTTAACAACCAAGTGCTCATTATCAATTTAATTTTTCTCAAATAGATCAACATTTTCATTGACTTTTCGACCAATTAAGAAGCTTGTATAACTTTTAACTTTTTAGCTGTATTTTTATCTTTCTTTTTGATCTACCTTCATTTACTACTGGGTCGAATAAACTCTACTACTATTCTCATTTTCTTTTTATAAGCTACTAATCCAGTCAATATTTTCGACTTTCTGAAAAATCTGTGTCATCGTGAACTAAAAATCCTTAAAATTTGATAATGGCTTTTTATTGTCACTATTGTATTTGGATGTTTCGTCAATCTTTAGCAATACATTATTAAGGACTTCCATAATAAGATCATTATAGTTGCCTGACTTCCTGTACCAAAATTTGACTCCAGTAATATAGATGAAGTCATTTTATAATTGATCAAAACTGTTTATCTCCTCAACCACATTTTCAAATGCTTTGTTCGTATCTGTCTATCCTGTCAACGGATATTTCTTTGACATGTAGGGAAGAATCTTACTTTGAATGTACTCATCTAAGATCTTGATTTGATTAGATGAGAGTTTCAATCTTTCAGTTAATCTAACAACATTTTTGATAATACTTTACGCACAGAATACTCGGGCTTGTTCATATGAAAACTGGTCAGTATAGTAATAGTTAAATGTTGTCGAAAAAGTAGTTCTGCATACATTGGTGATCCAAATTTAGAGCTAGCGATCGCTTATACTCTGTCTTTTGGTGGGACTCCATGGAATGATTGGGTGCTTATCTCGAGGCTAGAGTGAGTCTTGCTGCTTTTCTTGTGATGAATTCACATTTTGGGTGACGTAGTTGTGAAGAAGATTAATGAGCTAAGATAGCTGAGCATTAGATGCAACAGGTTAATCTGTCTTGGTGCTTTGCTTATTAGGAGTCTCCTATTCGATCTTCTAAAGATTTTTCTTTATTCTGAAGTATTGAGTCTTCATTGTAAGCTAAATAAATATGAAACGATTATATAACTTATCAAAAATTATATATTTTAGTTCAATCATCCCTATGAATTTGAATCTTCTTCTTTTTTCGATTTATTACTATTGGCTTCCTTGTGCTATTCCTCTCTTTTTGCTTGAACTTACTCATCACTACTATTCTTTTCACTATTATAATCTGATCCTTTGGCCATATTTTATTAATCACTATTAGTTTTTTTGTTTTATTGCAAGCTAAGATGGATCTTCATACCAATATTTTATGGCTCTTCGGCGAATCTAATCTACGATTTCTTTCGTATTATATTCTTACCAACGGGGTTGTCCATATAAAACTGCTACTTTTACAACTGGTCCTTTAATTCTTTTATTTGTTTCTCCAAATCAATCATTTTTGTTTAAGATGAAATCACATGTTTCTTGTATTTATAGTTGAGTTATTGACCCTATTGGACTAACAAATTATTGATTTTCTTTAACTCTTCAACTTCACGATGGAGAATTTAGTTTTATTAAGCAATATTCTAACAGTGGGTACATTTTCCTGATATTTGTTATATTTTTTGCATTAATCTCTAAACTATATTATCGACACGGCTTTAAAGCTCCTCTGTTGGAGAGAGTTAAATCTTATTTGATTCTTCAATCTAAGCAGCCTATTTTATCTCGTTGCTCTACTAGACATCCTTCAGAATATGCTCGACAGCAATTTATTTGTTCTCAAGCACTTATTTACTTTTAATCAGTTAGTTTTCATTAAAAGATTAGTGATTAGAAGGGCCATTTATATTGTCAGAGATATCTTATTTATTCGAAATAACTTTAGTTGATTTAAACATTTACTCACTCACCTCAAACCTACTTAATTCATACTATCCTATTATTGGCTTCTACATCTACTACTTTGGCTAATACTCGACGTTAGCTTATACTTTTACCAACGACTATTTTATTATCTATTGCTTCTCATAAATAGGCTATCTTTAAATCGGCTACTACTATTTCTTATCATGTTTCTATTGGAGAATAATATTATCTATCTACTAATTGATTTCAGCTAGCAAAGGCTAAAAGCCAAGATTTTAATAACTTCGCTTAACTCTTTTTTACGGTAATATCTCTTCTGTCTTTTTTATTTATTTCTCATTAGCATTGCTTTTTTATTTCCCTTTTTCAAATAATAGCTCAGTGCAACTCTTAGAGACAACTTACTCTTGCTTATTGCTGCTTTTGCTATCTAAACTGAGTGATATGTTTGGTTGAATATTTGGACGATGGTTATTGGGTTGGTTGAATGATGCTGCTTGGCTTGATTAAATTTATAGTTTTTGTTTTTTCGAGTAGTATGATTCGCTATCATCTTACTCAACAACCTACTCTTAATCGTTACTTTATTCTTTTTGTATGATTTTAGCGAGCCTTTCTTCTTATTGTTTCCTTTTTTACTACTCCTCCTTTCTCTGTCTCTATCTTCGCTATTATTATAGCCTTTACGCTTATTGTTTCTTCTTTTCAAGCTATAACATCCTTTATCTTTCAACTTGTTTTTGCATTTCTATTTCACGTTCTCTCTTTTTTTATTATTCCAGCCTTTACTTCTCAAGCTTTTATTTTTAAACCTTTTCTCTTTATAATCTCTCATTTTATCGTCTCTATCTTTAAAGTCTTTCCTTTTACAATCTTTCTTTTTATAGTCTATCTTTTTATAGTCTTTCCTTTTACAGTTTTTCCTGTTATAATTTTTCTTTTTACTACTTATTTTTTTTCTCCTGTTAAGCTTTTAAAATTTTCTCGTTCTATATTTTCTATTGTCTCTATCTTTACTATTTCCTTTTTCTTTATTTTTATTTTTATATTAACTAATTTTGCTACCTTTGCTTCTTATCATTTTATTACTTTTCTCTTATTTTTCTGTAATACTATGCCTGTATTTCTATTTATGCGTGTTCTTTCTTTTTCATCAATTCGCTACGCATAACCAACTGATTGGGCTACAAATTATTCCTCAGCTAAGACCTTACTTTGGGTTTTTCATTTTACTATTAAAGATCCTTGAGGATATTAGTATTAGATTGATCACTGCTTTTAGAAGTAAATTCCACCTTATCGATTTTCGAAATGCTTAAAGATTAGATAAGCTTGATTTTCTATTTGAGTTCTCTCTCGAAATTACTATCATACCTTTTACAGAATTTCTTATGACAGTTTTCATACATGGAGTGTACATATGGCTTTTCTTTGGATGATATACCTGACGCATAAACTTTATTCATGAGCAACTGCATTTTCTAGAGTCTCTTCTCAACGAACTGATCCATTAAATTAGAGTCAATTAATAATTAATACGTAACTAAAATTTAGTTATAATTTTAATCGTCATTATTTGACTACAGATACATAGATATTAACATATGATTATCAACACATTAATGATTAAATTTTTGTGTTTGTTGATGAAAGAAAAGATATAAGAAAGACGTGAGAACACTTAACCAAATGATAGTATATGTTTTCAAATAAAGAGAATCATTTTTACTGTTCATATTGGGTTCAACTTTAATTTGAATAGAGTACGATGAATAATAATAATTTTAAATGAGAAACAGGTATTTTTCCCCTTAGTCAATTCACTATTCAGCCAACCTTCAGGCCAATCCAGCTAGTAGCAGCGGGAGATTGAAATGGGCTGGCTCCACCAGCAAACTCCAGTCTTCCAACTCAGTCCTACTCTGCGAATCCTAAAGGAAAATAGGATCTTACTATTACGATCTAACTCGAGAAATCGGGTCAGGATATAGCAGCAAGGTCTACAAGGGACGGTCTTCAAAGGATGAGTCCTAATGTGCGATAAAGGTGATCGAGCTAAAAAAGTACAGCGAATCAAGCTTGAAGATGCTCGATAACGAAATTTAAATCCTCAAAACTTTAGACCATCCAAATGTCATAAAATGCTTCGATATCTACAAGACATCCACCCACTGCTTCATAGTCACTGAGTATTGCTCCGCCGGCGACTTACTCAGTTACCTGTCAAGACGCGGAAAACTACCAGAAACAGTAGCTGTGTAAATAATGACCGAAATACTGTAAGGAGTTAAGTATTTGCTAAGTAAAGGAATCCTCCATCGCGATCTAAAGCCAGCAAATATCTTGAATAATCGTAAAAATTGGAAAATTGCTGATTTCGGTTTTGCTATCTTTTCTGATGGATAAATAAAGACTAAGTACAATGTGGGTACTCCATTGTATATGCCTCTTTAAGCCCTCATGAAGAACATATATTCTCCATCAAGTGACATCTTTTCCTTTGGAGTTATCTTTTATTAACTACTTACTGGAATCACTCCTTGGGAATGCAAAAATTAAAAATAACTTATTAAGAAAATGAATAGTCTTCCATATTGCCTGTCTGAAAGATTCAAAATATCCTCAAACAATCGATCACTTTTGGAAAGGCTTTGTTCTTTGGATGTTGAGCAAAGGGTAACAAAGGAATAATTTTTATCGTTGAAGCTAACAAAGGAGGATAACCCTTAGATTGATGAAAAGCAAAAGGTTAGAACTAAGAAAGTGGCCTTATAAAGAAGCTAAAATAATTCGATGACATAGTAGATCTTAAAAAGCACTTCTAACATTAACCTACTTTCATCGAAATCTCTAATATTGGAGAAGCAAATAGATGGTCGCTGCTAGACAAAGAACAATCATATCCTCATTAACCAACTACACTACTGCCGATTCATGTATTATCTGACTCGCAATCTAACCCATTTGCTTGTTAATAATAAAAGCAGGAGTAAAGCTATACTTATCCTATTCAAGCACTTACAGAAACTAATCAAGAATCTATCAGACGACAAACACAATTGGTTTAATCTGAATAATTGGGATCATTTCAAGGAATCAAAAAAATACTATACAACCCTTCTAACAATGAAAGAGTATTGCGCTCGATATGAAAAGGAGTATTTAAGCTTTTTGAAGAAATCATAGTTACCTACGATCCGAGAAGTCAATAAGGAGCTGAACGATAATCTTTCCCCTTAAGCCTTCTCAATTACCTTTTATAAGTCAGTTTTAAACTTAGTTGCCCCCATCATTAGATAAGCAAACCATAACTTAACACTTGCACTAAACTAGTCCCATGATGAGCCTCTAGCAGGTGACCTTAAGACCAACATATAAGTCCTTAAGTCACTCTACAAATATTATACGCTAATCCAGCTGTCGATAAACTAATTTTAAAACTACTAAAACTTCTAAAGAAAAAGTGATATAAAGGTTCAAATTGATTACAAAAATGTAGGCAATGTAACTCTGTAACAGTTTATGGAACTTCGTAAAGATTTGAAATTTATATGATTTTTTTCAATATTTAACCTTTACAAATATCATAAAAAATGAAAGCTCCCTCCCTTTGAATCTCTTAATATTCTAAGTGCCTTCACGTATTTGTCATATAAGAGTTTGGTAAACGGGTTACTATTTTTATATTAGACTTTCTTTGGCATATCTGGTATATTTGTATTTTATTTAATTTTTCTTAAGCTTTTTCTTTTGAGCTTCCGATTTCTTTTCTTCCAATGCTAGTAATGTTACGGGCCTCCATTTTCTTCTTTTGGCTTTGTTTTATTCCCACTTTCTTATATTTCGATAAGGCAGCATGATGTAACTCTATTCAACGATTTCCTCTTTTCTTCCTCACCATCTTTCCATCTTTTATATAGACTGCTTATAACTTTTCCTCTTGATTTCTATTATGACCTATATTTTTTAACAGTAGCATTGTCTGTAATGATAGTCGTACACAAAGATTTTTATTGATTGTTACTCTATTTTGACAATCGAGCTTATCTAATTTTTGCAAAAATTGAAGTATATTTTTGAAAGGAATTACTTTATCCATAATCGCTTTGTTATTGAGTGTTAACTGCATTAATTTTAACTGATTTAGTATTTTTTCTTGTTTTCATATCACAGATTTCCCTACCCTAATTTTACGGCTACTTGGCTTTCCAAGGAGACCCTTATTTTTCAAAAAACATATTTCTCTTCTCAACCAATTAGCTTTGATAATTATTTTCACTGAGCTCACAAAGAGTTGACCTCGCCCTATTCTACAATGATTGGTCTTGGTTCTATTGACAGCGTTTTTAGGTGTTCGACCGGACAATAGTCCTTTTAATATCTCTATGATTCTTCAATGTTTTGGACTCCTTCATTTGATCAATAATATTTATAATTAATTTAACAGCCATCACTAAACTATCTTTATATCAACAGGCAGCCAATAATAATTAAATTTATTTTACTATTTGCGCCAACCGATAACGAAGCATAACCGAACGGCTTTCTTAGAAATGGTTCTTCAGCTAAATGCTTATTTTAGCATCCTTTAAACCAATCCAAACAAGCCCACCTTAATGCTGGATTAGCAGCTTTCTCGGGTCTGATTTATCGATAATTATTGAGACATGTTCATATTCGATCTTTAGCTATACTCTGTGATTCCTAACGACTATAAAGTAATTAGACATTAGGATAATATTGCACAGTGCATATTTATCCATCGATGAAGTTTTATATTAGGCCCCTATTTTCTCATCGTCCATCTCACTCATTATTTTCCCCTCTTCGTATTTGCTCTACTAAATTTTCTTTTATGGAAATGTAAGCTTAACAAAGTTATGCTTCTTTTGAACATACATGAATAGCTATCGGATAAGGATATAAATCCAAAAATCACGAGCTATTTGCTGGTCAAATTAGCGAGGAAATTGCTAATAAACTATACTTGTTAATGGCTGAGAAATTTATAGCTTTTAGTCTTACGGAAGAAGGCCAAATGTTTTTAATGTCTTACCTCTTCGCTTATTGATATTTTTAACTATTTCTTGGTATATTTGTAGATATTTTTCATATTACTTGCCTCCATACAAATAAGGAGTGATTCGATGAATACACAGCTTTAATGAACACTTTAAGGCTTCAGCAATATCGCTGGATAAGGCTAAGTCAGGCATGTCGTATAGCATAAGTAACTTTTTTGATAATTACTGGCCTTATGAGTAGGTGCATATACGATAGCATGGAGGATCAACCTGATAGAGCTTTATACAACTTATTATGGTCTTCTCTATCCGGATTATACTTTAGAAATCATTACCTTTGGGCTTTATATTCATCTTGCAGTAATCAGAAACAGATGGAGATATTGATTTGTTTGAGTAAAATGTAGAAAATAGGTTGAGGGTCAGCATTACTAAACTATCATCTTTTGACTAACTTAAAAGTGATGTACAGTTAAGTAGGATTGAATTCCTTATCCTAATGGGTTTATCGAGCATGAACTTAGATCGATTTCTTTCTATGAGTTTACTATCTACATCAATTCATTAATTGCTGCACTCCCGCCTATATTACGTCAATTGATACTTTTTCTTTAAAGAGAGTTTGGTGAGGTAATTATAGGAATCGAAAATATTTTTTCCACCTAAATTAGTATAGATATTACCTTTTATACTTATCGCTCATAGAAATTGTTAGTTACTCCAAAGACTGAAAATGTGTCGATCCTTTTAGTTATACTTTCTATTAAGTTAGATTCAGATTCCTCCTTCTTTTTTTACAAGTGATAGTGTTAGTTGCAATACTGCATTATTTTTTATTAATGAGCATCCCAAAATCCTTTAAATTTCCATTTCTTATCATAGGAAAGTAACCTTTCAATCGGCTAAAATAGACATTCCGCCAGAGAACGTGTATAATATTTGCCAAAGATAACCAAGGCCAAAGCATCGACAACCATTGTATTACTAAATGTTTTGAGTAAGACTGCCAAGAAAAATATAACGATTTTGATGCTGAAAACTTATTGCTGCTATGAATCGATTGCGATTGCAAGAGGACTCAGGCATTCATTAACCAAAGCATCTATGAACCTTAAGGCAACACCTTTTTGGCCGAGACTGAGAAAATCATCTACAAAGATTAGTATTTCTTCGTGATCTTGGATAAGAGTATCTAAATGCTCCAGTTCATAGTCATTATCGCCCTAAGAATGAATTATGTTATCAATTATTGCCCAGTACTCCTTCAGGAAGTTGCACTAGTGAATGAAGTAGCAAACAAAAGGAAATCCAGACATAAAACTATCAACCCGGGAATCTTTAAGCTTGGCGATAGTCAACAGGATGTTACGACATGTTGTTCTGACTAGGTTTTCAGGATGATTAAAGAATCTAATGGTCTGAGAAAGGATGGGAAAAGATGAGTATCGCTTATTGAAGAAAACTTGCAAGTTATTTGTTGTTATTTTCCTTGAGAGTACTTTTAGGAAATTGATATAGTAATCTGCAACTTCATTATTCATATTGCCGAATTTAGTGAGCTGTAGATTAGCCAGGCTTGGATGAGAGATGAGAAAGTTAAGGGAAGGCTGGCGTGAAAGATTAGTTAATAGCATGGTGAAGAATCCAAGGATCGCATTGATTATATCCTTCTATTTGCTGCGACTGAATATTTCTGTCAGCACATCAAACATCTTCACCTAGCAGGCAAAGCTACTTATTATCTTATTTACTCAAAGATGTCTGATTGGTTTTGATCGTCCCACACGATCATTCGTGAGATGAGGTTTAGTTGATCTTTTATGGCGCTTGCATTGGGATTGTTGCGGGTGTTGGTCAGTTCGATCCATACTCTTCTAACTATATTTCACGTTACTCTATATCTTCTAAGCGATAACTTTAGGATTTCATTTAATTATATATACAATGTAAATCATAAATAGATCATTGTTTTGCACACTGGACAGCGTGATCGAGTTAGAAGCCAAGGTTTCAAACAGTCAGCATGGAAGAAATGAGAGCAAGCGAGGCGAATGATGAGTTAATGCTCACTTATTTCCATTGTGCAGATTGAGCACTATTAAGATTCACCTTGCTTATTATGGTACTCCTACATTCTAATCTGGTCAATCTCATATTATTGGAAGCCTTTGAGCTATTTTTGTCTAATTCTACTCTCATTATCATACTCAAAGGCTTTTTTGGGAATCTAGTTCTTTTTATGCACATTTTGGGGGTATTTGAAAGCTACTTTTGGAAACTGCCTGCTTTTACTAGGCCCAATATAAGGTTCATTTTTAAATTACCTGTTAATCATTTAATTTTTGAATGGGGATTTATGCTTATAGATTATTTTCATTATAGGCTTTGAAATTTATTTTAACTCTTTTAATTCTTGTTTATCATTCTTTTTTATTTCATGCTTTTGTTAAGCTTTAATGTTCAAAAGGTCATTTTTATTCTCATTAGATGGCTTGATGTTTAATAATGCAAAACTTTAGATCTTTTAATGCTTCTTTTAGCCCTTTATCTATAACTTTTCCTTCTCCTTGCCAATCTATTTTTTCTGAAATTGCAATTTTCTTTTGTCGCAAACAAGAAGATGAGAAGCAAATAAAAAGTTAGGATATCTTTATTTACAGTGGTAACACTACTTTCCTTCAGAGCAAGAATTGATATGTTCGAGTTAATTGAGCATTAGAGGCACTGCACAAAAAGGACAAGGAATGAACTATATTTCTTATTGTTCTAAGCTGTCAAACTTTACCTTATCCTCCTCAACTTCAGCAACAAACCGACTTATGGATATTTTGCTTCTTTCAAACTGCTTCAGTTGCTTTACTTATTCATCACCCAATTAGTTTACATCTTTAGGCTTTTATTTGCCTTTAACATTTAGGCCCTCTTTTTGCTTGTCCTATCTTAAGAACTATAAGAATTGGTTTTCGGGTTTCCATCCTTAATCGATAGCATCTTCTTAAAGGTTTGACATGTTATACTTATACTTATATATCAACTATATTTCATACTCTTGAATAAAAAAGTAT
>JACCDV011044779.1_pt1 | contig 10817 bp, 15 predicted proteins | sample 7446131 | NCBI WGS metagenome assembly JACCDV01 (sample SAMN15323448, study PRJNA562643) | freshwater metagenome | isolation source: river surface water | place: USA:Blue River Watershed | collected 2017-08-17
GTTCGGCATAGTCAATACTGACCACATAGGTGGGGATGTGGTCTGAACCAGACTCATGTCTGTGCAACTTAGCATCACGGCACTGCTCAATGAACCGCTTCTCGATGAACTTGCCGCTAGACGCTGAGTCGACATTCTCCCACAGACGCAGGTATTCCAGGTATGAGATAGCCAGTCGCTGTGAGTTAAGGTCTTCTGCACTGAACCAAGGTGCCGGACCCTTGGGAATCGACGTGTACCAGAGCGGGTCTTTGATGAACCCTTCTCGCAGTTCAATCTGCCATGAGTCGGTCTTGCAGGCGTTGCAGCCCACAATAATCATCTTGTTCTTCTTACCGAATGACGAGTAGATCGATGACCACCACTCCTCGTCAGACCAGTGTGACCACTCGTCAGCAAAGACCACATCTGGTGTCTGTCCGAACGAGGATGCAACATCGCTGGTGTGGCAGATGAACTGCCCTTTAGTAGCAGGATTGAGGATTGCCTTCTTCTGGATTTCAAGGAAGTTCCCCATCCAGGGGTTGGCATCAACAATCTTAGCCGCCTGCTTGAGAGTCAGTGCGGCTTGGTCGAAGTCTTCTGCTGCAATCTGTCCATCGAGACGATAGTTACTAAAGATCAGCAACCACAATAGGTCAAGGGCAATGTCAGATGTCTTAGAGTAACCACGGGAGCGTTGGCTGTAGAACCGCCTCACCTGTGGTCGCTGTCGCTCTGTAGGCTGCTTACCCTTCTGGAACAAAGGCACACCAGCCAGCCACAGCATACAAGGATTGCGTGCAGAGAAGTCCTGCTGTTGTACAGGTGTCATAACGTCACCAAGCCGAGCACGGTTGATGTTTGTATCAACAATCGTGTCGGCTCGGAATGCGTCTGGTGAACGCCTATAGAGTTCGAGTGTCAGTCTGTCTGGATTTGCCATCAAGTCTCCTCTGCTAATGGGTCGTCCAAATACATATAGTCTGGGTAGCCGAGACTACTATCCTCAGTGCCTTCGTATGCTTGAGGGTTGACCACAAGTTCTGGTTCTTCTTGTGCCTGCTCAAACATGCTGTAATCACCTTCTGAGGCTGCTACGAGTACCGCTGCCTGCTTAGGAGTGACTTCCTTACGATTGAGTGCCTGTGTGATCTGAGCATCAGACAGTTCGTTAAGGTCTTCAAGGCTTTCAGGTGTAACATGCAGGATGTTAGTCGTTGACTTGTCCACATTGTTCTGAACAAGTTTCCTACCAGCAGTCCCTGTGGTCGCCTTTAGTCCTTGTGCTTCAGCAATCGCAGATGCGGCGGTAATGGCTGTCTTGATGTCGCCACGTTCAACAGCCATTGCGTATGCCTGCTCAAGCCTGAGAAGATACAGACCACGATTGATGTTTACGTCTGTCAGCAGTTTAGCATCGGAGCGAGCAATGCTTTTCAGGATGCGGCTGATCCATCCATTTGCAGTGGCCCTGCTTACTCGTGGACAGTATTCGACAATCAACTTAATGATTGTCTCACGGCGGTAGCACTGAGCAAGACCGTTCTTCACGATCTCCTCAATCCGCTGCCGCTCCTCGGCGGTTTCGGTTCCGGTATAGTCGTCATTTGCATCAGCCATAAATCAAAGACTCCCCACAAGATTCCCAGTAGATGTCGAAGCCGTTCTCTTCCTCATCGTAGCGAAAGCGGATATCACCATAGCCGCTTTGTTCGTGTAGTTGCCATTCAAGAACAGCCAAGCACAACGCTCGACATTCCTCATCACTCAGCACACCAGCGATTTCTGAGACTTCTTGTCTAGTCACAAACCCTTACCCCTACAACAAAGCCGAGAATAAAGCACACCACTAATGGCAGCACCATATACTGAACAACAAACCAGAAGGTGCCCCAATCGAAGTCACGGCGGGTTACCTTGCCTTTTGACAGCAGAGGATGGTCATCTAGGTATCCCATCAGTTCCTCACTTTCGACAAATGGCTTCCAATGTAGCCCTCTGTAAACGAATACAGATGGGACTCTGCTGCTCGTGCTGATCCAACAAACCCAGAGTCAAAGTGCCAGCGATCTGTTGCAGACAGTGATGGCAAGATGCGGACAACAACACCAGCAGTTTCGTAGTAGTTGTAGTGCTCTTTAGCCCGCTGGGTGTGCAGGTGCCCAGTATGAACCTCTCTCGTGATACTATCTGCCCACTGACGAGGAGCCTCTGTTGCCATGATGATCGGAGCCTTGTCCAGCTTGGTGAACCTATGAGAAAAGCACAGAAGGTTCTTTCCCCAATGGTAATACTTGCGAGAAATCTCATCATCATCAATGACAATTCGTGGATCATCCTTGAAATACTGCTTGACTGCCTTAGCCAGCAGAATACTAGAGCAGTAATCGTGATTGCCTGGAACAACCGGAGCATATACGTCAGCGATTGAGATGCAATCTTCAAGACCAGCAATCACAGCAGCCATTGCAATGTCGAACACCCGCTGGAAGCGAGTATCAGTCGATTCAACAGGCGTACCTGATGTGGTCGTACCCTGCATGTTGTCTACGTGCAGTAGGTCCGATCCTAGTGGGAATACGATGTGTTTGATGCGTGCTGGGTTGAAGAACTTCAAGGCGTCGTTGATCGCGTCTCTGTACAGCCCTGCTGCAATAGTCGGATCGTAATCTGTGCCTGTCTCACCATCATAGGCGAGTTTGCCGAAATGCACGTCGTGGATTGACACAACCAACATACAATCTGCTGATTCATGTTGCGGCTCACGGACCACATGTGTGCGTGCCTTTCCAGCAGTGTAACGAAGTCCTCTGACAGTTCAGCATTGACGGACTGCTTCTTCTTAACCTGAACCGTTCCGGTCTTGCCTTTCAGCCAAGCACCAGTAACATCACTCAAGCTAAACCCAGCAGCAATGACAGCAGCATCGAGTTCATTTGCAGGTGGCGTAGGTTGGTCAACACGTTCGGCCTTGTATCTGCCCCTGAGAGTAGACTCAGGAATACCCAATGCCCTTGCCGCTGCCCGTTTGCTTCCATGCAACTCTACAGCATCGTGAAGTTTCATTCAGTGACTCCAGTTACGGTTCGTGAGTGGCAGATGAGTTTCAGTTGTCGCTTAGGCGGCTTGCGTTCCACGATGTAGCATGCAGCCCATCGCAGGTCGTCTAGTGTACCATCGTTGAAGACTAGGTAATCGAACAGGTAGTCCGGTAGGTCTTGCTCGCTTACATGCTTCGTAGCTTCCTGCGTATGCTCCCGCCTACTCTCACCTACCATCTTAACAAGTGCAACCTTGTTCTTCAGTTTAGGCTTAGTGAACTCCCACCTGTAAACAGCATCTACTTCGTTGTGGAAGCGTACATCACGAATGGCGACCTTCTCGTGATTGCCTACGAACTCCTCGCCAAGATCGATCCAGCAATTCTCTCCGTGAATATCCCTACCAGCCTCAGTACCGTACTTCTGCATCAGCCGTCTGACTTCAGGGTTCTTCTTAGCCTCATCCCAGCCTACCGCCTCAACAAGAATATTTAGCGGTATCCAGCCTTCAAACGGCCAGCCGTAGTATGGCGTGCTGTTGATCCTAATGAGGTCTGTCTCTGTCAGCAATACCCAAGGGTTGAGTGCCAGCAGACCCTTACGCAGCGGATCAGCAAAACTGTACGGTGTGTGGTCAGTAAGGAACGAGGCTAGAGTGTCCTTGCCAGTTCCTAACTTTCCATGAATGGCTACCAGATCAATCATTAGTTATCCTCAATAGTAGAGTTACAAATATCCCACAACTCAGCCAGCGATCCTGCTTGCTTTTCAAGGAAATCAATATCAATGGTATCAAGAATCAACGGGACCGGCTTACATTCCGCTTTCCATCTGCGAAGGGTGGAAATTATCCAATCGCGTATGTAAGTGTGTTTTTCTGGCATACTCATCTTGTCCTCCCGGTTGGTCCTAGTTTGTTGAACCTATCCATGAACTCATTGAACGCTCTGTCTGGAGTCCATACTTCTTGGATCATCCATGCGGCATTGTATAATGGCTCAATTCCCAGTTTACGCAATGAAGTCTTCATCTCATTAGACGCCAGAGATGCTACTTCAATTCGCCTAGCCATGTGGTCTGCCTTATGCACTTCTTCTGGGAACGGAAATGTTACCCCCCAGTAATGACAGAACCGTTTAGCAATGGCGTTCTCAAACTCACGCCATACACCATTGCCTAGCAGATTCAGTGCGTTCTTGACTGGTGTGCTAACGTCACCACAGATCATCTCATGACCGTCGTGCATTAGACCGCAGTAGGAACCACCAAGCAGATCGCTGACTAAGCATGAGTGCTGAGCGGTGCTATACTGGCCTATATGCCCGTTGAAACTATTGACACCGCTGAGGCTGAAAGCCACATCAGCGATCGTCATCTTCATTCGACCGCCTACGAGAGAGATTATAGAACCTGTACTCGTCGCGATCTGAAAGTAAGGTTCTGACGTAGCGATGGATTGTAGTACGTCCTGCATTGGGCAGTTTCCGTAGTTTGCGAATGAACATTTCCTGAGTTGCTTCTGGATTCAATCCCAGCATCTCACAGGCATTGTTGAATGTAATCAGGGTTGCTGAAGTATCATCAGCAGAAGCCAGCCATTCGATAACATTGACCACAGGTCTAAGGAACTCTCTCACGCATTTCTGAGATGGCTTAGTGTTAGAGAAGTAGTCCTTGTCTGCATTTTCAGCAAACCGGTCGATATCATCTGATGCGTTCTTCAGGATGCCTGCCATGAGCATCTTGATAGGGTCATCGACAGACCTACTGGTCGAAGCGGCTTCCGTTGTAGACATCGTAGCTTTCTAGGTCTGAGGTGAGGTAGAACCAGTTAAATCGATCTGCATCATCTAGGACTTCCTGTTGTAGAAGACGTTTGATGTCTCGATCTAGTTTACTAGCCCTGTGGTCAGAGCGAATCCCTTCGCTGATGATAACTTCTGCAATCATTTTTTGTCCTGCTATTGGATAATCACTGTGTCATTATCTCGGATATCCCAGACGACACTCATCCCGCATGTCCCGCCGTAAAAACCAACTACAAGTTTTGGTTGTTGGTTGTCAACCAGCACCACCCATACGGAACGTGAATCTTTGGTGAAATCAGTTAGGTCTCCCCACCGTGCAGTCACCGGAACTTTCAACTGCGGCCTTACCCGATACTCAACATTGTCAGTATCGAAATCTGGCATACCTTCGAAATCAAACCATGCACCACCTTCAAGACGATATTGCATCGGTTTGTCATTGATAATTGCATCAATGATGCCAGAATTCACAAGTTGTTTGAGTTTGTCTTTGGTCATCAGAGTGTTCCTTGTGTTCGTTTGTTTATTCTATCGCTACAGTACAACAATGTCGTCATCGTTAAGGGTGATCCAGTGCTTTTGATCCCAGTCGACAAATGGGCATTCCATGCTGGTTACTCCGTTCCTAATCACAACCCAATGGTCACGGGAGTTCCTCCCGGATTTCACTATGTCACCCCACCGGGCCGTGTTGACTGTAACCTGTTTATCTTTGATCCTGAAGTCATAATCAGCATTGAAATCAGGAAAACCAGTAACATCAGACCAACCACTGTCTCTGTCTACTCGGTACTGTAGCGGCAGGTCATCCAGTGCTGCCTGTAGTACACCAGAATCCATCAACTTCTTGAGTTTGTCTTTGGTCATTTGTGTTATCCGTGAAGAAGGACTTGGATTAGGGTTGAGAAGAAGCCGTTTGGTGGTGTGCTGGTCATGCCTTGGTTGAATAGACAACTGGCATTAAGCACATGCTCTGTCCGAATATCGCACAATCTTCCAAGAAACTTAATCTGCATTATGCACCCCATGTGTTCAAGACTCCCTTGGCTGATTGACTGTCCGGGAGAGTAGACAGGAAAGACTGGACCATGAGCACCAGTTCACTGCTCAGCCATGCACAGATCGATTTGCTACACACTGACAACAGCGTGTCGTCCGTTGTCAACTATCGCACCACCATCGACAAGGTTCACCAACCCGCAGGTTGATTTGCGAATGATACCAAGTCAGAACGGACCTGTCAACCATCCCAGATTGACCTGTGCCGGACTGCCGTGTACCGAAAGCGAATGATACACATCCTTCAGACCACCTGTCAAGACCTGTGGTCAGGCAAATCCAAAATACTTGGCTGGTAGTCTTGGTGATCTTGGACGCCTTGGCAACCTTGAAAAATATCTTACATCTGTACGACGCTCTACGTTCGCGTATACGGCCTCCAAATTGAGCAAGACGTGTCTAACCATTACCCGACCCTTCCAATGGCTTCCTAAGCGATCCTGGTGCGTTTGGTGGGGTTTTGGAAGGTGGGCTTAGATACAATTTTGGACCCGTCCGTCAGGCAGGCCGCTTTCCTGCACTCTGGTAGACCACAGTGGATTACCCCTCCGAGAAATTTCTGAAAGATTTTATCCCCATGTGGTCTATAGGGTTATGTCAATACTGACCACATCTTGGTGAGATTTCCTCGAACACCGGTTCTTGACTTCCTGCGAAAGCATGTCATCTTCCGTGTACACTCGATTCTTAGATAGATAGATATACTTAGTACAAGTATTACTACGTAATACTTGTACAATACAAACTTACAAGGACAATATCTAACATTACGAAGTAATGTTAGATATTGGACGAGTAAGTTTGACAGGGAGATTTCTTTTTTGTTGTTACTGTAGACCAGTAACCAATTACTCACTTCGTTCGTAATTGGTTACGATATCTATCATTGTATGTAATACAATAGATAGATAAGATAAGTAATGTAGAATCATTTATGTAAGGTAGTATTGTAAAATGGGTATGTATATTACATATCTACAATACATGATTACATAAATGAAATACATAGACAAGTAATACAAAGTAGATATCAATACTCTATTATGTAGATAGAGTATTCATATCTGTTTTGTATAGGAAAAGTAGTTACTAGGTAATCAAGTGGTCTACTAACAAAAAGAGGATGTTCAATGAAATGTCAGAAACTCATTTCTGAACTTGAACTGAATCTTGAATCAGTTGAAGTAGATTCTGAAAGTAGAGTAATCAAGAATGTATTACTCTGCGGCAACGAATCGAAAAATGGGTACAAGTACCCGCCAAGCTGTTTCAAGAACCAAGACCATGTGGTCAGCCTTTACGAAGGTAAGGCTGTCTGCATCGACCACAGCGATAAGCCCATGAATCGCAAGATCAGGGACGTTGCTGGGTTCATCCAAAATGTTCGCCTTGTTGAAGGCAAGCCGTACGGAGACATCGCAATCGAAAGTGCCATCGATTGTGGAGTTGACTTACTGACCCTTGCTAAAAACAAGCGTAAGAACATCGGAATGTCTCATGTTGCAATGTGCAAAATGAGCAAGGATCGGCAGACTGTGGAATGCATCGAGCAGGTAGTTACCGTCGATGTGGTCTTTAGTCCAGCCACAACGAAAACTTTCTTTGAACAGGATCAGGGAATGGAACTTGAACAACTGAAGGCCGAGAACGATGTTCTCAAGGCACGAGTTGCGGTTCTTGAGTCTGACTTGACAAAAGCAACGGCCTCTGCCGAGACCTTTAAGTCTGAGAACACTAGCCTGCTGGGTGAAGTGACTAATCTCCGGACGGAAGTTGCTGACATCAAGCCAAAACTTGAGAGCTATGTAAAGGCTGAGCAGAAGCTCGCCGACGAGACTGCCGTCAAGAAGTTGCTGGAAGAAGCAGGACTGGACCTTAGTGACCCTGTGGTCGTTAGTGAACAGTTCATGGCTATGCTCCTCAACGCTTCACCGGATGCACGTACGCCTTTGATCGAAGATCGTAAGGCTGCTGTGAGTCGTGGCGGATCGGTAGCCACTGGGACTGTCCGTTCTCCGGAACGGGGAGTCAAGACTGAACCAAAGGCAGAGGCATTTGATCCTCTTGCATACCTCGACAAGTTTGTCGGCTAATAGGAGATTTCAATGGCTCGTGCTATTCATCGCCTCGGTCCTGCGACCCTGAAGGACTACCCGGTAGATTCAACTACTGTGGTCACCAAGGGTGATATGATGTTCCTGGATACGGATGATGCGAAACCCGCAGCGTCTTATACCTGGGACACGGACATCGGAACCACCCGTGCGTCGTTCAATAACGTCTTCATTGGTATTGCTGCTGAAGGTCGTGCAAGCGGCGATGCAGCGACCACAATTGCGATTGATGTGAATCCAGAAGGTGTCTGGGAATTCGATCAGGCGGCTGATGCTGTTCTGACCGGTGGTCTGATTGGGCCTGCAAAGGCATCAGGTAACGCTCTTGAATCTCAGAAGGTTCAGGAAGTTGCTTCCGCAGCACACGCGATTGGTCGATGCCACGTTGGTGTCGGCTCTAGTGCCACTCGCATTCAGTGTACGTTCGGTTCTGCCCGTCATACGGCAAGTGCCAACGCTAACGCAGCCTTCGGTAGCTAATAGGAGATTAACGTGGTACGTCTTAACCAAGAGTTCTTCACTGGACTCACCAAAGATCGTCCGGTCGCTGAAGGCTATAAGAACGTCTTCATCACTCTGACCGAAGGTCTTAAATCAGGTAAGCTGAAGGCTGAGCACGCTGTGCCTAGCTTCCGTCAGCTTGGTCTGTGGCTCGGTGCCATTGATCCTAACGATGAAGCCGGATCGTGGAAGCGGATCGCAGAAGAAGTGCGATTTGTGGACCACGAAGGTCTTGAGCCTCATCAGGTCAATGCTCGTGTCTTCACCGAATCCAACTTGGCTGTTCGGTCGCAGGCGTTTGCAACTCTGACATCGACCCTCATCGCCTCGAAGATGATCGATGCCTATGAGGCAGTGCCTAGCGTTGCCGATACGCTGATGACCATGATGCCTAACCAGAAGCTGCGTAATCAGCGGCTGGCAGGTCTGACGCACATTGCTGCTCCTGATGACGAAGTTCTGGAAGGTCACCCCTATCCAGAAACGGACTTCAGTGAGAAGTATGTGACCACTTCGGAAACGAAGCGTGGTCGCATCCTGCGTCTTACCGAAGAACTGATGATCTTCGATCAGACTGGTGAATGCTACCGGCGTGCTTCGCTCTTGGGGCAGGCTCTCAAGAACGAGCAGGAACGGCGTAAGATTCGCTTGCTGATCGATGCCGATTCTGGTTCGGCCACCTATGTCTATCGTCCAAGTGGTACGGGAGAAGTCCTGTACAACACCGATGGTAGCAACCTGAACTACATCGGTTCTGGTGGGGTTACCGGGTTCAGCTCGGCCTCTCCACTGGTTGACTGGACCGACCTTGATCTGGTTCGCCTGTACCGGGCAACGAAGGTCACCGATGATCGTATCGATGGTACTGCTCGTCCGATTGGTGGTATTAACACCAACCTGACCCTGCTGGTGCCAGAAGGCAAGCGGTCTGCGGCGAATACCATCGTCTATCCTTCGCAGGTTGGATATGAGCCGAGTTCTTCGGGTGGTATTCAGTTCCAGTATGCTCAGCCGGTTGCAGGCTTTGTGACCCGTGTGGTCTCCAGCCCATACATCGATGAAGTCAACGGCGATGATTACTACATCGGCGACTTCAACAAGCAGTTCATCTGGACTGAGATTTGGCCTCTGCGAACCGCTGTGCAGGGTCGTGACAGCGAGTCTGCGTTCAATCAGGACGTGATCTTCTCGGTCAAGGCAAGCTACTACGGTGGTCTGTCGGCAGTCGATTCGGTCTACGTCACCAAGGTTGACGGAGCTTAGTAGTAACTGAGTTAAGGGGCCACGGGCGATGGCTCGTGGTCCCTATTTTTGTCTAGTTCTGGGGAGAACTGAATGTCACTGAAGATTGGTAACAAGACCCTTTCGAAAAAGAACACACGCACTGTAACCTTCTATCGTGGTGAAGAAGCTATCAGTCTTGTGGTCGGACCACTGCCACCTAAGTACATCGAGCGTTTACGTAATGATGTGCTGCCTTGGCCTGAACCGCCTCGCAAGGCTGTTGAGACCAAGCCCGGTATCTTCCTTTACGAAGGTGAAGGTAAGAACCGCAAGGTAGTGTTCCAAGAAGATGACAAAGACCCGGCATACCGGGAAGCACTCTCGCTGCTTTCAAAGCGATACACGGCAGCCAAGATTCTGGCCTACACTGCACACGATTCTTCCTTTAGCGTTGGTCCTGATAAGCCAACACAGAGTTACAAGGAAGACCCTGAAGCATGGCGACAGTATCTCGATGTGGTCTATAGTGACTTGACAGATGAGACCACAGGTCTTACTGAAGCCGAGATCACGCTGATCTTGGATGAAGGTGAGAAGACTGAACTGAGGATCGACACGGAAGAAGCGTTGAAGTCTTTTTAGCTCCCCCCAGCACCTCTCAAGTGTCTGGGAGTGTTCTAACAGACAAAGAAGGTAAGCACTTCTCGCGGACTGAAAGCTATTTTATTCTCAGGATTCTGGAACGCTTCGGAAGCCCAGAGGAACTTGTCAGGTCATTTGAGCAATTCTATTCTTTGGATGAAGACTGGATTGCTCATTTGATGGCGTATGAGATAATTCGGCAAAGTGAGGAGTGCTTAATGACTAGGGGGTCACTATGAAGCAGCGTGTAAAGGCGGAGGATCGCATTGGTCAGGTGTTCGGTAGACTGACGGTTGTTTCTTTAGCGGGAAAACAATCACGGTCAAACCGTTCTGAGGTGCAAGTGTGCTTGTGGTTCTTCTATTACGGTAGCTGTGGCTTCGCTGGTTACTGGGCGGACACGTTCCTGTGGGTGCTTAAAAACCGAAGTAACTACAAAAAGAAAC
>JACCDV010626502.1_pt1 | contig 10813 bp, 11 predicted proteins | sample 7446131 | NCBI WGS metagenome assembly JACCDV01 (sample SAMN15323448, study PRJNA562643) | freshwater metagenome | isolation source: river surface water | place: USA:Blue River Watershed | collected 2017-08-17
CTTGTAACTGTTTTAGTGACATCAATTGCTTCTTCGAAGGACATCTCATGATGGTGCATCAAAAGATGAATAAGCTCAACAATAGCCAGAGATGGATGGGTGTCGTTGATTTGAATTCTGACTTTTTCCGCAAAAAGATCGAGATCGCCATAGATAGATAGGTGTTCGTTGATGATATCTTGAAGAGAAGCTGTCACTAAAAGAAATTCTTGCTTCAACCGAATTCTTTTACCCGATTCATGGTTATCATTAGGGTATAAAACGTCTGTGAGGCCTGTATTTTCTGATGCAGATCCCGTATCCCCAGCGTTAAACCTTTGCAGAGAAAAGTTGCGGGGAGATTCTTTTGTTGACCAAAGTCTTAAAGTTAAAACTGGAAAGTCAGAGGCATTGGAGTAACCTAGTATTGGGATATCATACGGAAGGGCTCTCACTTCTTCAGAATCAAATAAATCGTAAACTTCAGACCCTTTGGAATTGAACCTTTTTTTCATATTGCCCGCAAAATGAACATACACCGCCTGAGCATCTCTTCTGAATTCCCAAGGATTACCAAAGAGAAGCCAGCAATCTGGTTTTTCAACTTGCTTGCCTAAAAGAATTTCTTGTTCAAAAATTCCGTATTGATAACGTAGGCCATAACCGATGGCTGGGTATTGTTGTGTGGCTAAAGAGTCTAGAAAACAGGATGCAAGTCGCCCAAGGCCGCCATTGCCGATTCCTATCTCTGATTCGATTAACGTAATGCGATGAAAAGAGCGGTTGACTTTTTTAAAAAGTCCTTGAACGATATCGAACCCAGATAAATTTGTGAGATTGTTCATCAGCAACCTCCCCGGCATATATTCCATAGAAAGGTAGTAAAGCTTCCTTACTTTTTTTCGAGCAAAAGTATGGTTTGTTGCCGCCCAGTTAATCAAAATCTCTTCTCTTAAAGACCAGATCAGCGCTTGATAAAACTCTTCATCAGTCGCTTCGTCTAAAGTTCTGCCCATAGTGGCGATGAGGTAGTGTTTGACTTTTGTTAAAAGAATTTCGATTTGAGTTTCTAAAGTACCCACAATTTTGTACCCATTTTTTTTATTCTAAAATTGGAGTTATCACATTTGTTAGATGTCGGCAACCGTTAACTGACTTGATCCTCATAGTGACGATCGTCAAGTTACACCTTTAAAATATTGGGCGGTTTCCTAGGATCGCTTGGATTAAATAGTAAATTAATATCGAAGAAATCGCTGAACAAGGAATAGTAATCACCCAAGATAAGATAATTTCTTTTAAAACTTTTAAATTTAGAGCCATTATCCCTTTAGCAAGTCCTACGCCTAAAACAGATCCAACAATACAGTGGGTAGTCGAAATAGGAAATCCTAATTTTGAGGCGACAAGAATTGTAACGGCAGCACCGAATTCTGCACAAAATCCTCGAGTTGGCGTCAGTTCAGTGATTTTTTTCCCAATTGTTTCAATTACTCTCCATCCCCATGTAGCCAACCCAATTACGATTCCTATTCCCCCTAAAGCTAATAACCATGAAGGGATGATGGCTTTATTTGCAAAATCATAAGGGTGTTTGATAATTTCTAACACAGAAGCAACAGGGCCAATCGCATTAGCGACATCATTGGCACCATGGGCAAATGCAACAAAGCAGGCTGAAAGAATTTGTAGATAGGCAAATAGCTTTTCAACAATAGCGTATTCTTGATGCACATGGTGATCATCTTTTTGTTCCGGCAGCGTACTTTGCATCGTTGAAAGATGGTGAATACTCTCTTCAACTTGCAAAAGAGGTTTCCCAGAAAGAGTGAGTTTGAGTTGGTTGAGATGCTTCAGCGCTTTATTCAGACTAATCTGCTGGAACGGGGCTTTTGATGATAGTGGAAGGTGATCAAAAGCATCAGGTTTAAAGCGTTTGATTAAAGTTTTAGCGATGATAAAAGCTACAGTTCCTAAAGAAATCGCTACCAATATTAACATCGGCAACGGAATTTCTATACTTAAGTTTGACAGCCCATCAAATGCAGTAGCTAAAGAAAAAATAAAAAAGACGAAAAATACTAGATAAGGGAGTAACCTTTTTGTTGCACCCACTGGATCAAATGAGAAAAGGATTTTTTTCTGTAAGAATGTAAAAGCTATAAATGATAAAATTCCTGAAATTCCTGGTGAAATCACCCAACTTAACACTATTGAAAAAACCTCAACCCAAGAGACTGCGGAATTTCCCCCGACAAGCCATCCAAACCCTAATATTGCACCTACGATTGCGTGTGTTGTCGACACTGGCCAGCCAAAAAATGAAGCGACTTGTAGCCAAAGAGAGGTTGCAATCAAAGCTGAAAACATTCCAACAACAAGGATGGTTGGCGTTGCTTTGAACGCATCTAAGTGAATAATCCCTTGTTGTAAAGTTTCAGAAACTGTACCCCCAACAAAATAAGCGCCAGCAAATTCTAAAATTGCAGCTAAGATAACAGCTTGTCTAAGGGTTAAAGATTTTGAACCTACTGATGTTCCCATTGCATTTGAAACATCATTAGCGCCGATGTTCCAAGACATGTAAAATCCGGCAATTAAAACTAAATAGGTGAAAATCTGGGCCGCAGTCATGCATGAACTCCTTTAGTTGTTGATATCCAGTAACATTCTAACTCGCATGGCAAGTTTTTCCGACGTATGGGAGATTTCACCAACGCCCTCGATGATTTTAATCCATTGATAAAAATCTGCCGGGGTTAAGTCGGTAGATTTTTCAAATAGCAATTTAATAATCCGACGCTTAATTAAATCAGATTCATACTCTTTATAAGCTGTACGATCGATCATCAGCTTCACTTTTTGTGCTTCGATCCCACCAAAGGAAGCTTCAAGTAAGTTATCCATTTCTTTCATGATGTGGTATACTTCAATAAACGCATCTTTATTTTTTTTAAAAAAAAATTGGAGTTCTTCGTATAAAGTGTCGATAGGGGTTAATCTCTTCAATGTAAGTAGATGCCCAACTTCTTCTGTGAGGTCGGCAATAGAATCTTGAATTGCTAAAATTTCAAGTAATTGAGAACGGTCGATGGCTAGAAATAAACTTTTTGGAAGATGATTGCGGATATCATTTTTTGTGAGGTCAGCTTCATGCTCTAATTTTGATAAAATTGAGACGATATCTTGCAAGTTAACGAGATCGAAACTCGCTAAATTATGGAAAATTTCATCTAGTTTCAGCATACAAGAGTGAACTTTTTCCATGTGCGTCTGCAGGGGAGAAAAGGGGGATTTTCCAAAGAGCCTTGAGATATTAAGCATAAAAAGACCGTGTCATGGTTGATATGACGCGGATTTTAGAGATATTAAATAAAAACAATCAAGATGAAGAATAAAAAAATAGAAAGAGAGCTACTGAAAAATGGCTTCTTTATCTTTAGATGTTAAAACTCGGTAGCATCCTTCACTTAATGAACCCAAGTGAAGAGATCCGATCCTAATTCTCTTTAGTTCTAAAATTTCTAAGCCAGCTTTTTCACAAAGGATGCGAACTTCTCTTTTCTTCCCTTGTTTAACACAAATTTTCAATGTGCCTCGTCTTAACTTTTGTACACGGTGTGGTTTGACGAATGTCCCTTCAATAAAACCACCTTTAGAAAGTAACATCAGATGGTCGTCAAAGACCTCTTGAGAAACTTTAACGAGATATTCTTTGACAATATTAGAAGATGGATGAATTACTTTATTAGCAAAATCCCCATCGTTTGTTACGATAATTAATCCGGTAGATTCCCGATCTAGCCTTCCAACTGTGAATAAATTAGGCATATTTTTAGGGAATAAATCGACAACTAGATGTTCCAGATTTTGTCGAACATTAGAGCAAACGTACCCTCTTGGTTTATTTAGAAGGAAATAAAGCTTTGCTTTAGGAACAACTTTTTTTTGACCTTGGACGACAATATGGTCTTTTTTAGGATCTACTCTTAGAAAAGGTTCTAATACTGTTGTGCCATTGACTGTGACCGCTCCTTGTAATATGAGTTCGTCCGCTTTTCTTCTAGAACAAATCCCTGACGATGCGACAGCTTTATTTAAACGTGTTTCCATATGAATCAAACCCTGAATTAAGGTGTGAATTATAGCAAAATCGAATAAAAAATAGACAGGAGAAAAGTGAAACAAATGATAAAACAAAGACAATATAAAATTTTAAATTGATGACTTCGGCTCTTGAGGTTAAGAATCGGGGTCAACTAGATTTAAAAAAGTAAACAACATAAAATAGAGGGGCTTATGAAAGGAAAATTGTATTGTGTGCGTCACGGGCAGTCGGAGTGGAACCGTCAAAATCTTTTTACAGGATGGGTTGATGTCTCTTTAAGTGAAAAAGGGATCGAAGAAGCTAACTTAGTAGGAAACCGATTAAAAAATACTTTGTTCGATGTGGTCTTCACTTCTAATCTCATTCGTGCAGAGATGAGCGCTATGCTGATTTTAGCAAAAAATGAATTTAGAAAAACTCCTTATCGTATCCATGAAAATGAAGGTGAGAATTATTCGATTCATGATGAGGCAATTTTAAAAGAAATGATGCCCGTATATCAATCTCCAGCTTTGAACGAAAGAATGTATGGAAAATTACAGGGGATGAATAAAGACTACGCTAAGAAAATTTATGGTGAAGAGCAAGTGCATCTTTGGAGACGAAGTTACGATTTAAATCCTCCTCAAGGAGAGAGTTTGAAGATGACAAAAGAAAGAACGATTCCCTACTTTCAAAAGCGAATTCTTCCCTACCTAAAAAATGGAAAGACTGTTTTGATAGTTGCTCATGGCAATTCTCTTCGTTCTATCATCATGGAGCTTTTGATGATGACAGAGGAGCAAATACTAAAATATGAATTACAAACAGGCGAGCCTGTTTTTTTGGAGCTTGAAAACAATTTATGGAAATTAAAGCCATTAACTTAAGTCGATATTATTTCGACCATGCTACATCGACTCCGATGTTTAAATCGGTCAAGGCTGTTTTAGTTGATAAAATGGATATCCCTTTTGCCGAAGAGAGGCCTCTTTATGCATCAGATTTGGATCTGGAAAAAGAAATTGAAATGGCTTTGAAAACAATTCGTTCTTTTTTTTCATATGATGAAAAAGATCTCGTTTTATTTTCCCCTTCCTATCAAGAGGCTGTTCATTTTTGCTTTCAAGAACATTTAGATAAGGTAGTAAAAAAAACTGGTAAGAACCAAATTTTTTATTTGCCCTTTGAAAAAAATGAAATGATTCATCCGATTAAAGATTTAGAACAGTTGGGTTGCATCACAGAAAAAATCCCCTTAAATAAACAGGGGCAAATCGATTTTGAAGCATTGAAAGAAAAAATAACTCCTAAAACATCTATGATTTCATTATCTTGGGCGCACCCTAATTTAGGGATTATTCAACCTTTAGAAGAGCTCTATCAGATATGCCAAGAATTCGGGATTAAGTTGCATTTAGATGTTACCCAAATTGTGGGTAAAATTTACTTCCGGATGCAAGATCTACCTATTGATTATCTTACTATGAATCCTGGAGCAATAGGCGGGCCTTCTCCTTTTGGAGTCACCGTTTTAAAATATCATCCCGATTATAAGCCGATGATTGGGCATATTTTTACCCGATCTAAAGATTATTCTAAATTGATGGCTTTTTCGATTTTATGCTACGAAATCATGCAACTTTCCGAAGAGTTTTTTTTCAATCTGCCAGTTGTAAAAGATACCTTCGAGAAAAATCTTTTGAAATGTGTTCCTGAAGCGAAAATTTTATTTTTGAATCAAGAGCGACTTCAATCGCATAGTGTTGTCGTCTTTCCGAGAGTTCACCATGAGATGTTCCAATACTTACTGCAACATCAAAAAATTTTTGCAAGGATCATGGATTTGGAAAATATTTTGGAGATGATACAAATAGATCCTAAAGAAAGTGCTTCTGCTATCGTTTTTTCATTTGGATTAAATAGTTCAGAAAATGATGTATTAGAAGCTTGCGATTTGATCGCTTCATCGTATGAAAAATGCAAACAGTTATATCAATTAGGTAATTAAAATGAGTCTAGAGCTTTTTCATAGAACTTATATTGCTTCTTTTACAAAAAAAATGGTTCAAAAAATTTTGAACCCTAAATCAGCAGGTATTATCAATTCTTCAGATATCGATAGTTCTATGATGCGTGTTGTAATCGGCGAAGAGGGCTCTCATGAGGAAAAACAGCATGTTAAAATCTATATCGTTGTAGATGAACAAGACGGTGTAATTGCCGATATGAAATACCAATTATTTGGGTCAGCTGTGATGGTGGCTACTCTTGAAGCACTTGTAGAGCTTTCTTTAAGAAAAAATTATATGCAAGCTTCCCGCTTGACCTATGAGTTTATCGATCGTCACCTAAGAGATCATTTTGATCAACCTGGTATTCCTATAGAATGCTTTAGTCAAGTTAACTTTATTTTATCTGCATTTTATCAAGCACTTGATGCTTGCCAAGAGATCCCGATAGCGCAAGATCAAACGCCCCCTCCTAATCCGATCGATCACGAAAGTGCAATTGAACATCGCTACCCTAATTTTTTAGAGCTTACTCAAGATGAAAAAATGCATGTTGTCGAAGAAGTAGTTAAACAAGATATCAGGCCTTATGTGCAGCTTGATGAGGGAAATGTGATCATTAAAAAAATCGATGGGTATAAAATTACGATCGTTTATCAAGGGTCTTGTACAAGTTGCTTTTCTGCTACTGGATCGACATTGAATGCCATTCAACAGATTCTAAGGGCTAAGATCAACCCCCATATCACTGTAATCCCTGAGTTGTGACGATTAATGCGGTAAAGATACCGCTAAAGATCCTGACTGTAGAACCTTTTTTTCTCCATCAGATTCAAAGATCAGGTAGCCATCAGGATCAAGGCTGATAATGCGGCCGAAAAGTTTTTTTGGCTCTTCACTCCATATCGCTTCACCTGTTAAAAGAAATTGCTCATTAATCATGTGGTAAAATGGTTTAAATCCATGAGTGATGAGCTGATTTAAATGCTTTAAAAAAATCTTTGCAAGGACTTTAGAAGCTTCTTCAACAAAAAGTAGACGTCCAGTTTCGAGCAGATATGAAGTGCATTTTTGGTCGATATGAGATAAATCAGCTGCTTTTTGGTTGCAGTTGATCCCGATCCCCAAGATATAGCGATCTAAGTGTTTTTCAAGTAAGATTCCGCCTATTTTTTTCCCGTTATAAAAAAGGTCATTTGGCCATTTCATTTCAAGGTTGAGACCAATTTCTTGAAAAAATTGACACGCTGAATACGCTAATATTTGAGTGAATTGATGAGGAAGTGTGACCTTTTGATCATTAAAAGTTAAAGTCATCAAAATAGAGGCATCTTTTTTTGATTCCCAATTTTTTCCGAACCGCCCTTTTCCTTTTGTTTGATCTCTTGCAATAATTGCGTAAACAACATTAGGATGAGGACAATCCTGATTTTTTTTTGCGAATTCGTTTGTAGAATCAACCGTATCTAAGTTTAAAAAATGTATATCTGTAAACATGTTCAATAAAATCAACTTTAAAGTATTTCAGAAACTTGATTTGAAAATTTTTCCTGTCATTTTAGTCCTGATGAGCTTAAGCCTTATGATTATCTCAACAAGTACACAAGATGAAAAGGCAATTCAAGAAGTTTTTTTTACCCCAGCTGTTTTATCACAACTTAGGGCTTTTGTTGTAGGGTTAGGGGCATACTTTTTTTTTGCTCTTCTAGATTATCGCAAATTAAGGGATTGGGTTTGGATTTTATATTTGTTGATGATCCTCTTATTGATCGGATTATTTTTTACTTCGTCCATTCAAAATGTGCATCGATGGTATAAAATTCCTGGTGTCCCTTTCGCTTTGCAACCTTCTGAAATAGCTAAAGTGATTGTCGTAATTACACTCAGCTATTTTATAGAAATTAAAAAACAGGTCATCTATCGATTTTCTACTTGTATACAAGCTGGTATCATCGTCTTAATTCCATTTGCTCTGATTTTAAAACAGCCTGACTTAGGTTCAGCTTTAGTTCTTTTCCCAATCACCTTAGTGATGTTTTATTTAAGCGGCATGCACCCGATAGTCGTCAGATTCATGAGCATCACTGGCGCTTTGGCTTTACTCCTTGTTGCTCTCATATTTTCCGAAGTGGTAGAATATGATAAAATAAAACCCCATTTGACTAAGTTTGTCAAAGAGTATCAAGCAGAACGTTTTAATCCTAATACCTATCATCAAAAAGCGGGACAGACCGCAATTGCTTTAGGGGGATTTAGCGGTAAAGGGTTTCAGCAAGGTGATTTTACAAAAGAAAAGTGGCTTCCTTTCGGTTATACCGACTCAGTTTTTTCAGTTTTCTCTGAAGAATTTGGCGTTTTAGGATCATGGTTTCTTTTAAGCTTGTTTTTTGCTTTGATCTATTTTAGTTTTCAGGTAACAGCATCAGCACCTGATGAATTCGGAAGATTGCTTTCAAGTGGGATTGCTATTTACATTGCGATGCATGTTGTTGTAAACATCGGGATGATGTGTGGTTTTCTGCCCATCACTGGTGTGCCACTTGTTATGATTACATACGGAGGATCATCTATTTTGGCAACGATGAGTGCGCTTGGAATTTTACAGAGTATCTACTCAAGAAGGTATATGTTTTAATGTTTAATCATTTGTTTTTATTTCAGCCTGGGTGCTGGATAGGGGAAGGGAAAATCCAACTCAATGCTTTTGAAGATCAATTGACCTTTTTTACCCGTTGGAAGACTTTGCACATCGATGCAGATTATCGTGAATTTGAAGCTTCTCAAGAAGTTCAAATAGCAGGACATTCTGATATGATGTTCAATCATTTTCTTTTTACGCAGTTTAATAATAAAAAGTTTGAAGTGGTTTTAGAAAATCAAACTTGGGGAGAGGTAAAAGGCGTAGGTCTTGTCGATGATAAATTTATCGGGTGGGAATTTAGAGATACCGATTTAGGATTCGAAGGATATGAGTATTATGAACTGCAAGATGATTCAACTTACACGATGAAAGCAGAGTATGTTTCTAAAGATGAACTTCGAACCACTATAGAAGGTAAAATTTGGAAGCAACATGCAAAAACACAATCTGAAATGCATGAGAAATCTTTATGAAGAAATCGATCTTAATTTTTGCGGTTTTTGCCGCATGTTCAAGTTCACCTGTTATGACAGTTGATGGTTATACTGAAATTTCCATCGGTGAATCTTTTAAAACTGTGGAAAAACGTTACGGAAAGCCTGTTCGTACAACAACAGCTGCTAATGGTGTAACAACCTACGAATACGTTGAGCGGTTTATGATGGGTTCTCAATTAACTGAAATGAGACGTTATTGTATCCAAGTAAAAGATGGAAAAGTGATAGGTAAGTATATCAATACCCAAGAGCTTCCTCCATATTCTGATATTTATTCTGATGATCCGTTCCCAGATCAAGTGCAATAGAAAAAATAAAGGCCGGTTTTGCCGGCCTTTATTTTTTATGAAGCTTTGATATTGATATCAACGCCAGCTGCTACAGGTAATACTTTGAGTTTATCAATAGTATCTGCTGTTGGATTCAAGATATCGAGAAGGCGAATATGAGTTCTCATCTCGAACTGTTCTCTTGATTTACGGTCAACGTGTGGAGATCTTAGAACTGTAAAGATCTCTTTTCTTGTTGGAAGTGGAATAGGACCAACAATACGTGCACCAGTGCGCTTAGCTGTTTCAACAATATCAAGTGTTGAGCGGTCTAAGACTCGTTGATCATATCCTTTCAATCGGATACGGATCTTTTTTCTTGGACTTTGTTGTTGCTTTGCCATAACTTATAAAACCTATTTCTTGATGATTTCTTCTTGTAACTTATTTGGAACTCTCTCAAAGTGGCTTGGCTCCATAGAATATGTAGCTCTTCCAGAACTGAGCGAGCGAAGTTGAGTTGAGTATCCAAACATTTCGCTAAGCGGAACTTCTGATTCGAAAATCACCGTTCCTTTAACATTGTTTTGGCTCAAAATTTTGCCTCTTCGACGGTTGATGTCACCCATAACATCGCCTAAGAAATCCTCAGGGGTTGTTACGCTGACTTTCATGATCGGCTCTAAAATAATCGGCTGAGCTTTTTTAGCTGCGTCTTTTAATGCCATCGATCCGCAAATTTTGAATGCCATCTCGTTAGAGTCAACTTCATGGTAAGATCCGTAAACTATGAAAATCTTTGTATCGACTAAGCTGTAGCCTGCTAAGACTCCTGTCGCTAGTCCATCTTCGATCCCCTTGATAACAGCTGGGATATATTCTTTTGGAATAACACCGCCGACAATTTTGCTGACGATCTCATTGCCCTTACCAGTTTCGTTAGGTTCGATTTCTAAGCACACGTGAGCATACTGACCACGTCCACCAGATTGCTTAACATATTTTGTTTCAGTCTTAGACGGAGTCGTAATAGTTTCTTTATATGAAACTTGCGGCTTTCCAACATTGGCTTCAACATTAAATTCTCTAAACATTCTGTCTCTTAAAATCTCTAGGTGCAATTCACCCATTCCTGAGATGATTGTTTGACCGGTTTCTTCGTTTGTAGCAACTCGGAAAGTAGGGTCCTCATCTGAAAGGGCGGAAAGCGCCATAGAAAGTTTTTCGCGATCAGCCTTTGATTTAGGCTCAATTGCCATAGAGATTACTGGCTCAGGGAATTCCATTTTTTCTAGTAATAATGGAGAATCATCTGTGCAAAGTGTATC
>JACCDV010633439.1_pt1 | contig 10813 bp, 10 predicted proteins | sample 7446131 | NCBI WGS metagenome assembly JACCDV01 (sample SAMN15323448, study PRJNA562643) | freshwater metagenome | isolation source: river surface water | place: USA:Blue River Watershed | collected 2017-08-17
CAACGGCAGCGACGCGACAAGATCGGCTGTATCATCGGCCTAGTAGGCGGCTTTGGTGTGGGTTGGTGGGGGCTGATTTACGGCTTAATCCTCGCCGGCCGTTGGTAGTGGCGGTATCGACCACTGATTGGCAGCGACCTTCACGGGCGCACCTTGCCAGCGCAACTGGCTGGTGGCGAGCGTGTGTGAGACGTCCGATACCTTCGGTGCGGCCAGAACCGGCGTTGGCATCTGTGGTTGCTGCTTGTCTTGGCCCGCTTCGCCGCAGTGATGAAAAGCCCATGCCACCAGCGGTGGGCCCAGCGTTTCAAACAAAGTAATAGCGCCTAACACCAAGGCACTGACGGTGGCTGCATACTGCGGTGCCACTGTCATGCTGGCATTGACCAAACCGATGGCTAACCCAGCCATCGGCATTAACATCAAGCCTTGGGCTCGCCGCGAGCGCCACGGTTGCGCCGCAGCCACTGGCCAAACGAACAAACTTAACCACTTCATTAAGGTACGCAGCAGTACCAACGCAACAATGATGCCGGCGTTTTGCCACAATTCCAACAGATGCAAATTCGCGCCGGCATACACAAACAACACAATAAAAAACAGTTCAAAAGCGGCGCCAAAATTTAAATTGGATACCGGATGTTCGCGCTCCAACGAACGCACCGTGATGCCAATTAGCAATGGGGTTAATAAGGTGGATAAATTCAACTGCCGCGACAAACTAAGCGCCAACAAAATGCAACCGATCACGAGCGCTAACTGATACTGCGGCGCTTGCTGCGTGCGAAGACACACCTCATGCAATAACGCCCCGAGCACCACGCCAAGCACCACAGATCCCAACAATAGATACATAGGTTGGGTGAATAGTTGCCAGCCGGTCATGTCTTGGCCCTGTAATAACCACGGCGTTAACGCAATAAACGCCGCATACGACCATAAATTATTCAGGCCGACTAAAATTTTGGCCGATTCGGTGACTGGGCCCTGCGCTCCCGTTTCATGCGCCACGTGGAGCAACACCGCCGGCGATGACGACACCAAAATCGCCGCGATCAACGCCGATAACAGCGGCGCTAGCCCCAGCATATAAAGCAGCGCAAACACCGCGATAAAACTGGCGGCACTTTCCAGTAGCGAACTCCACAGCAAACGCGGTTGTAATCGCAATAACCGCCAATCCAGCGACGTGCCTAGTCGGTATAAAATCAAGGCAAGTGCGATATCGACCAACACCTTGGCCTCTTGCAATGCAGGCGCTGCAATCAACCCGGTAGCACCAGGACCTATGACATAACCTGCCAGCATAAAGCCTGTGATCGACGGTAAAAACCGCACGCGATGAGCAAAAAAGCCACCTAAGGCGCCAGTCACTAGCAACACACCAAACGCCAACATAGGCGTCAAGCTTGGAAGTTCGGTAGGAAATTGCAGCATGGACCCTCCATGAAAAGCAAACCAACTCGTCACCGGGTTCAAGTGACGTCGCAAAAACGGCTTACGGCAAAAGCCGCAGTGTAGTATCTAGTCGTTCTGAGTGCTTGTCCGCAGCGAAAGTTCGGTTTTGTTGCGATAAACCACCGTGATGGCGGGTTCAGCGCCAAATTGCCAGGTAACGGGCTGGTCAAAGGGCAGTTCGATCACCCCAGCAAAAGAGCCCGTGATCAGATACTGGCCAGCGCGCAAGGGCACCCCTTGTTGGCGTAAAAAATTCACCAACCAGTAGATGGGCACGCGCGGTGCGGCATTGGGGTGACGTGCGGCTAACGGCGGTTGCGTTTGCTCCGCCACCGTCAATGTCAGTGGAAATTCTGCACGCTCGCCGTGAAGCAGCGTAGGCCCCAGCCATAAGCCTTGATTAAACAACCCATCGGCCAGCTGGTCAAAAAACTGGGCGCCGGCATCGGCGGCGAAACGACTTTGGATCAGCTCAAAGGCTAACCGTGGCGTCCCAAGCACCGCATCGATGGCAGCTGGGGATAAATCATCGCTCGGCGGTGCGGTGTTAGACGGCAACACATCAGTTAACAGCGGATAAGCATATTCAGGTTCGACCCGCGCCAGGCCTTTAACCGATGGCCACAAGGCGCAGTCCGCCCCTTGCTGTAACTCGCACTGGTACAACGGCGCCACCACCCATTTCACCAAGCCATCGTCGGTAAGCCCTGGAACACCGCATTTCCAGCCAATGACCTCACCATACTGCGCGGCAAAGTGTTGCTGCAAGGCAAAGGCCTCGGCGCTGCTTTGTGGCCGCGCCACGGTATCTGGTAGCTCAGCCATCTCACCGCGTACACGGCGATTTCGTAATTGATCACCCCAAAACCAGCCCGACAATATCGACATAAAAACCTCAGTCACAGCAGCAATGCAGTGGTTATTGGTTGGTAAATAACAGAATGAGCATAACGATAACAGGCGTGTCCCACGCAAAGACAGCCGCGAAAAGTGGAGCGGGCGATGGGAATCGAACCCACGGCTCTAGCTTGGGAAGCTAGGGTATTACCATTATACGACGCCCGCGTTTGACAGAACTTACAGCAAATGCGAAGGCGCAGTGTGGCAAATTTTATGTGCAGATTCAACCACTTCACCGCACAAAAAACCAGCAACCGAGAATAAAAAAGCCGGTGTCAGAACCGGCTCTGGTCGATGGACAGGTTACAGCTGCGACTGCAGGTAATTTGGTAATCCGAGCAACTTGATATGACGCAGTTGCTGTTCTAACCAATGCGCATGATCGTTTTCAGTATCATCGAGCAGTTGCTGCAACATAGCGCGAGTGACGTAGTCTTGCTCTTGTTCACACAACGCCATGGTTTGTTTGAGTAATTTACCGACGCTGTATTCCACGTTTAAGTCATTTTGCAGCATGGTTGGCACATCATGGCCAATCTGCAGTGCATCACGCTTACTCATGTTCGGTGTGCCTTCGAGGAATAAAATCCGCTCGATAATGGCTGACGCATGCGCTTTTTCATCCGTGACTTCGTGATCAATGCGCTCGTACAGCTTGTGTAAGCCCCAATCGAGGTACATCCGAGAATGGATAAAGTATTGATCCATCGCGCTTAATTCATTAGCAAGCAGCACATTTAACGCGTCGACGATTTTTTGATTGGTTTGCATGCTTACTCTCCGCCTAATTTACTTTGAAGATAATTTTCGATGCCCATGGCACCAATTTGATACTGCTGTGCGTTGATCCAATCGATGTGCTCTTCTTCGTGCTCGAGGATCTCTTGCAGAATTTCGCGGCTGACATAGTCTTGGCGTTGCTCACACAAGGCGATGGCCGCTTTCAGTACCGGCAGTTGTTCTAATTCAAACTCCAAGTCGCATTGCAGCATTTCAGCGGTATCTTCGCCAATCCGCAGCCGACCTAACGCTTGTAAATTCGGTAACCCTTCGAGGAACAGGATCCGCTCAATCAGCTCGTCGGCTTGCTTCATGTCGCGGATCGACTTTTTGTAGCAAACATTATTGAGCTCACTAAAACCCCAGTTTTTATAGATACGGGCATGCAGGAAATACTGATTAATCGACGTCAATTCCGAGGTTAACACCTCGTTGAGAGCTTGCAGAACAGCTGCATCACCTTGCATAAGGATCACCTTGTGTCATCAAAAGGGCTAAAAAAGCGGGCGCGCTCAAGGGCTCCCGCCCTGCGATATGTTGGCAGTGTAGTGAGCTTTCACTAAAAAAGCGAGGGCAAACGCGGTGAAAAACATCAACAAAATCAATCGGATGCAATTGATAATGGTTCTTCTTTACAGCCCTTTTTGCACTTTCTAGAAATTTTCCGTGAAAACAGTTACTTATTCGGCAGGGGTCTTTGCAGTAAGCCACAGCGGTTGCAGGCGACCTGACCGCGCAAGTCGCCCTACAAACCCGCCGACTCGGCGTCAGCGGCCTTGATGGACCGCCTGCAGCTGACGATACAACCGCAGATGGATCCACAGTTGCCACGCCACCACCAGCGCCGTAACGACCACGGTCCCCCGTTCAATGCCATGTAATGGCAGCTGCAGCCAAGCGTCCGGGTGCAACGCCGACCACTGCAGCACGGGCCACTGTGTACCAATCCAGATCACCACCAGCAAATATGCCGCGAGTTCTACCAGCAGCCAACGCAACATGGCTAAGGTCCAGTGCCGGCGTGTTAAGCGATAACTGGCCGAGAGTACAGTCCAAAGCCCCAGTGCAGTTAACAGATAACGCAGATAAGCGGCATCTGGGTTCAGTTGCAATGGCAGCTCGGCAGCACGCTCTGCCGACATCCACCAACCAGTCCACAAGAGCAACACTAAAAACAGGCCACTGACCAAGTCACTGACGGTATCCGAAAGCGCTAACCGCGCTTGCGGCAGCTGCGGTAAATCCGCCAGCGTCCAAGGGCGCTGCCGCCATTTTTGCAACTCGCCACTGCGCCCCAGCAGATAAAACACACCAATAACCACCAACAGAAAGGTGCTGAACATATCGATAAACGCAAAACCCAGTTGCAGTAACAATTGCATCGGATTGATCGACTGCGCGCTGACGAGCCCAGAGACACTTTTTAGCACCGCCAATGCCGCCAACAAGGCCGCACCATAGGTCAAGCTGGTGCGAAACAATGGCATATCTTCACTGGCAATCAGCGCAGGCTCGGCGTGATAGCGCTGCGCCACCTGCACTGGATGCCCCCAATGTTGTAACAGCGCCGCCACCTCCTCGTCGGTCAATTCGCGGCCGTGTTGCTCACGCAGCGCATCGAGATGATCCAGCAAGGTTGCTCGAATTTCACGGCAAATCTCTGTTTGTTTATCGTCTGGCAATTCTGCCGCGATCGCATGGATATACACGTCTAATGTGTTCATCGGTTGCTCTCCAAAATCGATGCCAAGCTTTGTTGCATCGCCTGCCATTCCTGACTGAGTTGCTTAAGTAACGTCTCACCGTCACTGGATAACACGTAATACCGGCGTTCTCGCCCTTCGGCTTGCTCCCATTGGCTATCCAGCAAGCCTTGCTCTGCGAGGCGGCGCACCAGCGGGTATAACGTGCCTTCATCCATGTCTATGCCAGCGTCGGCCAAATGCTTACGCAAGGAGTAGCCATAATGACGGGTACGCAACGCGGCGAGGACCGCCAGCACTAAACTGCCTCGGCGCAGTTCTAACCTTAATTTGTCAAACCGATCGTCCATCGGAGTCCTCTCGCTTCGCTGAATTGATACTGTGCGACACATACTATGCAGCACACAGTATTTACTGTACGCCACACAGTATGTGTGTGCAAGTCCGTTGTGCACATTTTCAACAGAAAAAAAGAATTGAGACGGAACCTAGCTGCCGGCGCGACGCTGTGATACAACGAGCGTCACGTTAGTCGATGGACCTAGTTATGACCGAACCACAAACAGCACCTGCCAATTCTGGCAAGGGTTTATTGGCCAATTTGGCCTTTAACATCGTGATCCCCGTATTGATTTTGACCAAGTTTTCCACCGAGCAATATTTAGGTCCGGTCTGGGGCTTAGTCTGCGCCTTGTTGTTTCCTATCGGTTTTGGCATTTATGAGCTGATCCAGTCTGGCAAGCTGAATTTCTTTTCGATTGTCGGCATCATCAGCGTGTTACTGACCGGCGGTATGAGCTTGCTGCAATTACCGCCCGCCTACATCGCGATTAAAGAAGCGGCAGTACCTGGGATCATTGGGGTGTTGGTGCTGTTTAGCGGCACGACGCGTTTTCCGTTGGTGAAAACCATTTTGAACAATATGCAGCTGTTAAATCTGCCGCTATTGCACAGCAAATTGGCAGAACAACAGCAAGAACAGGCCTATGAAAAGACCTTAGACATCGCCAATAAGATCATTGCCGGTTCGTTTTTCTTGTCGTCGACGCTGAATTATCTGCTGGCGAAATGGATTCTAGTTAGTGACCCGGGCACCGCTGCTTATAACGAAGAATTGGGCCGGATGACGGCGCTGAGTTACCCCGTGATAGCCATTCCATCCACCTTAATCATGATGGGTGCGGTATGGTTTGTATTTACTCGGATCCCGAAGTTAACCGGCCAAGATTTGGAGTCGTTTTTCCACGACCAATGATTAAGGCGTGATCAACCGATTTAATTCATCGACACAGGCCGCAGTGACTGTGGCCTTGCTGAACATTAAATGGATTGGCGCATCGTTTAACGAGAACGGCAACAGCGTTAAACCCTTGCTCTTGCTCTGATGCGCTAATTCATATTCCATGGTTTTCCGATCTGCGATGGTGTAGTCAGCTCGTTGGCTACTGACCAATTCCAAGCGGCGACGTCCTTCAAATACAAACACACTACGCGCTTTGACTTGGGCATTTTGCTTGAGCTGTTCAAAGTCATCGCCATAAAACCCTGCGGGGTTGTAGGTGCCGACAAGCTTACGTTGCGCTAACTCTAGGAACGCCGATTTCACCGTCAACCCAGGATAACTTTGCAACATTTGTTGATGCACCACCACGGCATTTTGTTCTTGCCGATATGGCTTGCTGAAATAGGCGTAGCTGGCTCGCTCTGCGGTATAAGAGGCTCCAAACAACAGATCAATGCCACCTTGTTGCAGTTGTTGCAACGCCCGTTTTTCTGGGATGTAAGCAAACTTTAATGTCATCTGATTAGCGGCCAGCAATTGCTGAATAAATCGCACATCCGTGCCGCTAACCTGCTCGTCAGTCACGTCAATGTAAGGCTGCCAACTCGAATTGTAGGCCATGGTCAAAAATGGCGGACAGGCCGACACCGCCCACGCTGTTTGCGAAGCACATACCAACCACCACAACGTAAACCGAACAACCAGCGTCATAAAGCGAAGATCCTAAAGCTTGATCTTCAATGACTATAGCCAAAAATTTTGCAACGACTGCGCTGACGTGTGCAACGCAGCCGCCTCGGCAACAACACTAGCCGCGCAACCTCGCAAACGCCGCCGCTAAATCAGCGATTAAATCTGCGGGATCTTCTAAACCGATGTGCAAGCGCACCAAAGGCCCACGGTATGGCCAGCGCGTAGCACTGCGCAGCGCCTGAATATTGCTGTTGGTGATGATAAGGCTTTCGTAGCCGCCCCACGAGAATCCCATTTTGAAGTGCTGCATGCCTTCGACAAACCGCTCCAGCGCAGCTTGGTCCGCCTGTTTAAGCACAAACGAGAACAAGCCGTTGCCGCCACTAAAATCACGCATAAATTCGGCATGACCTGGGTGGCTCGGTAATTCAGGATGCAAAATCACCTCGACGTCAGGCTGCTCAGCCAGCCAAGCCAGCACCTGCCGCGCGTTTTGCTGATGCTGCGCTAACCGCACACCCAAGGTGCGCAGGCCACGCGCCGCTAGATAGACATCATCGGCCGAGGCGCAATAACCTAGTAAATAACTGTGCTCACGCAGTTGCGGCCAATGCTGCTCATTGGCACTGGCAGTACCGAGCATCACATCCGAGTGCCCACAAATGTACTTGGTTGCCGCTTGAATGGAGATATCCACGCCCATCTCAAACGGTCGGCACAAAATCGGTGACGCCCAGGTGCTATCCAACATAGTGACGATGCCGTGTTGCTTGGCAATGGTACAAATCGCTGGCACGTCTTGCACTTCCATGGTCAAGGAACACGGCGATTCAAGATAAATCACTTTGGTGTTGGGCTGGATCAGCGCGCTGATGCCGGCGCCAATCAGAGGGTCGTAATAGGTGGTTTGAATGCCAAGCGGCGCTAGAACTTTGTCGCAAAACGCCCGCGTCGGTTCATACGCGGCATCGACCATTAACAAGTGATCGCCAGTTTTTAAAAATGCCAACAAGGCACCGCTAATCGCCGCCGCGCCACTTGGGTACAACGCACACCCAGCGCCGCCTTCTAACGCGCACACCGCATCGGAGAAAGCAAAATGGGTTTGGGTGCCACGACGACCGTAATACGGCACCTGATCGCCGCGATGTTTCACCGCATGGCGCATCTCAGCGAAGCTGTCGAACACCACGGTCGATGCTCGCACCACCGGCACGTTGACGCTGTAACCGGCCCATTGTTTGTCACGTCCAGCGTGAATGATCTGCGTTGGTTTTTTCATAAAAGGCTGCACCATAAATAATTGGACGTCTGGATGTCTTGATTCTAAGAGATCTGACAGTGATTTGACCAGCAAATTGTTGTTCGAACAGCAAAGCCGTGGTTACATAGAGTTATCGTTGATTTGACGGGCAATTACCATGCGTTGGTTGTGTTTTTTAGTCTGCTTTCCCAGCTTGGTCTGGGCCAAAACCAGCGTGTTATTCGTCAACCCGTCACTGCAAAGCGACCCGTTTTTTATGCAAGTCGAAGCCTTGGCGCGCATTGCCGCGACCCAACTCGATATTGACTTGACCGTGATCCACGGCGACGCCAATCGTTTGTTTCAAAAACAAAAAATTGCCGAGTACCTCGAGAAAAACCATCCTCAGTATATCGTGGTGCAACCCTACAGTGGCGGTGGCGTACAGTTGATGGAGCAACTTGCCGACTATCCGGTGAAAATCATCACGTTAGAACGGTTATGGCAGCCCGATGAAGAACCTGTGGTCGGTCGCCCTGGTGGCAAATACCCCAATTGGCTAGCCGAGTTATATTTTGACAACACGGAAGCCAGCCGAGCCCTCACGATAGCGCTGCAACAAGCCTGTCCAGATGCCAATCGGTTGATTGGTATTAACGGTGCCTACAGCCAAGAAACCGATCGCCGGGCCGAAGGCGTGTATCAGGCGATGCGCCAGCGTGGCGGTGTGGTTGAACAAATCGTCAATGGAAAGTGGGAGCGCCCGATCGCCGCAGCGCAAGTTGAACAATTGTTACGTCGATACCCGCAAACTCAGCTGATTTGGACGGCATCCGATTGGATGGCACTTGGAGTACTAGACAGCTTAGAAAAATTCCCCGATCAACGTTTTTGTGTGGGTGGTTTTGACTGGTTGCCGCAATCCCAATACGCGTTGCAAAAAGGCACGCTCACCGCGTCGGCCGGTGGCCATTTTGCGATGGCGGCGTGGGCCATGGTGCTCATTTATGACGATGTCCGCGGCAAACTCCCCAAGCCAATGCCAGATGTCCCTTTGCTACAACTGGAAATTCTGACCGCAAAAAATCTGCCGTTGTATCAACCGCTGTTGCGTGCAGGTCAGTGGCAGTTTGTTGATTTTAAAGCCTTTAGCCAAAGTAGCCGCCGCAAACCTAGCGCAAATTACCCGTTTACCTTGCAAGAGGCATTACGCCACTACCAGCCACGCAATTAATTGGCGAAGGCACTGATCGGCTTATCGGGCAACTCGTAAAGCCATCACGCCCACAGGCAAACAGCGCTAGGAGCATGGCAGCAGCCGCCTTGCCATGTATAATGCCAAAAACCGCGGCGGGCCTTTACGCCCCTAACTATGTGGTATCTGATGAAATACAAAGACTTACGTGACTTTATCAACCAGCTTGAACAACGCGGTTTGCTACATCGCATCAAGGCTGAAGTCGACCCCGTACTGGAAATGACCGAAATTGCCGACCGCACCTTACGCGCTGGTGGCCCGGCCTTGTTGTTTGAAAACCCCAAAGGTTATGACGTGCCGGTGCTGGCCAACTTGTTCGGCACGCCAGAGCGTGTGGCGCTGGGCATGGGGCAAACCGAAGTGGCGGCGCTGCGTGAAGTCGGTAAATTATTGGCGTTTTTAAAAGAACCTGAGCCACCAAAAGGCTTAAAAGATGCGTTTAGCAAGCTGCCAATTTTCAAGCAAGTGCTGAATATGTCGGCCAAAGAAGTGCGTAAAGCGCCGTGCCAACAAGTGGTGAAATCTGGCGATGAGGTCGATTTATCGCGCCTGCCGGTAATGACCTGCTGGCCAGGTGACGCAGCACCTTTGATCACGTGGGGCCTGACCGTCACCCGCGGCCCACACAAAGAGCGGCAGAATTTAGGTATTTACCGCCAGCAAGTGCTGGGGAAAAACAAAGTGATTATGCGTTGGTTGTCGCATCGCGGCGGCGCGCTGGACTTTTTAGAGTGGCAAAAAGCCCATCCGGGTGAGCGTTTCCCCGTCGCCGTGGCGCTTGGTGCGGACCCCGCCACCATTTTAGGCGCGGTGACGCCGGTGCCAGATACCTTATCTGAATACGCCTTTGCCGGTTTGCTGCGCGGTGACAACACCGAAGTGGTCAAATGCGTCAGCAACGATTTACAAGTACCGGCCAGCGCCGAATTTGTACTCGAAGGCTATATCGAACCAGGCGAGATGGCGCCAGAAGGCCCCTACGGTGACCACACCGGTTATTACAACGAAGTCGACAGCTTCCCGGTCTTTACCGTGACGCACATCACGCACCGCGAGAAACCTATATACCACAGCACCTACACCGGCCGGCCACCGGATGAACCGGCAATTTTGGGCGTGGCCCTCAACGAAGTGTTTGTGCCGCTGTTGCAAAAACAATTCCCCGAAATCGTCGATTTTTACCTGCCGCCGGAAGGGTGTTCGTATCGCCTCGCGGTGGTGACGATGAAAAAACAATACCCAGGCCATGCCAAACGCGTGATGCTGGGCGTCTGGTCGTTTTTGCGCCAGTTTATGTACACCAAGTTTGTCATTGTCTGTGACGACGATATCAATGCGCGCGATTGGCAAGACGTGATTTGGGCCATCACCACGCGGATGGACCCGGCCCGCGACACCTCCATGATTGAAAACACGCCGATTGATTATTTGGACTTCGCCTCGCCTGTGTCGGGCCTGGGTTCCAAAATGGGCTTGGACGCCACCAACAAATGGCC
>JACCDV010692210.1_pt1 | contig 10810 bp, 3 predicted proteins | sample 7446131 | NCBI WGS metagenome assembly JACCDV01 (sample SAMN15323448, study PRJNA562643) | freshwater metagenome | isolation source: river surface water | place: USA:Blue River Watershed | collected 2017-08-17
CCCAAACCCCAAACCCCAAACCCCAAACCCCAAACCCCAAACCCCAAACAGATAGGGGTACCCTGTATCATTTATGACAAAAAAAAGTGAAAAAAAAAATCATTTATAAAAAAATATCATATCACTCTAATTCTTTCAAAAATCAAAAATACATCAAAATCTGAGGTAGGTGAGGTTTTTTAAATCGAAAAGAAATAATTTCCCGAAAAGGAAAAAAACTTCTGAAAAAATGGAAGTGTCATTTTTGACCATTTTTCAAAAAGCTAGATTTTTTAGTTCAATAGGATAGAAGAGTTTTGCTTCGATGAAATCAAGGGGATTGTATGCTAAACCAATGAGGAATAAGATGAGGCAATTGGATTTTTTATAGCTTAAACACATGATGAGATATAAAAAAATTGCCATTTACGAATATAACCCACTAATTTATTTTCATTAAATTTATAAATTTATAATTTAATAAAATTATAATTAATTAATGGGTTCTATAAACCAATCATATTATAGAACCACCCACATAAAGTACTTGGTGGTTTGATATCAAATGTCCAAATGTTGAAGCAAATGATTCTAAGTTGCTTGGTTTCATACCAGTTTTTATTTAAACCCCAAAAAGCATTTCCTGTAACCGACTTGGTTGTTTTAATAAACAAATTTTATGTGTTAATTAATCTGAGCAATATAACAGCATGCAACAATATCTTTTGGAACAAAGGTGGGTTGGTTAAAATTTAGCTTTTGGTTCATATAAAAAGCAAGAATCGGCATCATGTCAATATAATAACATGGTTTTCTTATATCGCTCTTTCTGAAATGTTTGCCATTTAAAGACAGATAATTGGCTATATTGATGTTGGTGCCTGGCGGATGAGAACTCAACGTTAAAAAACGGTTAAAATTAGGTAAACAACGTTAAAAAACGGTTAAAATTAGGTAAACAACATTAAAAACTATTAGAATTAGGAAACCAGTCACTTTGCCAGAAATAAAGAAAAATCGAAAATTGTTGATATTTGGCACGGAGTCATTCACATATAACTCATTAAATCAAAAATAGTAGTTAAATATATATAAAATTTTTATTTTTTTATAATTTTCTTTTTACGTTTTTTAATGTTTAAATTTAGAATTGTTCGTTTTCTTACATAATCTTCGTCCTTTATTGGGTCCAGTATTGATTTTAAACAATCATCCGAATCGTCTTCTTGCTTTGATACGCGATCTTTAATAAAAATAGATGTGTTTTTAGGGTTTGTGTGTGGGTAATCTTGAAGATCATCAGGATGGTTTATATCAATAGACAGGTCTGTATTTTGCTCCGAAACTTGGCTATCATCACTATTAATTACCAACTATTTTTGTCATAATTTAGTTTCCTCTTACTATCCAAAAATGATAATGTTTTTTACTTATTTAACAGACCTAGCATTTATTAGTTTTCAAACAGTTTTTTGTATTAATTTTACCTTTTTATCTCTGTATTTTGATTCTGATTTATTGTATGGTTTGTTATGATAATTTGTTTCCTGTTGTTTATAAAAAACAGACATTTTTTGTAAAAACTCCCAAATAGCGGGTTTTTTTGAAAACTAACTATTTATTTATCTCATCATATTCTCAGACAAGTTATTGGTTAAATGTTCGTTTAAAACATCGTTGTTGTGAAATGAAGCATATTTTTAAAGCATTTTTTTAACATATGTTATTACCTAATCATAATATTCTCCTACAAATATTTCTTCCAATGCCTAAACCAACAGCTCCCCAATGTTTTTGGGTAAAAAATATAGATATCAAATATAATCTTATATAAAGAGGGGTTTTTCGGTCGTTGACGCTTTTGTTGATGACAAATCGGCGTCCCCGGAGTTTTTTTTATTCTATATCGGGACAGTTATTTTTGGCCGTTTGATTGCGTTTTTAAACTTTAGGTCTCATATATAATCATTAATAAATTTGGTAAAATGAAAAAAACACGGAAATATGTATTTAAAATAGATCGCCGCAATATTTAATATTGCTTACTCATAATCACAATGAAACTAACAGTCGCTTGAAAACCGCAAGCCAAGATTAAATAGGCGGTCAAAAATAAATCAGTATCGCTCTTGATCGAAACTATTGGATAATGCAAATAATAAAAACGCTTTTTTATCGCACTTTGTTAAACATATAATGTTGATAAGTTAACCGCCTTTAGTCGGGCATTTAGACCGTGTTCCATCAAAAAAAACGTGCGTTATAAGCTTATTTCATAAATCATCCACTATTGATTGTGAGTAGTATATAAAAGAGTATCATAAAAACTCTGCCGGGTTATCAAAGAATGATTGTTAATTGTATTGATTTTACATCTCAAAATAATCATCTGTTTCCAAATTTTATACATATTTGTTTGGTAATGCAACTAGGAAATCCTTTAATAGTGACTCATACTTATTTCAAATGTATGAAATAACAAAGTCGAATATGTCCTTAATTTAAACTGATAATGAAAACCCATCGTTTATTTAAGTCGGGATTTTATTATAGTCCGAAATTAACGCATTCATGGTCAGCATTTTATCGTATAAAAGCGGATCTTCGTCCTATAAAACGTTATAAGCAACATTTTTTTTGGTTTTCTTAATTCTTTTTAACAAGTTCTTTATATGCTCCTCACAGTTAGAGTAAGCTGTATAAACATTTTCGTCACAAACATATTACTCATTAAACCTTTTATCTAATTGTGCTTTTGTTAAATATCCCATACATGTATTTAGTTCCATTTACATAGTTTAAATAATCTCCTTCATTTCATCTGCCTCGGAAATCTCTATCCTGGTTGGTACTATTTCGTATTTTTATTGCGTATATTTTTATATTATGGGCGAAGGCATTTACTGTTCAACCAGTTCTTTTTTTATTTTTTTTTCAACATCTATTTTAAATTTACCAATAACTATGTAAATTTACTTATGTTATCCAAAAAGGGCTTTGGTTATTGCCGTTGGCGTTTTATTGGGAGTTATAACATCTTTGTTTTTTGTAAACTCAGAGTTTCCAAATATTTTATCAACGGTTCCTCTTGGAACCTTCATATTAATTTTAAAATGTGGTGACTTTAAAGGACGAATATTCAATATTCTGCAACCTAAGCGGGATAGCTCCGATGCTTCTTATAGTGGTCGTGAAATATAAACACTCACTTTGGTAACTTTTTTATTAACTTTATTTTTTTACACGTGTTAAAAAAACATTATAAAATATATTTTAATGAAGCTCGCCACAAATACAGTGTCTTAGTAAAATGTTTATATTACACCATGGAAGCATATAAAGGATTCGACAACACCGACATATGGTTTAATGTTATATGAAATAAATCACAGTTGGTCTATTTCCAAAAGTCGTGAACGGGGATCCTGATACCGCATTATATACTGCGTTTTGATCCAAATCATATTTTATTAAGTTATTATTGTGTGGGTTTGAATAACTAAGCCCTTTGTTTTTTTGCCGCTTCTTCTAACTACTTTTACTTTCTTGCCGCTGCTAGCTATTCTGGGTTTAGCTCCCCCATGTCACCAGACATTGCCGATTAAACACTTTTATTATCAATATCAAAGTCTTTTGCCTAAACAAAGTTAAGATCTTCGTTTGCCATTTTTTATATAATCTTTCTCACATTTCCCTTTTTTAATCCTACCACTTTATCCATCAACAATTAATGTTAATGGCAGAATTGTTGGTATTGTTTGTTTGTTTTTACCCTTTTTTCTTAAGAGATGAAATTTTAAACTTCATTTTAATACTCTCACAGGTTTTTTTCGTCAAGCTACCCTTTAACTCGATCAAACTATCCGGTTATAGTTTATATCATTTTTTGTACATGCTGATCATATTTTGTTGGGGCGGTATTCAGCCCATTCTATAAATAGGATATTATATCTTCCGTATTTTACTTATCGATTAGATAATCAATAAGCTTTACAATAAAATCATAATCAATCGTCTATCTTTAAGATATAATTTCGTATAAATCAAGCTTTTATTTAAGCGTTGTTTCGGGGTTACAAAAAGATGATATGAGTATAGTGAATGTGCTCTCCATTGATTATTTTTCTTTATGTATGTTAAAATACTACATGTAGTTTTCAAATAAGTTGGGCCCGAGAGTTGTTTTTACTTAACTATATGTTATCTGTTCTAAAAAAGGTGGCAACTCTTTCTTTATATCAGAAGCCAGTGCCTATTCTTTTTATAGAAGCTTCTCAATGTCATATAAGTTTATATTGGGGGTGTTTATTTTTAGCTCCTCTAAAACTACTTTATCTTTACTCAAAACCGCCCATCTCTTTTTCAAATCCTCCATATAAAGTTTTGTCATTTATTTTAAATATGACTCTTCTACTTAAAGATTATTGGCCTTGTCGAGCGCATTCATTAAACTCACTGCCTCATTTGTTTTTGCAAAGATACCCAATTCATCACATTATTTTGTTTCGTTTCTAAGCATGAATAAATTTAATGTATTTTAAGAATCAAACACACAGCAAAAAATTAACATATAGTCATGTCCCGGACTAATTTAAAACGGGAGAATTTTTTCTTTTAGTTAGTTTTAAATATAAAAAAATGTCAAATCATGTGCATATCATAACCTATAATTTTATAATATCATAATCTCATTTTGTTATTGCAAAAGACACCTAAAGTCTGATTTTTTATGTGCCAACAATGATTAATATGTTATAGAGCTGTGTGATATCGGTGGCAAATATATTCCGTTGGAAACTAGTTCATTATATAACCCTACCTTTTCTTTTGCTTCTAGAGAATTTGGTAGTTCGAAAACAGGGACATCAAATTTTGATATTGGTTGGGCGATTTTTCCATCTTGAAAAGTATCCTGGTATTATTGTTAAGTATTTTGTGGTTATTATTATTGCTACTATAGGGGGTGGGAGGGTGGTTCTTAGAAAGTACCACCATTTAATTCTTAAAAACATAATTATTTTATTTATTGAGAACATCCAAGCTTTTGTATCTCGTCTATATACCCTTGAATTCGTTATTTTATAATTTTTGGTTGTTATCCGACATATTTTTCTTTTATAAATTTATTCACTTAAGTTGTATTTTTTTCCATTGTCGCGTTTATTAAATATGTGAGATTAGCGTCTTTTTTTATCTATTCCCAAATAGCCAACATTATAATTTATTACTAATTTAGTTGTATAAAGAGTCCAATAATTAAAGCAGCTTTAATGATTGGAAACACTCTAATATTTAGTCGCTGACACGACGCCATTTAATTTAACACTAAAAGACTTATTAAAACACGAGCGAAATTTTTTTTTGCACGGAGATTTTTTGATCGTGCAAAAAAATAACTTTTTGGGTTGGCTACATATTAAAAACCCCAAACCCCAAAAATATTAAATTTATTATGATTTGGTTAAATTAAATGTGTAATAGATTTTTATTTAGCCCTTATTTTTTATTTTCATTAATTTATAATGAAGAAAGATGTGCTATACGATCAGTTATCCTAAATATATTTTTTGCCAAAAAAAACTTCGAGCGCAATAACCATGTGATCTTTGTAAAATATTACATCAAATGAATACTTCTTAATTGAGAAATCAGCAACAATATAAATAAAAAATGATAAAAAATGATGATACAATCTTGAGACGCTTTTACATATATGTAATGGATTGTTGTATTAAAAATATGGACAAATTCTTCCTTTTTTTGATTTTTGCAACATGAGCTATTATGTTACCATAATATTTAATTGTTTTTGAAACGTTTATGATTAGATGTATATGGGGTTAGAAAACAGGCTATATAAAAATGTTTAGTTGTAAAAGGGTACTAATATATGCTAAACAAATCAATACACCCAAAATTTAGCATCCTTTGTCGAGATATTTTAAATATAAAAAAAAATTTAGTTTAATGTAAAAAAATATAAGACATCTGATATGTATTAGGATTAAGCATTTGAAGCATATGGTTAGTATGTTAAATGTTTAAACATACTTAATAGACTAAAAATGGTCTATGAACAACAACAAAAAAATACTTAGGATGTATCGCTTTTTTAAGAATGTCTTAGCGTGAAACTAGAATCCTCTGGGTTTAATGGATCTGATGCGGTACAGAGTGTTTTTTCTGCTTATAGTTAAAAAACTTAACAATAAAAAGACATTGAAGAGTGTTTAAGCATTACTTAAGCACTAACGACATAGCATTTTAATCGCATATACTACAAACAAATAAACATTCTTAATTGTTTCACATACGAACAGTATTCTGTTTTATAAAAAGATGTTTCTAAGCTGGGGGTGTGATAAAAATTATAAAAATACATAAGAGTATTTGGGATTTCTGAAGCCCAATACACTATTCATAATATTATACAGCTCATAATTCAATTACAATCTCTTTGTCCGGGAATTTAGAATATTCTATTGTTGATATAGTGTTGTCAAGATGTCAATAGTATCTAGCAACTAGAGGCACTATTGTTTTGTTTATTGGATTATATCATATCATCTTGATTTGAAAATATTGTTTAGTTTGATGATTTTTTTACAAGACTATTGTAGTAAAATGCTTCAACAATATTAAGCATTTTTGAAAATATTGTAATATAAGATCTGTGATAGAGCATAAATTAAAACTTAAAATACGTTTTAATTGTATTATCTTATATGTGCAGTTTGTCTGGATTGTAATCCGCAATTTAAATCCCCGAAGTATATAAATATTTAGAGGGGTGTTTGATCAGTAGAAAAGCGTTAGATGATTATGGCGCAATATCTGTTTTTTCAAATTATTGCTAAGTTCTTATTAAAAAAACACTGCCAACCATTTAAATTTTTAAACAATTTTAGTTGCAAGATAGCTATATCTACTTCAAAGAGCTATTTCTTTTGTTCTAAAAAATACTCGTGTTAAACAATGTGGCGGAAATTTCGATATCCAAGTCTTTTTTGAAATACCAATCCTGATGCCAATCTTTTTCTGACCTGCAATAAAAAACGGGAGTTTAATGCAAAAGCCTTCCCTCTGATTCCACAATTAAAAAATTAGCAAATAGTCACCCGGATACTATTTTAAAATACTTAAAAGCCATTTAAAATTTAGAGAACCAAATTGTCTCTTTTTACTTAAACGATGACTTTTGGTATTAAACAGAGGCATGTGTATGGCTTTTGGGATCTTTATTAGATAGCTCAATATTTTTTATTTCAGATATCAAAGTTTTGTCTTAATTATCTGTTTGTAACATTATAGGAACTGAAAATTAAACCATAAAAGATGTTTTAACAGAGATATGGGCCTGTTATTAAGAATAACAACCAGTTTCTTCAACTCCGAACAATAAAAAAGTCTAGTATTGTATAAATTGAGGATTCGGGCTGTAAATATTATATTATTCAAGACTGACATAAATAAAAGCAAAATCAAGCAATTTTATTCGATTTGTATAGACGCTCTCAATCAATGCATCAATTCAACTTTAAGAAGACTTCATACCAATAATATAATCATTTATAATTTATTATTTAAAAGTACATAATATTATGGTCAAAACAGCTAAAACCACGCACGCCCATGTCATTACAGAGCTTTTTTACTTTTATATCTTATACCCTCTATAAAAATTGCTTTTATGGTGCGGGTTTTAAAACTATCCTGTTGTTTAATTCCCTAAAATTATGTGACTGTTAGAAAATTCAACACCTTTCCTTTTTTTATATATAAATATAACATATGGAGTCTGTGGTAATCTTCGATATCACGAAGATGAAATTTTTGTTTACGCTAATTTTATTTGCGCGGATTTTTGTTCTATTAACATTTTGTTTCTTTCACGAGAAGACACCCCACCTTTTTTTCTTTCCAAGCTGCGATTCTGGTGATTTTAATCGGATCGCACAGATTTTTTAATGCTCTATTTTTTGGATGAAAATGGACTGTTGCATCTATCACCACATTTTTCACTCCCCTTCGAACCATCTTTTTGTTTTGATCGACATTTTTCTGGAATCTAAAAAAAAGACAACTCACGTTTGTCGTGTTAGGTTTCAGAAAAGGTTTCGCATCATACACAAACACTGAATTAAGTCTGACCTATGTTCCTTTGTTTTAAAATAACATCCTTTCTTTCTCCAGGTGCCAAATAGTAATCACTTATTTAATGAGTGCATTAATGGCATTCTAGTTCTAAAACAATGTCCTTATCGAACAAATTTTAAATGAAGAACTATGCTTCTCCATTATCCTGTATGTAATTGGTTATTTTCTATACAGTTAACATTATAATTATAATGTTATTGAACCAATAATAGGATTTTTGTTCTATTTGTTATTTAAACACAAAAAGGTAAGTTATTTTATATTATTGTAATCATAATTTTTGTTAAAACTGTATTTTATAATGGTTATAATAAAGAAATTCATGTCCTTTGTGTTGATAAAAAGTGGTAAATATATTACTTATATTTTAAAAATCGGTCGAGATATACACAATAAAAACTCTATTAAAAAAGACTAAAATTAAAAATTAAAAAATAATTAATGGAATATTGTTTAAATTGAGCCGTCTGCTATATCTGATAAATTTATTTCGCATTTTGTGATAGACTAATCGACTGCTCATGGATCCAATCCATCCAAATCTATTTTTATATCATAGAAATATCATTTTGCTTTTTTAAACTATACTCTCTAATGTTTTAAATGTTTTTTTTAATTAATGCCTCGACGAATTTCAATTAACATTTTCTCATATGACAAATCGCTTTCTTATTTATTTATGTAATTTAAATTATACTTTTTAATCAAATTCCATAATTCCTTTTTTGATTCACGATGTTTGTCATAAAAATTATAATGTTAGAAGACATCCTCTTTATCTTAATTTTCCAACATTTCCATGATGCTATCAATATTTATTCCCTAATGTAACAACATGATGCTTCTATATAAATATTCTAAATGATAGTTTGATAGCCTGTTGGTAGAAGAATTTTTTATACAAATATATAACTGAATGCAAGCACAATCATAAAAAGAGCGTTTGTCTGCGGAAAACTCGGCTCTTTTTTATCGCAGTCACGTTATATTTTTTTCTCTCTATTTTTTTCTATTTATATCAAGATCTTAAAAAGTGTATTATTCTAAAAAATCTTACTCAAACATAGTTTATTTTTCCAGTTAAAAAATGGATTGTATTTTATCAGGGGTAATGTGCGCCCCGTCAACTTTATCATATGAAATGTATTTAAAATAATCCTTTAAAAATTTTGAATATCCTGAATATATATTACTCATCAGTATATCCTATATAAATTCATGGTTTTTTCTCTAATATTAATAGAGATGTATTTCATTAATTTCTACTTCAGATTCATCTACGAATGGTGATTCGATATAAAAAACCCATAATTAACCATGTTATTTCCCAAAGATCTCTGTATTTATCATCAGTTATAAAAACTGCGCCGAATCTGGTTTATTGGAATGCCTTGAAACGGATATTTAACCAACGATATCACCGCTTATGAAATCAGGGTCTGCGCGCAATATCGCTATTTTTGTTGAAATCGCTCAGGGATTTACGACAAGTATTTTTTATTTATCCACAAAATTTTAAAAAAATATATTTAAAATGCTCGTTTTATCTTAATCAAAAGCCGGGCATACGGTTGCGTGATTCTTTAAATAATATAGTTTCGATTAAATTAGTGTAAGAAACTAAGACGAGTCTATTGTTATATGATTGCAAAATATTTTTGCCGGAGATTTGAAGCAATCAGAAAAAAAACTCTTTAGTTAATGGTTAACGTTTTTCGATAATTATTATTTTTATCTTGTGGTTTATAGTTATTGTTGTCGCTTTTTTTATGCTTTTTTACTAATTTCTTTCGTTTTTTATAGATAAATATTTTTTTGTTTTCTTTTTAAAGCACGCTATCGCTTTTATTCTTCTGTATACACTCACTTTCATCTTTTTTCAGGGTTCATTATAATTTTATATATTATTTAAAGTTTTCATGCTGAGTAAAGAGCCTATATTTTTCTATTTTTTTGTCCTGATATAAGTGAAATCGATATGTTTGTTGATCGAGTTTTTAATTTTTAAGGCATAATAAAAAAGTTTTTTTTATTGATTAAGAAAATTGCGTTTTTCATCATAAATCCCTGGATGTATTATAAAGAACTATTTGGTAATGCAAATATTTAATAAAAATAGCGAATCGTGATACTATTTTTTGCATTTTTCTTTAATGATTGTGCTTATATACAACTTTCAGCAATTTTTATATTATTAAAGCCGATCCTCGCGATTGTCAGCAAATTAAAAATAAAATATTTTAATTATAAATATCTCTTTCCAATTATATTATATTATAAAATTAATAATGAAAATAAAAAAATTTATAATTATTAAAAAAATGGATAACATAGATTATATATGCAACAAAAGAATATTATACAATAAACAGATTAAAAAACAAACGAACACATGTATACATATATTTGTGTTTGATGGTCTTTTATTTTAAGTATTTTTAATAGTGATTGTGTATATATTTTTTGTTTTTTCATAAAAGAATTCAATCTATATTTTTTATATAAAAACGTTTTTTTGCCTTTTCATTGCTTTTGTTAAAAAAAAAATTCTCGTGTTTATTGGTATCATCTATATTCTGTGTATATATCTATTTTTGAGGTTGTTTAGTGTTTGTTTTTGATTTAAAAATATGTCTTATGAATTATTAGTATTATTTAAAATATATAAATGGGG
>JACCDV010801558.1_pt1 | contig 10809 bp, 12 predicted proteins | sample 7446131 | NCBI WGS metagenome assembly JACCDV01 (sample SAMN15323448, study PRJNA562643) | freshwater metagenome | isolation source: river surface water | place: USA:Blue River Watershed | collected 2017-08-17
CAACATGAATGTTTTCAAATACCAAGTCAAAAGACTTGCCAAACGCGGCAAAAAAGGCTTGATTCATTTGAAAAGAGATTTTTTTTCAGCAAGAATGGCCGCTTGCTTTCACACATTGTGAAACATGCCTATATAATTTTCAGTAATTTGTTTACCGTAGAAGTAATTAAATATCTTATCTATTGTTCTAAAATACTAGGGCTTAAAATAATTTGAGATACTTTTTTCAGTCAAGTAACTTTCATTAAATTTTTATTGTTTTCTTCTTGAAATCATTGATAATCAAAGAATCGGTAATTTGTTTGTAATGAAAGTAAGCAATAATTTCATGTTGCTCCATGTTTTTTTCTTTGAAATATTTTTCATGAATTGGATTTTTATTTATCACCAGTCTTTCACAATTTTCAGGTAAAATAAAATCCTCTAATAAATTTTGATATAAAGAAACATCCTGACAATTTTTGACATTAAAATCAATTAATTGATTATGATTTCCCCATAATCTTTTCATCGGATAATTAGCTTCTATTTTTATTAAGTTATTGAAAGATAAATCAATCTCTTGCGCAATTTGCCCCTCTAAATTAATTTCCGTCAAATGATTATTTTGTAAATTAATGGATTGAGTAACCTGCGGTAAGATGATACTATCCAGACGACAATTTCTTGCTTCAAAATTTCCAATTACTTTTTCCGGTAAAAAATCCAAAGATTTAAAATATTGATGACTAATTTTAAAATTTCCTTGAATGACACCAAATTTAAAAGGAACATGCTCAATCACAACAGAATTTGTTCTTCTTCCGCTCATCATTCTAGCAATTGCATCTTCGACTGCATCAGACATACTAATATCCACATTCCCAATCACATCAACAATCAATTCATCATCACACTTCTTTATTTCGTATTGTGCTTTTTCTTTATTATAAACATTCAACCACCATTTAATACACCATGAATGATTCAATTTATAACCAACCTTATCAGCAACCATAAATTGAGAAATTAATGCTTTTTTTAACATTTTTTTAAACATATTCATTTTATTTTTCTTTCATGCATTAAATTGATAAAAAATTTATTATTAAATTAAACCAGTAATTTATCATAAAATTTTATAAAATCAATTAAAAAACAACAGACAAAAAAATCAAATGGATATATAATAACATCATTCAATCAATGGAGTTTATATGACCATTATCATAGTCGTCGATATCGTGGAATCAAATGGCAAAACTATTCGTCAAAATAACCTCGCTCAACAGCACAATATTGCTCTAGGTAGCTTGGTTGAAATCGTTGCACCTGATAGTGAATATGATGATAATCCCACTTATGGTCTTCGACTTTTTGTGGTCAATCACTCAAGAGACTGTGATGGCACACCACTGTATGATTTATCATTCAACAAAAATGCACAAAAAGAATATGATGAGTATGAATCTCAAAAGGAGCAACTTGGCAATCTATATCAAATTTTTCATTGGAAAGCAAATGGCGCTCTTTTAAGGCACTATGGTGAAGATTCATTAAAATTAATTGTCTGAAACTGCTGCTTTCAGTATTGACTTACGAGGATTGCTTTTTTATCATTAAATTGAAAAAAACATGAAAAATCAAAAAGGTGGGAATACGGTGCTTTAGTTGATACATCATTATAAAAAGTCACTTTTGTGACTTTTTTACATTTTTAAATTTCTTTTTTCTAGGCAATCTTTTTTTAATTCTATTTTTTCAATGAATTTAGCAATTTCCTCTAATGTTCTACGAGAGTAAATCAAACCTGAATGACTCGCAGGTATATAAACTTCTTGAGTTGCTTTTTCAAGTTTTGATTCTTTAGAAAAAACTGTTCCATCATTGACCTGTTTTTTAAATTCTTCAAAATCATTGATCACACATTCTTTAATTTTAGGATTATTATCAAATTCTTTTTTAGCCAGTGTATGCAGCAAATTTTTAGACTGACTCATGGATTTGATCAATCCTCCATTGTGAAATCCCATGATATTCAAAAGAGGTACATCTCCTTGCCAATCTGGTAATTTATTGACTAAACCAGCCTCACCTGCTGTACCAATCATTTTATACTTTTGACCCAAGAGTCCAACAACACTTCCATTGTGAGGGGTGCCAATTGTCACAATCGCTTTGACAAAATCAGGTCTGATAGCATAAATTTTTCGAGCAATGAGCCCACCCATAGAATGACCCACCAAAATGACAGGTTCATCTTGTCGAAAATGATCAATTTGTTCAATGACTTTTTTTACCTGTTCTTCAGAAAATTTAACAGTAGAATAATTAAGGTTTAAAACCTTCATATTATTTTTTGATAAATTTTTTTCCATAAACTTCATGAATATTTTATTCATGAATAAACCGTGCAATAAGATGATTTTCATTGATTTATTTTATTGAATCATTCTATGAATGTCAATTTTTATTTTTAAAAATAATATGGCAAACATCATCTACAGATATTGATAATCTTCTTCATATTCTTGACATTAGTAGAAAAAACCGATATAAATATCGAATATTCAAGAGATACCCATGAAAAAATTATTGCTTCCAATTTTAATTTCTACTGTTTTATTATCAGGCTGTGATTACACAGATAAAGTTAAAAATTCCGTCACCTCCATTTTTAGTAAAAATGATACTGCGCAATTGGATGCAAAGAAATTTTACACTCCATCGCCTTTACAAACAGATGCTGAATTGCAAAAACAAATCAATGCTCAATTACAAAAAGAAATAAGTCCAGAGAAATTAAAACAAGTTGAAAATGTTAATTTAGAAAATTTAAAATTTGTGAGTTTAGCTGATTATATCAAGAAAAGAATTTCTGATGATGGTTTTGCTGTTGAATGGAGACTCAAAGGTGAATATTTTACTGATGATCAAAGTCTTCCAACTTATGAACAAATTGGTCTAGGTATGTTTCTCAACAGCATCAACATGAATATGTACAACCAAAATATCAATCGCTACATTGCATATAAAATGAACCCTCAAAATAAAACAGAATTCCCTCATCCATTGTTGGTATTTTTTGCATTATGTGGTAAAAAAATTGTTGCTGTTGAAAAAGACACTCTATCAGAGTTTGAACTTGCTATTCAAAGTGGTGAATTAAGTGGTTGTAGCAAAGTTCCTCAAGACTTGAAACTCAGAGTCAGTGGCACACTTCCTCCATTTGCACAAGCATATGACCCTAAGCTACAACAAATAAATGGGCAAAACAATAATTCCTTACAAAACAAAATGAAAAACAATCCAGCTTATCAAAAATTGGTTGAAAGCATGCTAACAGATGCTCAAAAGAAACAAATCAATGATGCATTAGCAAAAGAAGGTATTAAAGTACCATGATTGTACCTTTATTGAAATTAAAAATTATTTTTTTATTGATATTTTCTTTATTACATGTATCCTCACATGCATTGACTGGAAAAAAAGAATTTTGGATTGAAACAGATGACAGAGTGATTAAAATCATTCATTATTTTGACAGCATGATTGTCTTGTCAGAATCCAAGAAACCTACGGCTGTGAATGGTGGAAAAACATGTGAAGTTTATCCATTGAAAGGGTATCAATTTATTGGAGAAGAAAAAGAAATTTATTTCTTTGATGAACAAGCTTATGTCAAATCTTCAAAAGGTCTTACTAAATACAAATATCAAAACAAGAAAACAGAAATGTTTTTTTATAAAGAATTGTGTAAAATAAATTAATTGCAGCTTTTTTTCATAACACAAAAAAATAAATTCTCTTTGATTCATATAAATAATCATATCAATTTTGATATGCTTTTGACATGATAAATCATGTTTTTATATCCTGAAAATACCATTAAATTTTTTTCAATTTTTTTTCATGAACAGAGGAAATATTTAAGGATTCAATAATCAAATTATTTTCTTGTACTATTTTTTCTTTCGCTAACATTTCATAATATTGATTTTTCCAATCTAAATTAATAAGGGTAGGACACTTATCAATATCAATGTTAGCACCGTTTAATTGCATGTGTGCAAAAAACTTCATACTGTTAGGTCTCATGTGATTAAAAAATAAATGATAATGACTATTTCCTTTTATTAAATCCTCTGGAAAGAATTTTTGTTCAAATAAATATTCTGCTATTTTAAGTTTTTTATGAGAAAGTGCATGATAAAGATAAGGATACCCAAAAGTATTTCTACCATCTTTCGGTAATAATTTGTTTTCTACAATCGCCTTTACAGCTTCCAAGTTATTTTCTTCTATGCAATAAAACAATAAATTCTTGCCACTTTTTTCACAATACTTAATCTCTTTACTAAATTGCATGATTTTATCTACAATTTTCTCATCTTTTAATTTTAAATTCACAATAAAATCGTCTATAGATGCTTGCTTCATGTCTCTTACTGCCAACAAATCATGTTTTGCACATAATTTCAAAAAGACTTTATTATTACTTTTCTTTAATAAATTTTCAACACTATCACCCATTTTTTTGTAGAATCTCAAATAACTAGAATAAAATAAATTTTGATAACCACATCGATATGTATATTCTGTGAACTCTTCTCGATTTAAAAATTTTGGTTTTTCCTTTAATGAAATATTATGTTCTAAGCATTTTTGAATATATTTTTTATTTTCATAAAATAAGTGACTGAATGTCAATCCTTCAAAGTAAGGATATATTTGAACATCTGTATTAACACCATATTTGATATGTTGAGAAAAATTAAAATTCAAGTATTTAAGATTATTAAATAACTGGTCTGAACAATGTTCACCTTGAATCAAATAATAAGCTGCATCAGTTAAAAACATAGGGTCTTTGATTTGTTTAACAAATTTGTCAAAACGCACTTTAAATTTTTGTTTCTGCTCTTCATTCAATTCACCAAGCTGTTCATTAATATCTTTACTCAAATCAATCATTAATAAAAACATAAATTCTTTATGTTTATAAGCATATGAAAATATTTTATTATTAAAAAAAAGAGCAGGCTTTGATACCAATGTACTGGTATCAAAATCTAAAAAATCTAAAAATTTTTTATAATCTGTGTCTGTTAAATAAATATTCATATCAGTAATTTTCTTCTTGTTTAACTATTGAGCTTATGATTCAATTCATTAGAAAAATAATAAATGATGAAAAATAAATATCTGTTTCATTCAAAAAAATTTTCTACAATCAAACATTTTAGTGTTCATCACACTACTCTTAGTTTTGGAGCTTTATACTCTTTTTCCAATAACCTATCAGTATCCAATATAATATCTTTAACTTCAAAAACAAAATCAAAACATTCTTTTGCTATTGGTCCCTTGACCATTAAAAAATCAGATATTTGAATCAATTCATTTTTTTTCATTTGATTAACATCAAAAGTATTCATTTTTTTTATTTCATACTTTTGTTTAAATAATTCCATAACCTCTGTATTGACCTTCAAAAATGCAAAAGAATCGACTCTAGATTCACCAACACTTTCTATATAAAAAATTTCATCCCTGTTATCATCAGAAAAAACACTAGATGGATTTTTCACAGCTTGTGATAACTCTGCTAAATTAATGATATTTTCTTCTGAACGAAAAGAGTTGTCGTTATTAAAGATGAATTTTGTTTTTTTAATTTTTAACATTCAGATTCCTATTAAATTAAGTCATTTTGATAATGAGAGCAATTTTACCTACATCATTATATTCATGGATCAAAACTAGGACTAGGACTAGAACTAGAAGAATCATAGCTTGGACTAGAACTAGAAGAGTCATAACTAGGGCTTGGTGAATGATGACTATATGATGTATTTTCATATCTTGGAGTTGTATACTCTTCTCTACTTGGAGATTCATATTTTCGAGAGTCTTGCGAATGATATCTATCTGTTGAATCATTATCATTTCGATTAGAATATCTATTGGAGGAATTGTCATTTTGAGATGACCATCTATCAGAATATGTGATATCGCTGGATGATTTTAAAATACTATGATTTTCTTGCTGAGGTACACTGATGATGACTTCACCATCCCTACTTTCCATTCTTGAAGTTTGCCCATATTCATTTGTACAACTCAAAACATTATTGACTTTATCAAAATTTAATTCACTTACACACTTCATTTTTTCAGTTGAATCATAAATTTTTAATTCAATACCCTTTGATGTATATTTATAATCAATATTATCAATATCAATAGATTTTAAAGATGGATCTTCTTGTACTTTTTGTTTAAATTCATGCATGCTTGAAGAATTTTGCAACAATCTATACATACTTTCAACCATGAGTGTATCAACCACAAAAGATTCATGAATCATTCCAATGTCATTAGGTTTTTTTTGCTTCTGGTACAATTGAAAAGAGTTCCTGGGTGGTGGTGTACTTGTTTTAAATCCACTAGGCTTATTAGATACTTGAATAGCCTTGAATAACATATCTTGATATTTATCGGGATGCTCCTTAAAGAGTTTTTTAGCAAATATAGCGTCCATCAATGCATGATCATCTTTCAAATCTATTATGATTGTTTTTTGATCACTTATTCTATTTTTTAAGTAACTCATCCCTTCATCATTGATATTAATGATGTATTTATATAAATAATCTTTTGATTCTTGCATTTTATATTTTAATTCATCATTTGTGACAATAAAAAATGTTGTTCCCGTATCAGTATATAATTTAAGATAATCATTATCATCTACTTGAGTTAAATAAACTTTTGCATTTAACTTTAAAATAGGAATTATATCTTTGGGAATTTGGCATTCTATTTCTTTTTTTCCATCAATAATTTTAGAAACTTTTCCATCTTTATATTTAATTTGCATACTAACTCCTTTTTTTAATTATTTTAATTGATAATTACAAAAAGTAAAGAAATTTTTTTTTAGTATAGTACTATCTAGTTTATTTTTTATAACTTAATTGTTTGCTATTCTTTTCAATAAATAATCTGATTTAGCTTTTTGTTCTGTTATTGTTTTTTTTGGTAAAAAATAAAAATTTTCATATGATTTAAATCATATAATCATACATATAAATCTCTTATTAAAAAATAATGATTAGATCTTTTTTATCATTTTATAGCAATGATTATTTTGCAAATCTAAATTTTTCTCAATAGCATCTTTTTCCAATAAACTTTTTTCCATATGATGAATAGGAAACCATTGTTGACAATCCATGTTATAAGTGAAATCAAGATCATCCATTTCTTCAGGTTTAAATTTCAGCAAACCAGCATTTGATTTTTTATTTCTTTCATCTTTAATTGCATGAATATAGTTATTCAGCATTGTGATATCTTGTTGAATTTTTTCTGGAAAATACTGCAAGGAATGAATGATGTTATCATTGAAAAAAAATGATCCCTCTATGATTTTTGGACAATACTTCAAGTTAGCTAGATGATTATGAGAGCAATCAAAATATCCATGAATAATTTCAGGACAATATTGCAATGAAGTCAGTTCATTTCCAGCAATAGCTAAATACCCATGAATTTCTTTAGGGAGTCCTTCTAAAGAATAAAGCTTATTAGCAGTAAAATCGATATCTCCTCCCACATGAAGAGGAAAATTCTCCAGGTTTTTGATGTTATTATATGCTAAATACAATCCTTTTCCAATATATTGAGGAGCATATTGTAATGAATTTAACTCTCCATATTCAAGACTTAAATATCCTTTGACAAAATAAGGACCATATTTTAACGATGATAATTTGGAGCCATCGAGCAAAAAATCACCATTGACTTTAGAAGGACCATTTTTCAAATTTATAATTTCCTTACTCAATAAGACATTACCGTCAACTTGATAAATGGGTACGTCAATGGTCTCTGTATATTGAATATCAATATCACCTTTAATAATTATTATAAAAGGAAAATCCATGTATCTTTTTAAATAAAAATCAGTCTTTAAAAAATCTTGTGTTAAATCAATAAAATCATATTGGCATAATAAATGTCGAGCATTATGCTCTTTCAACCATTGCAGAGCTTTTTCTTTTGATTTTATTTTTTTCATTTTAAATTTTATTAATTTTCTTAACTACGATCATATCATCTTTATTTTCTTTTTCAATGAACTCTGATATGACATGAAAATTAAAAATAATTCTGGTATTTTCTGATAATTTCAAATCATTGATTCCGATTAAGAATTCTTTATCTTTTTCTTGTTCTATCAGCATATCTAACAGACATTGTAAGAATTCTTGTTTTTTAGAATGCAATGATTTATCAATTCCTATCAAAATAAAATGAAATGTACTGCATTGCATCTCTAATTCTTTGGATTCTTTGACAAAATTAATCAACGCCTCATGATATAATGGAAAATCTTTCATTAAATATGCAAAATACTCAGCATTGTTTTTTGCTGAGTATTGAAAAACTTTCTTTATTTTTTGTTCAAAACTCATGTATCAATGCATCATTCCTCTACTGGAATTAATGTTATAATTCATGAAAGCTGCCCCTGCATCAATATCGACCATATCAGACTTTTTCAACATCTTAGAGAAATCAATACCATCTTTTTCTTGTGCCCATGCTTTAATGGTTGCTTCAGAAATTTTTTCATCCAAAGACCACAAAATATTTCGAGTACTCAGTTTAACAGTATGAGACATATCTTCCAAAAATTCTAATGGAGTTAAATCACCCAAATCATATCTGAAATATGATACAAGCGTTTGGTCCTCTGCATCAATGATGCAAACAAGATATTGATTGATTGATTCACCATTCTCATTGACCATTCTTGTATAAGCATATTCAAACATGTCTTGAGCCAAACCATTGAACATAAAATTTTCAAATGCAATATTTTGCTCAAGGTAAAATGATGAATTAACACACTCATCAATACTCTTTGGAATATGAACCTCATAAGAGATATCTGCATCATATTGATTAAAATTTTCAACATGCATCTTGGTCAAGATTTCGGAGAAATCTTCCCAAATATCCAAATCATTCAATTGTTCAAAATCAACTTGAGAATTATTTTTATCTTCAATAAACAATGGAGCAAAATATACAGTCAAACTTTTGTTGATTTGCATGACAGACACTTCTTCTCTACGCTCTAAAACAGAAAGGTCTTCTAGAGATGGTTTCTCAAATTCAGCGTGATGAATATCCCACCAATTGGTCACATCAAACGATGTCAAAACATCTCTATGACATCTAAAAGATGAAAGTTTAAAATTTTCAGGAATTTCAATAACGCCACGATCCAAAAGAATTTCTCTCATGGCGTCTTCAATATCATTAATACGCAACACAGGATTTAATTCTTTTTCACTGTGAATGGTGATAGGCATCAACATGATGCTTGATTGGATTTGTTTCTTACCAAGATTAAACTCAAAAACATCAACTTCATTTTGTACAAAATCATCAATGATTTCAGCAACCTCTTCATCTTTAACCTTATAAATAGATTCTACCTTATTATTCTTGAAGCAGAATTTAATCATCTTATGAAAATCTTTTTGCAAAAGCTTGAGCTTGTTTTTATCGCTTTTTTCTTGGCTTTGCTCTAATTTCTTGATGAGTTTGGCGGTATTATAAATCTTGGTTTCTAATTCATCCCAATTATTCATTTTATTTTGCATAATACCCTTTCTTGATGATAAGCAAATTGTATGATAAAAAGAATCACAAATCAAGCTAAATTTCAGATAAAAAATCTTTTATTTTTAAATCATTGAAGATTAATCTTTAAAAATAAAAATTATATTTTTTTGACTTTTTTAATTTCTTTTTCACAAGGAACATCTAAAGATTCCATGATTTGTTTTTGCTCATGCTTCATTTTTTCTTCAAGATGAATAGGTAAAATTTCATTAAATGAACACATGCTTTGATTGAAATTATAAAAATCAAAAAAAGAATTCATAGGCACAAAAATAGTATTTTGCACATAATTAGGAAAATAAATTAAATTATTGATGTTATTGGCTTGGAAATCAAAACCTTTTTTAATCATTTGTGGACAAAACTCCAAATCATTTAATTGATTACTTTTACACTTAAAGTCACCATTAACGACCATTGGAGCACCTCTTAGTTTGACCAATTTATTAAACGAGCATAGATAATCAGACCCTACCATCTCTGGACCACCATCCAATGTTTTCAATTCATTTTCTGAACATGAAAAAGTTTGATGTATTTTTTTACTAAAACCCACCAAACTTTCCAAATTATTGTTATTGCAATATAAACTTGCAGGCAATACCTCAGGTAAACCGACAAGAGATTTTATCTTATTATGATTGAGATTCACATTAGATCCAATACTTTGAGCTATTGCTTCAATATTTTCAACTCCTGTATTGATGATTTGATAATCATGTTTTACTTTTTGTGGTCCACCGTTTAAATTTTTTAGCTTTTCACTCCTTGAACAATGAAAAGTACCATTGATTTCTTTGGCACAACCGTTATTAAAAACCAAGACAAATCTATTCAAAAAGATAAAAGTTAGATTATCAGAAAGGAATAAAATTTGTGGCTGAGTCACGGTAAACTCCAAAATCATCAGCTACTGAAGTTATTTCACATAGAAAAGATTTACTGCTATCTTTACTAGGGATAAGATTATCCTTTTTCTTTTTAAAGGCTAATCTATGCTTTTTCACTTTGAGATAATTTTGCTCAACTTCTTTCCAATAAATATTTTCTTTTCTTTGAACAGTCCTTTCAGGTAATTCAAAGGAATAATATTTATTTAGCTGGTTAGAAATTGTTTTTTCTTTA
>JACCDV010586303.1_pt1 | contig 10805 bp, 5 predicted proteins | sample 7446131 | NCBI WGS metagenome assembly JACCDV01 (sample SAMN15323448, study PRJNA562643) | freshwater metagenome | isolation source: river surface water | place: USA:Blue River Watershed | collected 2017-08-17
AGAAGAGGGTCTATTAATACTTATTTTAGATTCATAATATTTGAATAATTTTATTATTAATTTGCTCATGCTTTTTCAAACCAAAACCTCCACCAATAATAATCGGTCTAAAACCCCAACCAAAAATACATCTTACTTGAACTCAACTCCTAAAATAATTAAAAAATAAGCGACTAAGATTGACACAAGCCACAAGTAAAAGAATCCATTGAAGTAAGTAAGTAGTTCTATGAAGTATAAAACAAAGGATTCATTTATCATATTGCAAGCTTTGTAAGAAATATATAACGAGTTGAACTTTAATGACTTTGACATCTTTCCTCTTGACAATATCGAGAAGGCAAAGAAAAATATATAAAATTTGTTAACATTTTTAGGTGAGCAACCCATTTGCAGGTATCATAGAGATCTACTGAATCTTTATTGTGAGCATGATAAATCTGTCATTTGTGTTTCCTGCATCTATAAGGTAGGATAACATAAAAATCATAAGATAAAATCGATCTAAAACGTTGAAAAGGTTCTATAGCTCTAAACCATCAGAAATTAAGAAAAGACTAAAGGTCTAATCGATCAGTTGAGCCAATTAAAAGACGAAATTGATTACATGGTGAGATAAATCGGGTAGAACTATATGATGATCAGCAAATATACCATTAGTATAATAGACGAGTCAATCAAATAGCTTAACGCTATGAAAACAGACATGTAGAAAAAGCTTTCTCTCTCCTATCGCAGGACTACCACAGTTTTAAACAGATATGGGTAAGCCCTTGAAATGACCATGAATCACCTTGATCAAAATGTGCAAAAGACAGTTGTGATGAATAGCCTATCAAAACATATGCTACTAAAGGAGCTGACAACTGAGCAGGAACTTATTGATAACTTAGTTGGTAAATTCACTGATAACCGTCTGTTAATGGAACAGTGGGGAAAGTCAAATAGATAATTCTAAAAGGTTGTTTTGAAGAAGAGAAATAGTATCAGTCAACGCGTGGATTCTTTCGTGGTTACTTAGTTCTGACATAAAAAGGCAACAAAATTGATCATTTATTAAATAGATAATGGGCAGTACTAACATTGTTTACAATCGATAATGTTTTCTAAACAAACATTCAAACTATTTGAGATTTCTTCTTTATATATCTAATGACATCGAAACAAAGCAAAAGGGAATCAACACCAAACAGCTATAAATATATTCATTTAAAGAGTCCAAACGCGAGTATTAAGCAAGCTACTTAAGCAAGCCAAGATAAGAATGTTGAGTATTTTCCAGTAAAAAGGTTGAAGCTACAAGAACAGTATAATCTCGATATCAGCAAAACGAATACGAATAAAGAATGTTCTTAGTCGTCCAAATATAGCAAACGCGAATCGCTTACCAATACTGTTGCACATTAGGAACATCGAAATATTCTCAAGGAAAATTAAAAATTAAAGAAAGAGATCGCAAAATATTAGAAGATTGCCCTAGAGAAAGAGGATGAGAAAGGTATTACCAAAAAATTATAAGTATAACTTGTATAGACATATCGAGTGATACACTTTTATGAAGGGAAAATCAAATAACAATAGAAAATATGCAAACAATATGAGAAATAATTATACATAAATGATCCAAAGAAATCTAAAGCCAACAGGAATGATCTTTTATAGGAGTTAAGAAACAGTAACGCTTAGCTAAGAGGACAGTTAGAGCAAAAGACATTCTAAATGAACAAATTAGCAGCTTAATTAAGGAAAGTATAGCTAAAGTATTATAATAATGAGCATAAGATCATGTAACTCAATAAACAAATATCGGATAAGCGTTTCCTTCCCTTTAAGCCCAAGATTACAGACGATTACTAACAAAATAATTTAATCTGCAGCCCATCAACTCCATAACCTGTAATAAAGCGAAGACCTCTATCCAAACACAAGATTCTATTGAGAAACAATAATCGTGACTCTGATAGTGAGGGTTCTGGAGTATCCTCCTAATATAAGAATAATGTTTATATAAAGCGTAAGACTTAACAGGCCAGTCAATCTAGAGAAAAAAGTATGAAAAATAAGGATTATGCAAACTTAAACTTAAAGCTGAATAATATCTAAACGGAAATTGAAGCCATAAAAAAAGAAAATGAGAAATTGCATGAAGAATTAGACGTGAAAACTAAATAGTTGAATAGAATAAAAATTTAAAGGGAAAAATCAGATTTAAAAGTAAATATCAATAAAGAAGAGGTGACACCAACTCCTCCTGAACTTAAAAAAGTATCAATATCTAAGGACAAATTAAGATAAATTGAGAATCCAAAGCTTTCCAACAGTCAATCTTCATAAAATAGCCTATCAATGTATGTTTCCAATATCAGCAGCAAGAAAACAGCATTTAATGAGCCTACTCAAAAAGTCTAAAATCAAAAGCCGGTTAAGAAATAGGGATATATATTTAGCTAAATAAAGGAAAAGACAATAAGAAAACTTACATTAAATCTCGTTCGTTAGGACATTACTTATTTCAAATTGATTGATAACATCGTTTAATGTTGGGTATCTGAAAATCCCAATACACTCATTGAATTACTCGAAGATTCTCCTTATCTCCTTACATCCTCATAGACCTCCCAATTTATGTTCTAATACAAGCTAATAATGAAATACATAGAGAGTAAGGAAAGATAATCAGCCCACAAAGATATGAATTAGACTCAATACAAACAATACGTGTCTAATGAGATAAAAAATATTCTGAAGAGTAATATTGCGTACTTCAAAAACATTACAATCAGAAGAGATTTTACACTCAATATACAAATCTCCAATGTACTCATTACGATACATAGAAACTAAAGAATTATTAAAATTAACTAGCTGAAATCATGAAGAAATATGGCAATAAGTTACCCATTAATTAGTGTTAAAGAGTATTAGTGAATCCTTTGGGATTCACTTCAGAATAGTATTTGTTTCTCCAAATTAAAAATAACGAGGAGTACTAGGACATAGACTACATTCATATCGCTGATTTAGGAAAATATTTTTTATTAGAATGAACCATTGACGTTTATTATCAACTATAAGCATTGATTTTATTGTTGGGTGATTCACAATTATGAGGCTTCAGTTTATTGTTTTATTAAAACTATAACTATTATTTCATTATCTGTTTTGGAATGGACACAACATTTTCTCCGTACAGGAAGCGGCTGAACACTGAAATCATGAAAAAGACTCAAATAGTAATATGCTGTTTATTTAAGGCATTGTAGGTGATCAAAAATCACGATGTGGAATAATCGAGATTACGCTTTTATAACAATTTCAAGTTCAGTCCATCAAAAATGCTTAGCGAAATTTAGACTGATTACAACTACCTATTTCCTTCAAAGAAAGTATAGCTTTAAAAGACTTACATTATGAATCTTTTTGCGCACGAGCAAGAATTCTACTATCTTCCCATGTAGAATTATACGTTCCCTATAAGGATATTTCTGAAGAATGTCCAAAACGAGGGTGTTCTATTTGTAGGATACGACCGATAGCATCCAGGGGTTAAAAAAGAAAAGAAGGATAAACATAATTAAATAGATCATGAGACATAAAGCGATAATCTTTTTGATTACACGGCAATCATTAATAAGGAACAAATGATTACTCTTAAAAATAAAGAGAATAAAAATGTCAATGTCATCTATTTTACATTTTTGGCTCGTTCTTCCATACTCATGTTTAGATTTAAAATTGATTCATTAGGCTTTGATAAATAAATGAGAAGCTTTTCTGAGACAAGACTCAAAATGCCAAGAATGAAACTCGACTAGTCTTTAGATAAAAGTAAAGAACAAATATTGATAAGACAAAATACTGAACCAATTCCAATTTCGAGACCCTCTAATATTTTACTCCCTTCTATCAGCAAATAAAGTCAAAAATCAGCAAAAGTCGAGCAATTAAAAGTATCTAATTAAAAAGCACAAAGTTTGAGTAAACAAACCTTTCAAATATTTAATAAAACATTAGGAGCAACCAAAATCCTGAAAACAACAAAATTATTTACCTAAGTTAGTTTATAGAAAAGTAAGTTTACAACTAAGCTTGAGGAGGTAAAAAAGAACAGAAGTTTACTATAGGTTTACAAATAAAAAGATAAATAGCTAAGGGAGACATCAAGTCGATGCAAAAAACTCATCGAAAACTACAAAGTAAGAATATTTTTAGTTTAGAGAATATATAATGAATAGAATGTTCGTAAAAGTAAATTGAACAAGACCATTGTATTGACACTATATTCAATGCTTTACATCAATAGTTTTTATAAATAATACTTTGTAAGTGTTGTGCTATTTAGGGAAGAAAAAAATAGCTTTCCCATAAGGAAAAGAAGCACTACCTATGCAAAAGGTTCATTAAAAAATTAAGAGACAAAGTCAACTAATCAGCAAATATGATATTCCCAAGAGGAAAAAGACTAAATTTTTAATCCCACTCGACCATCATCCTTCAGGCAAAGCTACTTGAAAAGCACAGTAGCTTTAAGGCTGGAATAATACTGAAATAAACTCTTTAATCCTTAAAGCCAATATTTAGTATAAATAAATCCTTAGTGACATCAGCTGTCTACAGGGACAAGATTAAGTTTATTCAAAGAGTATGGAAGATAAAATACAGCAATAGAATGTTTAGCCTCTTGTATTTTACAGATAATTTTGTAGAGGAATTGATTAAATAATATCCGCACTTTAAGTTGTTCTTTGAGCCATTTTATAAGAAGGGAGCCAATAGAGAGGTATGCTTAAATTACCTCAAAGATTAAAGCTTAAAATATCGATATATCTATAAGAATTATCTTAAAAAATTGTAGGAAATTTAATAAATCAAATTGACTATTAAAACTTCTCCTGAAAAGAAGAACAATAAAAAGGAAAAATTGATCGTTCCGAAAAAGCCAATCAAGCCTTTGCATCGTTTCTATCGAAACTGCGACATATTAAAGTCGATGGTTCGAACCTGGTTTGAGATAGAATACAAGAAATATTGCAAAAAGAATATTCATATCCCTAAATGATTGTTGGTATAATATGCCAGTGATGATAATAATAATGAAAGCTAATTATTAATTTAGTTTTAATCCAAATCTTAAAGAAAACGGCCAATAATAAGTTAATCTCATCACCTGCCTTCAAGATTTGTTTCCTTATCTGACGATGCAATCTTCTACGTCTTGCCTTCTTGGAGTGCAAATACTTTTCTTCCTTCTATCCATGCCAACTTACACGCTTTTTCCTAATTAAGAAGCAATAAGATCCTAGAAGAATGTATTTGTTGAACTTGCAAGGAACCTTATTTACTCAATTATGATTGGACGTATGGGAAGTTAGTATTAAAGCAAATTAGGATATAAATACTATTTATCTGTCTTAGCTGCCACCCAATCAGTTAGGTTTATTTTAGTGCTTGTTTTAGGATCTAAAGAAAATATTCTATTGACAAATAGCCCAACTATATTTTCACTTTACATTTTGGCAATGATAAATATTAAAAAGTGGAAATAAAATGAAGCTGTACCATTCAAATAATAGTAAAAAATAGAAAACTATGACTTACTTGATTTAAATGATACAATAATAAAGCTTAAGACAAACGAAAATGTATTTATGTACTAGAGCTACACGAACAGATAATTTTACTACCATAATCTTAATCAAAAATAATAAAAAATTCCAAAACATATTGGCAAGCATAGTAAGAGATCCAAAAAATCAAGCAAATTCATTCAAAATATAAGCGAATAAGAGGAATAAAACACTTTGAAGTTATTCAAATACGCATTTATCCATTTTATGATTTACTCCAACTACTCAATATAAGAATTTCTAATACTGCTAGTGGGTTAGATAATGATATATGTACTGATGACATCAAAGATATTGAAAAGAGTGAACCTTACTTGATATTTATTACTTAATGAAGGAAATATAAATCAAAGTTATTAGTTTTCTTCTTAGTTGAAGTTGGGGATTATCGGGATACTATCTACTTTATAGAATTTTCTGTCTATTTCACTCACAAAGTGGTTCCTTGATCGAGCCACTTAGTATTCCTTCTATTCTCCTATCTTCCCGAATGATTGCCTTTTGGTTAATGATTTGAACTGCCATGACTTATCAGTATTGGTCTCCATGTATCGATTAGTAGAATGAAATCTATGCTCATCGTAACTCCCTGGGCCGGGCACATTGTTTAGGTTATAGAGATTACCCTTGGTTTATCTATACTTTGACCACTCGAAACCTTTTGATTGGTTTCTGGTCTTTATATTTTTTAGTAAGAAATGCAATCTTTCTCTTTACTTCTTGTACAGCTTTAAACTATTAAGAATTTAGTTGTTGCTCTCAAGGGTTTATAATTTGCTACTGTTATTTCTCGAGTTGTTTAAGCTGACGTTTAGTTTTTGTTTTTCCTTGATCTCGTCAATATTAATTATTTCAGCAAGTTTTTTCAGTCGATTTTTCATTCCAATTGACATCTTGTTTTGCTTATCGAGAGAGGAAGATGCTTCTTTTGAGCTAAATCCAAACATTTATTCTGACTGATTTTATTAGCTCTTTTAATTCTTACGCTCTTTAAATCGAGGCTCAAGACTTTGAAAGGCAGGCGATAGCTTTTAATTAACCTTTATTATTAGAGTGTTGTTATTTTTACGAATGGCCTAAAATTTAGGCTTTACTATGGGAAGAGCTACTTCATATTGGCCTGGACCAATTGAGGATCTCTTTGACTAATCGGGAAACTCTCGAACTATCTTTGATTTGAACATTGAGGAAGGACTTTCTTATAAGCTTTGCTTCTTAGATTTGGAAAATAATCTTTTGGCTTATTTCATTCAAGGATTATAATCCCATTTAATTTTATTGCATTTTTTATTAAGGAATGTTGGAGTAGATTTAATGGCTATTTATACTTATTGATATATTAAATGGTGATTTGAAATAAGTCCATGCGATAATTTATCATTTCACTTATGTATGAATTGAAGACTAGTATTAGATTATGAGCAGTGACAGTTAGGACAACAGTCAATCCAAGCGTAAGTCGGCAGAGAGGAGTCGATCTCGATCTAGAGAAAAGAGAAATTTGGCCTAAAGTAATGCTTTGAACATATAGATCGAGATAGAAAAGTCAAAATCAAGGTTCCAGAGCTATCGACCTATCTCTATACCTTTAAGAACTTTGCATTACTACAGGTTTGTTTATATTCATGCAGACTGAAAAGATGAATCCAGAGACTGTTCAAAAGGGATATGAAAAGTATAAGAAGGATTGGGAGTTGAAGCAACACTAATAGTTCATCAGTAAATATAAGGTACAGTAAGATCTATTGCAGAATGAGCCATGGTTTATTGAAAAATACAATCCTTAGATTCTTGATATTCAAGAAAAATAAAGGAGGGAGTATGTGAAAAAACTGGCAGATGCATTCCTATCCCAATTTGAAGCAGGATACTATTAAAAAATCGATTTGAGGGTAACATAAGTGGTAAGCCATCATTAATTTAGTCACAACTTGGCACTATTTTCCAGCCATAGGAATAGTAAGAACTACACAACAACTAAAACAACTTCATAAACAACCAAACTATATAAGTCCATATTATAAAGGCTGTGGATATTACAAAGGCTCCTTACTATGGATTCGACCCTGATGCATGCACTATCTTTATTAGGTCATTATCTAAAGAAATTTCGAGGTATGATATTCGCTCTATTGTTGAAAAATTAGATGGGTTTAAGTATATCACTATGTCAGATCCTCTTAAGAAAGCTAATTTTACAAGGAATTGCTGGATTTAGTTTGATACATAGGAAAATTGCAATAAGGCTTCCATGAGTATGAATGGACTGATGATTAAAAACTAAACCCTTAATGTTTCAAAAGCATTCACTAAAGTCAAGAAAGTGAAAATCCTAAAAAATTATCCCTCCTCAAGATTATAGACAGATATTGAGATATTGGTAAAGCTTGTTGAAAAATTTGATAGCTTTTGCGGAATCACCAATAACGAGTTGTTAAATAAAACTTATAATTATCCTCAAAATAAATATGATATCCTACTCCTTTATTTAAGGAGAGTTCATTCTTTCGATTATTATACTTGCACTCAATATGAAAATGAAAGAGTGCTCTCACTCAAAACAGGATCTGCTTTCTTAAGGATAGAAGCTAACTATGAAGAACTTCCCAACATGCAAACTGTTTTCAAAAAGATACAAGAAAACAGCGAAAACAAGTTAAAATCCATGAACTAAGCACCTTAATACATGGGTTTGGTGCGTGAGTAGGTGTAGAAATTCATACGATAATCCTAGAAGTTAGGAAAAGACGCAGTAAAATAAGTTTGGAAATGCATTTACTGCGATAAGAAGTTTAAGACCTGTTAGTTCCTATCTAAACATATGATTTCTAAGCACGATGAAATCAAGAATAAGGTATGTGTATCTTTATGAAGAAAGTCAATCAAGTGATGGAACAGCTTTATATCAAAGATCCTCACAAAATTACCACCTATTCTATTCGCGAGGACAATAGAATGAGGAAAAATTTCGGAGGAGGATTCAGAAGGGAAAAAAGAAAAGAGGTATATCGCGATTTCGATGAGCCTGAAGGAGAGACCCAAACGAAGGCAGTGGCAAAGAAAATAGTGAACTTTTTAGACATTTGATCAAAGATAACATAAATCATTTTAAAAGCATCATTCACTTACTAACTCTATATATTTATTTAATTAATCCTCTAATTGCCTTATTGAGTTAACATCAGCGTAAGTCATTTTATTTTAATTCATATTGTTCTTGATAATAAAACTTTCACTCTATTAGTTTTAACCAGCCACCTCATGGGAAATTTTAGATAATATTTTTGAGGAAAAGATACCTATGAATACAATCAGGCTCATTTCTATAATAGTGTATACTTCTAAGAGACTGTTAAGATATTCATTGAATGATGGTGTCTAGTTATTGAATACAGTTTAGGTTAAAATAAAATACATTACTTTATCTCCTAACCAATACATAGGAATGCAAAGAATAAGCAATTTTTGACAAAGTACACTGATAATATGGTCTAACCCAATGGGTTATTTGCATACCCTTAAAAGCATGTATTTAGATATCAAATAAAGAATTACGCACGACAACATTTCTACAACAATAATTGATTGGAAACTTGAAAGGAAGAATGAGGTTAAGAAAAGAGCTGATAAGAGCAATGAGTAAAAAGAAGCCAAAGGAAATGCAATAGGTTCATAATCAGTATTAGCTTGCTATTGGGAAAGCTAACAGTTTTGTCCTTGGCATCTTTGATAATAAAACCCAATCCATTTAGTAAATCTTCCAAAATGAAAGTACTAAGTTAAGGGTTTGAAGATATTTCCAATACTTATAATGAGAATGGATATGCATAACTGATCGAAGGGAGTATCATTTGGATTAATAGGATTATTACTTGAGAACTGATAGTAAAGATAAATTGAGAAAGGACTCATTGATAAATTCAAAAAGACAAAGAAAGTCAGCTTTCGGATTAAACTTATAACTTTATTTGTATTCTTCTCATGTTTTTCAATTTCATATGTTGTGAACTCAAGCAGATTAACAACCAAGAAGTTGCCAATGAATATGACTAAGTTTTTTACTATTGAAACATACATTTATTGAACTGGAAATGTACTTATTTCATATTGGATAAGGATACCAAAGATAAGGATAGAGAAACTCATGTAATAGCATGCAAACCGATGCATTTTTTTAAGCCAATAACCCTATTATAAATTAAGCCAGTCGATGTCTTACGGATCAGGTCCAGGAAATACATTGATATGCTGTCCTTTGATAGCTGTATTTGAGCAACAAGTAGAAAACTTAAAATAAAGGCGTGAAAGTAGACTTGTTTGATATTTTTAAAGGAATTTATTGCGATCTTGCTCAGTAGTGAAAGTAATGAAAGCAAAGTCAAGTCTGTTTTATTTGGATTTGATTCTTTGCTTTATTATTCTGATTTATTATGTCTTAGATTGTAGGGTCTAATTAATTTGGGTCATAAATTCCGTACTTTTATTTTTCTTTCTTGCCATCTTGCACACCTTCTTTAACCGATATACATTCTGAAGACTATCGATATAGTCTTTAACTTTATAAGTTAGCTCGATGTTCTATATGTGGAATGACTAAAATTTCTATCTAATTTCTTGAGGAGTAACATTCTTCTTGATATTGGTTAGCATGACACTTCTATCACTTAATTTCTTGCTGATATTAATCACCCTATATTTACTTTTTTTGAGATATCCTCTAGCAAAAAGAATGAGGCAGGTGAACAGGATGAAGAATAAAAATCTCATTTCTCTGCTTGTTTCAATGAAGCCTATCTACAACCGGATCAAATCACTATCAGGAGGGGTGAATTGAAACTTTACCGACTGTATCGTGTTTGAAAATAGTTTCTGGCCAACCAGGGCCGCAGTGAATACAAACAATACGAAGAGAATTACTTTGATGTAGCTGAAATATAAAGGGATTTATGGACTGATTCTTAGGAAGGTATTAGTTGGAGCACAGAGAGATGTCTTTTTGCTTCCTACCCTTCTCTTGCAGCAAGGGCATTAATATAGATATTCATTATTTTGATCGTAGATGAGTGCTGCTTAGCGATGGATCTCGACCACTTAGAAATCAGGAGGAATTCGATATCGATTAAATTATAAATTTTCAGAGAGGAGTTCATAGTTTGACATGGTATTTAAGTGATTTCA
>JACCDV010134023.1_pt1 | contig 10803 bp, 6 predicted proteins | sample 7446131 | NCBI WGS metagenome assembly JACCDV01 (sample SAMN15323448, study PRJNA562643) | freshwater metagenome | isolation source: river surface water | place: USA:Blue River Watershed | collected 2017-08-17
ACACCTTTCTCGAGTTAGCCATCTTGCTGGAGTAAGGTTTATCTTTCTTTTTCTTGACTATTGCAGAACGTATTTACTTGATTCTCTTTGAATCAAAGGCCTGATTGATTGAATTTTTTTCCATATCTATCCTCTAGTTCTACTAAGATGCCTATATTTTCATCTTGACGCAGACATTCTGGATGCTGCTAAGAACACTCTTAGTAATTGTTTAAGTGTTGAACTCTTTATCGGCCCATTTGTACTTCTTAAACTAGATCTAACTCTACAAATTTTAATTCAATTCAACCAAACTTTTGAATGTTGCTGGGTTGAGCAAAAAGAAGTGAGAGGAGTATAATCTGTTGAATCTTTCTTGTAGAGCCATCATGAAGGTGAGTGTAAACTAGCTGATCAATATCTGAAAAGGGATGGCTTTATTTGTTTTAATTGGAATTCTCCAGAAAGGATTAGGTGAATCTCTGCACTAGTCAATGATAAAGCAATACATATTACTAAAGAACACCATCAATTTAAGGTGAATCTGTGCCATCTATTAGAAAGATTAGTCTTGGAAGTCAAGCTAGTGATAGATTTATTCTTATTCGAGGATATACCGTTTGATTTATTGCCAGTTCTTAAATTGGGTTATTGACCTCGTAGACAGGCATTTGTTTATGAATCTATTTATAATTTCATATTTTTTATTCGGGTATTTTATTTAATATTATGCTGCTAAATACTCTCGAAGAATTGTCTTGGAGAAAATATTCTTTCCTGATTTGCAGAAAGGACTGACGAAGTAAATGAGTTTATAAAGTATGATCCCAAGTGACCATATATCGTATTAAGGGTAGCTCTTGCCAAAGTTGAATATTTTATTGAGAATGGATAGGTCGGGGTGGAGGTACTCAAATATTTCTTGAGTTTTGCCTTCCTTAACTGTTTAGAACTCCTTCCCTAATGAGAAATCTTTAACCATGATGAAAAATGGCTTTGTTGGCACATACTTTTCCTTGAAAGTAATTGCTTTGGGGTACAACCGAAAATGATTAATATTTTATATTTCGCAATTGAGCATAAGTTTGGTGATTTGCCAAATGAAAGCCTGAAGGTCCTAAGGTGGCATTTCAATCTTATTACTGATAAGATTGTCAACATTATAAAAGCTTTATTAAAGATAGATGACCATCGAATAGTCACCAATTGCTAGTGCATCAATGGGAAGCATATGATAAGATGAAATCCTTTTGAGTTGGTTGGCTCTTTATGAAAAGAAGTCATCATTGTTGTGGATTGGGATTATGTTCTAATAGTATGTTGTTCTATTTTCCTTCGGTTGCTCCTTCATCAATTATTTATATAAGATAAACTTAATCCAATCGACATGTTATGGTGAGGATAAAAATTGACTGCTTGTGTTTATAGAAATAGAGAGAAGATGAGAAGTATAAATGGAGGAAGATGGACAATATTTATCAAGTATAAACATGGTAAAGACACGATCAGGATTATCATCGATCCAAGCGAATCAATCTAACCAACCCAAGGAAGAAGTTAAGCGCAAAAAGACATCAAGAGCAGTGAAACTCTTCTCTTATGCCTTCCCTAAAAAAGATAGTCCCTTTTATGTTAACAGGTAAGCACTTTTGCCATATTTTCAGGAACAGTATGACAACATATAAAGAAAAATGAAAGACGTAAATAAGATTACTTTCAGAGACAAAGATGAGAAGAAAACCTTTACTTTTGTAAACCCTTAGCCCCATCAAATGGACACGAACAGCTAAAGTGAACCCTTTTCCCATGCTTCCACTGAAATCAAAGTGGATTATAGTTAAATGAGAGAATGCATGTAGTAGCTTAACTAATAGTTTGGTAGCTAATTTCATAGAGAATATGTTATGGACTAATAATCGAGCCAAAAATATTCCTAGTGCTCATATGTCTCTTCATGTAGATCGTAAGATATTGAAATTTAGTAAAAGATTGCTTATACTCATAACCAAGATAATGAAATGAGGCAAATCTAATCATAATAGTAATATTTAAGAGTAAATAATCGAGAGGCTAATGCTTAAATGTTTGCAGAGCCACTAATGCATTTTGTGGAAATGCCTTAACCAATTTAAATTGCTGCCTTCGGCCCTCTTAATATAGACTAGCTCTCAACAAACTAGTCATTAAATCCTCATTCTCGGTCAATTTAACTGCAGTAACCTAATATAAATCACATTTTTATAGAGAATATATAGAATTTATTCTAAAATTTGTCAGAAATTAGCACCAAAGCCTGCATGTCACACAACGATAACTCCAATGGAATCGAAGCCGCTACAAGTCAATTGACATAAGACCAGTTCCAACTTCTTCTCTGGAACTCTCAGAATAATCTTCACTTATACAGGCACTTGGGAGTTGAATAAATAAACTTCAAGATTATGAATTATTTAAATATCATGTTGGAGAAGAAAGAAAGCTATACGAGCCGAATTCTACATATCGAGGAAAGGGAATAATTTTGGTCACTCATGACTATTATTGGGTTCAACTTGTTTAAAGATAATATTGAAAGAATGTAGAAACTGCTTGGATACGAGTAGAATGAGCTGTAATTCAACGATTTCGAATCCTATCTCATGAAAGAAAGAATTTAGTGTATGAAGCTTGTCCCCCAACTTTGATCTCTATATTCATTTATACTAAAATAATAACTAACTGATTCATTATGATTGAAGATGATAAATAAAGTTAATGGCTTTGATCATCATATTATAGTTAAAATAAAGTGATTAGGATCGAAATGGAGTAAACAAATATATTGCATAAAGTCCATAAAAATGTTAAGTTTATGCTCTCTTAAATACGATAAATGTTCAAATAAAAACATTTTTTATCAAAGATATCAAAAAGGAGTGATGAAGCGCCGACGCCTATACGCTCACATCGATAAAATTTGTTAATGCTTCAAAATAACTTCAACCAGTAATCGAATCTTTTAGATCGTTATAAGTTAATAAGGAGTAAGTAAAAGCCTTACTTGTCTACACATGATTCTCCGACAAAGGATAGTGAGTAAAAAATTAAATAACCTTATCGATTAAGAAAAAAGAGTAAGCTCAGCAATCCGTCAATAAATAAGGAATAAAAATTGTAAGGCTTTATTAATAGAAAAAATATCGAAAGTTTAAAATTGCCAAGTATTCAGAGTGGTCGTCAAAAGAAGAAAAATTCATAGAATTATCGTTTGAAGCTTACAATCGATCATGATTAAAGAGCGAGTAAAAATGCAAAGCACCTAAGTCTTTAGAGAAGAAATTCTCGAATGAATAGCGAGCATATTCGTTAATAATATCCAATATTAGACTAATAAGGACAAAACATCAGGGCAGTTACTTATTCCCCTTGGTAAAACAAGGAGTAAGATAATGATGCTTCATTTGATGAGTGATATGTTTTCTTGTTGATATTGAGATGTGAATAGATATAAGAAGAATCAGACATAGAAGTGCTTGGAGTTGGATATGGCGTGATATTGAGGGGAAAAGGATTTGAAGTCAGTATTTTATGTAAAGTTATTCTTGGATTTGTTGAATACTCCCTTGGCTTTAGTTTAGAGCATTATCTTTGCAGGGCATAGAGGGTTTGGCTTCTCAATATAGTCATTTTTGTAAATGGTTTCTATGTTATTCAACAAGTACGATATTGTTTCTGATAGTCAGGATTTTCCTCGAGCTTCTCTACGATCTTAACCTTCTTTGCGAAATACTAAGGATCTGGCTGATTATAGAAATTGCTATAAGTTGTCTTACCGTACCAATTAGATCCCGTCCTCAACTGGTCAGGAATATACTGATAATCATCCTTCTTCCCCTATCTTCTTGTGTATTACTTGGAGTATGTTGTCTTGCTTCTCAGGGGAAAATATCCAATTGCATGTTTATCTGTTGGCTTTACGTATTGATTGCCCCCTCTGAACCCTGGGAACTGAGTTGAATAGGAAGTTAGTTGCTGGCATGGTCCATGAGGATGCAGTAAATCTTAAGGATGTGGCCTTTAAATCTTATCTCCTGGTCTTTGCCTAAACCCTTAAGTGTAGGTAGAGTTCATCTATAAATTTGGTCCTTTCAATCTTTCGTACTCCTTATCATGATTGACAACATTTTCAATGGGATGCTGCCGATAGTAGCTTTTTTTATAGACAGTCTTCTTAGTGAAGCCAGGTTTTATGACATTAAATTTGCATAGATGCCTGCCGCATTCACAATCCTTACAGCAGCAGTTTTATTAGTGATGATGGGCGAAGTTACGATTGGTCAGATGTAGGGCTGTATTCGCAAAGAATTAGTTTTCTCTCTGCTTGTCTTCTTCACTATGCTTCAGGTAACTTGTCTTTGCAGTTTGGTTGAGTATTGTATCGTGCATAGAAGATTCAGTTAGCATTTTGTTCCTTGGCTTGTATTTTACCTCAAAATTAGGCTTTTTTGATGCGGATTAGGCATTGCTAGAATTAGCTCTCTTACGACTCACGAACATACAATAAAATACTATTAAAATTATTTAACCCAGCAGCAAAACTTACAATCTCACCAATAATTATATAGGGTATAGCTGACCTACTTAAGAGTCGCTTGCAGAACTCAAAGGTATTAAGTTTATTTATATTGGCTAATATATTAGGAAGGGAAAACATCCAATGATTTATCTATTGATATTCAATTATCTATAATTCATAAATATCAGTTTTTTATATTTTAGATACTTTTATCCGTTTGTTTCCCTACTGCCTTATCTTTTTCTTTTTAGTTTTTATCTATCGAGTCATATCCTGAACCACTACCTTTTTGCTGATCTTTGTTACTTCGATAGTCGATGATTAATATGACTAGAATCGTAAGATCAAAGATAATCCATTGACAGGTATTTAAGAATGTTCCATGCCTATCATCCAAGAAACCCATTACCAGCACAATAGATTGAGTAATAATGGCATATAGTATTCCAAGGTTAAATGCCAAGCATAAACCTGCGATGCTAATTACAACACTCAATGCTAATCTGCAATATTCAATGATATCTGCACCTTCCACCTAGAGGATTAAACTGGCCATTCCTGCTAATAGACGGCTATGATAACTATTTGGCTCGTTTCTGTAGACATCATAAGCTGAAGTAAGTACAATAATGGCTATGATAAATCTCTAAGGGTAAGACATAATATTAATAATAACACTTCAAACTAAAACTGTCATATTTCTATACTCATAAGCATTTTGAGAATATCTGAATGCATATACAATCTTTTTGTTCTTTATAAATTAAATCCATAATGGAGATCAGCCTGGATCAATACGTGCGCAATTTCCGAATATTCTACCAGCAACTAGTCAAAGGACACAATAAATAATAATAGCTGAACAAACAGTTCAAGCTGCTCATAGACTCCTAGCTAAAGAAATGGAAAAGATCATATGGAGTTTCCAAAATATCCGAAACCTCATCACTCAACCCACTCTTGAATAAGCTGAGATAGAATAGAAAAGGCAAAGAACAGTCTAAAATCAATATTGATACTCTTTACACCTCACCCAAACTCTAACATTGTGTAGTCTATGGCTATCTCTATCTTGTCTTTTAGTTCAAGAACGCAGAAGTTTATGAGTATATCAACTAAAGAGTTCAATAGTCTCTCATCAATAAGCAAGTATATTCTCCTCCTACGTTGAGAAGAATGAATTTCGCTTGGTCAAAATTTGATGAGATAATAAACGGCAAAAGAAAAATAGTTAGATTTGACAAACAACTGCAATAGTACTACAAATAACTTCCTCAGACTTTCTTAGATACTCTCTATAAGATCATTATTCGTGGCGAAAACCTCATTATTGAGAATAGGACCCTTTACCTCTAAGCACTCTCTAAAGTATTGAGCTTAAAGGTTGAGTACTTTGATATAAATGAGAACCAGAACATAAAAGTAACTTCATATGGTGAAAATCAGTCTTATTCAATTCGACTAGGATATATAAAGCAATAAAATGCCTATGTAATTGCCAGCAAGCTTCCTGAGAAACAGTAGAAACAAGTAAACAAAGAAATAACTCTATAAAAGTTTACACAAATATCCTCGCATCTCAATGAAATGTACACGCTAAACATGAGATAGTATCTTAACCTCAGCAACTTGAAACATAAAATCGAGAATAATCGGCTGGTAGACAGCCGGAATAGTGAGCTAAGAGACAGCAGAAATAATAATGAGCTTTAACACTTATCTTAGTTTACTTCGATTTGAAGAAAGAATAGTAAATTCATTAAAGATATTTATGATGAGTTAATCTCACTTATTTCCTACGTTACATATTGAATCTCTTTGGCCTTAGCTTCCTCATTGAAGAATTGTCACTGTCTTTTACCCCATTTAGCTTTTTAGTTATGAGATTATTTGTATCGCTATCTATTGTTGCCATATTGGATAAGAATTTGTCCTCGTCATAAAAATGCTGATTGTTTAGTGCTATATTTGAACTTTGGAAGCTTATCTTACTTTTCCTAAGTGTAGTTTTAGGGGAGGATTTAATCATCATCCTCTAAATTTTAGTCATTGTGACGTCGATAGTTTAATTTCTTTTAATACTGACATTATCGTTCTATTTTTACTAATCAATATCAATAGTCTTATATTATCTCTCTTTAGAAGGAGTATATACGAAGATTCCTCTCTTCTTCTAGCAAGAAGTGTTGATGGTGGCATCCTTTGAGATTGACTCATTTAGCTTTTTTGCCTAGTAATATTTAATCCTTGTAAATTTCTACAGCTTTTGGAAGATCTAATTAATGATGGGTATGGGTCGTGATTCATTATGGTTGCATTAATTAATGAGTATCTTTTAGAACTTAGTTTTGATATTCTTGATTATTCGTTCAGAATGATAGGGAGAAACAATTTAATCCTTTTCACTGTAAAGAAAGATTATAGGAATGTTGAGTCTTATCTATTTATCAAAGTTTATATTGAAAGGATTGTATCTCTAACCGATCGAATCCTTGAGGATTCGATCAAATGATTCATTCACGTAAGTCAAAGCGACTTCAACTATAAAATTTGGGATTGATAGCTTGTTTGTTCCTATCTATTTAGCAATATCTCTAAAATTATGAAAGGGAGAGTCCAAGATAATAGCTTTAACCAAGATGTCTTCTTAGGTTTTGCTATTTTAGTACTATAATCTTGAGTTTCTTAGGGAGTTATTTGTAGTCAATATACCTCTTGAACAACGATTTTCTACCTCCTTATGATTTCTAATAGCATAGAGGAGAGTAGCAACAGCTCCCATACTCCTCCCCCAAAGAACAAACTCTCGAATATAGTTCTTTCTATTCAGGTAATTCACAATGGATTCTATATAAATAACTCGTTACCGATATCTTCGCTTTCCTTCAGTCCATATGTGGTATAATCCCCATCACTCTTGCCACTCCCACTCATATCGAACATACAGAGGCAGTAGTTGAGCGGAAGATGTTGGACAATACTCAATGCCTCCAGTCGACTACTTCCTAACCCATGCAAATAAACGATACATTTGCTGTTGAGAGATATTCCACTATGGCGACTCATTTTAGTATTGCGATGCCGAATAATTGTACATTTAAGCGTTTAATTCCATCGATTGGTCAGGCGAGTAACATCTTAACAAATGAATCGTTGCTCATCGATGTAAAATGCTAAAGCTATCAAGGAATGATACATATGCACTACTATGAATAGTTATTCTGCTTTGATTTCAATAGTTATTTTAATAGTCCGTCCAAGTAACCTAAATTGTTCGACATTCTTTGTATGAATACGCCTATCGATTTTGTTTATAACTATTATTAACAGAATTATAGATTATGAAATGCCTTCCAAAAAATAGTATGCTTTCCAGCCTAACATGCTTTATGCTTAGAATTGAAGTTCAAAGCAAGAAGATGCAAATAAAGTTGATTGGATGAGTGTAAAAATATGTTCAATCCAGGGATCGAACCTGGGACCGTCTGCGTGTTAGGCAGACGTGATAACCACTACACCAATTGAACAACTTAATAGGCATATATTTTAGATCAATATACATACAATAGATGAAAGATTTCAATGAGTAAGCGCAGAGAAAAATAACAAATAAAAAGAAGTTAGATAAAACTATTGGACCCACTTATGTTGCTAAAAGATATGCTTTTAAGGTAAAATTTTATTTAGGGATGTATTTGAAATCAATTTGTGCAAAAATGATACTAATGCAAAAACGATCTTTTTATTTTTAATATTAGATATTAACTGATCTTTTTCGGAAAAGAAGGAAAATGAGTTAACATAGTGAAAGATTCCTTTGAATAAAATATCACATTATATTGGAGGTGTATATCGAATGTATTATGAATGTTTAATGCAAAGCAGCTTTGATTTTGGATTGTTGAATTTTCAAATATTATAAATTGACATAAAAGCTAATAGAAAAATTAGATTCAACAAACAGTAATCCAAGCATGTTGGCTAGTATTTTTGGACGACTATTATTCATCGCAAATCACTTGAATGGTTTCTAAGTCAAGAAGCTCCTCTTTTTAAGGCCTAAACAGCGAGGAAATAAACCGAGTGATCAAATTCAGCATTTTACGTAAAAACAAAAAGATTAATTAAAATTAATTTGGCTAGCCTGTGAAATACTGATAAGACGATAAGGGTGAAATAATAATATTCGAAGATGATTGACAACATAAATTTGCACTTTATTTCTAAACATGATACCCTTTGTCTTTTATTCAATTCTTTTTTCCTTACTCACAATGTTTTCTATTCATTTATTTAGTTTATCTGGGTAGCTAAAAAGATGTTAAAAATTCAATAATATTATGAAGGGAGATAAGTCCAAGGAAGATAGGAAAATCCTAATCAAATAATAAGAAATATAAGATGAACTTTAAGAGGACCACTCTTACTTCTCTTCTTCTTCATCCAGTATCCACTAAGAAAGTAACTCTGATGAAATTTTTGAGCCTTAGTTCTACGCCATGAAAAAATTACGCATTCCTATGAAGCGAAAAACGACAAAAGGCCCTTGGACCATCCAATAAAATAAAATCTACTATGACTTTCTTGTTAGAAATAAGGCAGCCTTCACCAATTAAACTGCTCGTCGCGAGGAAAAAGTTTTTTGTCAACTTTCGTAAGCTCTCGGAAAAAGGAGAACTCCGGACCAATGTAGAACTCACCATCAAAAGTTCATCGGGAAATAAGGAGAATTGATCGATTGCACCATACATAGGTTGAAAGAAAGAATCGAGAAAAATGAGCAAGATTTTTTAAATAATAGAAAAACAAGAATAATTGGTAAACTAAAATGGAAGAGGGCAAATGCGCAAATAAAAAGAGAATAAAGCATTTAATCCCACAAAGAAAAAGATGAATATTAAATTAAGAAAATCGAGTAAAGAAAAAATTACACGATAACAACTTTTAGGCATACCAATTGCATTAGATTATAAATCAAGGAAGAGGAAATTTAATCATACGTTTATTGATCAGTTTGATGAAGTTTGAGTTCTTTCTGAAATCATGAAAGGGCAAAATATTTTATAGAATCCTCTTTATTTACTTTAGCCTTTAAAATCAGTTTACAAAAAGGACTTCTTTCTTTGTTAAAAGAATTAAAACTTTAAAGAATTAGTGCTGAAAGTGCTATCTTTCTTCTAATCCTTGCTCCTAGTATTCCAAAAGGCATTTGTGTATTACCTCTGGATGGGTGGTATATTCTTCGTTGAATCTTCAGTTTTATACTTATGCGGAAAGATTGTTACTTTTATCTCAAAGGCTTTTCTTCTAATATTGCCTATATTTTAGAAAGCAGATTTTTTAGAATCTCAGCTTGATCAACAGCATGTCATTTTTTGATACACGAGGCATTATTGCTACAATCACATGTCTATTAGTCTATCTCGAGTTTGTAATATTATAGTTGGCCTCTTGTAATCTTTTTTCAGCTAAAACAGATAGTAGTCTTGGATAGTTTTGTTGTTAATAGTGCTTTATTAAATTGATCAGAATTAATTATTATTAAAAGCTATGATGATCAAAAGGGAGAATATGTATCAATACATATATTGCTTCCGACTTTTAATTGGGGATGGGGAATCGTATAATCACGAGTGTTAGTTGAACCAATTTTATCTGTTACTTAGGGTCTATATGACAGAAGATGAGTCAATGTCTTTCTTAAGGTTGAATCTTTTGAGGCGATTCTTGAGTTTTACCGAATTGTGGAAAAATAGTTATTTTAATTCCTGCCAAAAGACACTTGTTTAGGGTTATTAAGAACATCAAAATACACCTTTTTTGGGGAATTTTCGGTTGTATGAGATTGGTAAATATCTCGCTTATAGAAGTCAGAATTGGAGAACACATTCTATGGGTTGTCCCTTGATGATGATTTTCTTAATAAGAATAATTGTACCTCGTATTGGAAAGGATGGTTGACTTCTACATAATAGCTCCTTCGTTAAGCTGCCTTCGGAAATATGATTTATCATTTGCCCACAGAAGATCTGATTTGCCAAGATCATGGGATGCTTCAGATCGATTAATTGGAGGCATTTTTTGAGTCTATTTAAATTTGCCATTATGAGCAGTCTTGAATAGTTTAGGGTATACCTTGCTGGCATTGGGGAGGGATTTACTTGGTGGTCTACTCATCAATAAATTTATAAACTTAATATTTGTTAGTTATTCAATACCTCATTCATATATTAATTCATCTGTAATATTGCAATCAATAAAGGGGTTGG
>JACCDV010223618.1_pt1 | contig 10802 bp, 13 predicted proteins | sample 7446131 | NCBI WGS metagenome assembly JACCDV01 (sample SAMN15323448, study PRJNA562643) | freshwater metagenome | isolation source: river surface water | place: USA:Blue River Watershed | collected 2017-08-17
ATTCAACAACAAGAAATGAAACGCGGTGGTCGTTTTCATAGTCCTTCGGATTGAGGATGTTCTCTGACATAGCTTTTGAATAGTATACGCCGAAAGCCCCGCTTTGCGGGGCTTCTCTGTTACAGCGTCGTTATTTCTTCTTTGCGGTTCGAGCCTTGAACTTCTCGACGCGTCCTGCGGTGTCGATAGTCTTGGATTGGCCAGTATAAAACGGGTGTGATGCGGAGGAAATTTCAACCTGATAGACAGGATATTCCTTGCCGTCATCCCATTTGTCGGTCTTCTGGGTAGAAACGGTGGATCCAACAAGAAAACGAGCTCCCGAGGAAGAGTCCTCGAAGATCACCATGCGATAGTCTTCTGGGTGCGTGTCTTTTTTCATGTGGGCGTACTGTACCGAAAAAGCACCGATTCTGCAAGCTCCTACCTCGAAAGCCCTATACCACCACACAAACCGCCACCTAAGCGGAGCGGGAACGTTTACGAGGTGCTTTTTTGCCGTCTTCGTAGCGCCGACGGGCGCGAGACCGAGCGCTGACGTAGCAACGCCAAATAGCGACGGCAAAAAAGCACCTCGTTAACGCCCCTCTAAGACATCAATCTCCTTCTGGAATTTATCTGCAAGCGCCATTACATCATCACCATAAAATGCGTACGCGGGCTTTGAGGCATTCCCCCAGCCAGCAAGGTAACGCAGTGCCGCAAGTCGCTCAGCGGCACGGGTCTGCTTATCCGCACCGTTATCCATCATGAGCATCGCGGAAGCATAAATAGCCGTACGCGCATCCCACGGATTCGGCGGATCCTGATTCACGATCTTCGCCACGCGATCTTTGTACTGCACCCATGTCGATGGAATAAATTGCGCAGGACCCATTGCACCACCCCATCCGTACCACGGCTTCTTCGAAACCTTTTGTTCATCCGGGTTTAGTCCAAGTTCTGCCATAAGTGTTTCGAACACTGGTTGGTCGCGCGTTGGATGCATATCGGTTCGCCAATTTCCCGTGCCGACGTTTTCCCCCAGATTCGATTCCTCAGCAAGAATTCCCAGAATAATCGCAGGTCGTACTCCAGTTTTAGCCGAAGCTTCTTTCGCATACTCGTACGCTTTTCCAAATGGAATCGCACCCGAGTCGCGCAACTCGAAGAGCCGCGCTTTAATTTCGTTTGCACTTTTCACCTGCGTAGCAATCACCTGTTGATACACTTTTTCTTGACCCTTTGCTGCAGATACGAGTTGCTTTTTTTCTGCTTCTTTTGTCTGGAGCGATCGCTGTTGGAGCACCTGCAATTGCTTCAGGTCTTGTTCTTCTTCTTGTTGCGATCGTAGCGCCTCTTTACGTGCGGCAAGATCGTTGCGCGCAGCTGCCATCTCGGCAAACGCTTTATCGAGCGCATGTTGAATAATTTGAAATTCATCGACTTCGATAAAAATATCTGAGATAGAACCGCCGAGTGTAAGTTCAACGATGGAAGTCTCATCAATTTCATGCGTACGACGGATCATCTGCGCGACACTCTCCTGACCTTTTTCAACCTTACTATCGAGAAGGCGAATCGCAGATTCCTTATCTACGATACCGTCAGTTATTTTCTTTATTGAAAGGTCTCGCTGCCGAATTGCGAGCTTTGCGTCTTTAATATTTGCATCTATGATCGCAACGTCTCTCTCGAGCGACTGCCGCTCGTTTTGCTTCTTCCCCAACTCTGCTTTGTTTGCCGCTATCTGTTGCTCCACCTCCGCCAACTGACGCTCGAGTTCCGCGCGCTCTTCAGGAGTGAGGGCTGCATATGATAAAAGCGGAAAACTCACAAGAAGCGCACAAAGCGCGACGCCTAAGCGTGCGTACACCATATCCTTGTAGTATATCGCACTCTCCTTATCAACAAAACGAGCGACCGTGAAGTCGCTCGCTCTGCATGTTCTAAGTGGAATACTATTCTTTCTTCTCGCCAGCTTCCGCAGCTGCAGCAGCAGCTTTTTCAGCATCCCCTTCAACTTCCGCAAGTTTCACTTCTGACTCAAGTTCTTTTTCTTCAACGAACGCGGTGACCGATGCGACGATTTCTTCAGGATCCGTCTTCATGCTTGCAGATGGAGGAAGTTTGATTTCAGACGCCACAATGTGATCGCCCACGTTTTCGAGCTTCGAGAGATCGACTTCTAAATACTGAGGAAGTTCCGCAGGTGTCACTTCAATTTCTACCTCGTGCATCGCCTTAACAACGATGTGTCCAAGCTTTTCAGCGGGAGCAACACCAACGAATTCGAGTGGAATAGCAATTTCGATTTTTTTACCCTTTTCAATGACGTAGAAGTCAGCATGAAGTGGCATGTCGGTAACAGGGTGCATCTGAACGTCGTGAATGAGGGTATCCTTCTCATCACCAAGACCTTTCAATTTGATGATGGTCGTTTCTCCTGCTTCCTTAAAAAGCTTTCCGAAAACCTTCGCGTCGATAACGATAGGGGTTGATTCCTCCTTAGGACCGTAGAACACAGCAGGAATACGGCCGCTTGAACGGATCTGATCATTTGACTCCTTCGCATCGCGAGGTTGTATCGAAAGCTCTAACATGGGCGGTACGATACTAGATAAGCTCCTAAAAGTCAAAGCAAAGGGCGTCCCATGGGACGCCCTTCAAATGTACTTTGATTCAGCCGCCGCGCGATTACCAGCGGTTGAAAAGCCGATAGAGGTGCTCGCTCGCCTTCATGATGCGGATGCCATAGACCGCCGTCACGATAATCACGGTAATCCGCAACGCATCCTCGTACGAGATTGAAAGTGGATCCGCGTATCCGCGATGTGCGATGAAAAACGCCATCACCAATGCGCAGCCAAAGACGGCGGCACCAAGAACGAGTGCGACGAAATTGTAAATCCAGTCTCCGATATCTCTCAGAAGATCGGTGAGATCTTCCTTGAACTTCTCGGACTTCAAATCCGTAATCACGCGATTCATGGGAAACTCCTGCTTTTTCTATAGCTGCTCCACGCAAGCCGAAAATATAATACCCTGATATTACAATAACGCAAGTAACATTGTCCCCGTCTCTTTCAAATTCTCCGAAATTGAAAAGGTATACTACTCAGATGAAATATGACTTTGTAGCTATCGGAGATATTACGACAGATGCCTTTATTAAATTGAAAGATGCGGAGGAAATAGCGAATCACGGCACACGCCAACTATGTGTGCGATTTGGCGACAAAGTTCCCTTCGAAGAAATGACGGAAATTCGTGCGGTCGGAAACGCCGCAAATGCCGCCGTCGCCGCACACCGCATCGGACTCACCTCGAGCCTCATCACCCGCATCGGCAACGATGAAAACGGTGCGCACTGTCTCGATACATTGCGCACGCAGGGCGTCTCTGACGAATATGTCGAGAAACAGGATCTCCCCACCAACTACCACTATGTTCTTATGTTTGGCCCCGAGCGTACTATTCTCGTAAAGCAGGCGCCGTTCAAGTATTCACTCCCCAATTTTGTAGAACCACCACGCTATCTGTATTTAACATCTCTCGGAGATACCACTTTGGACTTTCACCACGAAATAGCCGCATATTGCGCGGCGCATCCCGATACGAAACTCGTCTTTCAGCCAGGAACCTTTCAGATGAAGCTCGGGGCGGATGTACTGAAAGACATCTACGCGGTCACGGAAGTATTCTTCTGCAACAAAGAAGAAGCGCAAACTATTCTCAAGACCCAAGAAACCGATATTAAGAAGCTGATGGAAGGTATTCGCGCACTCGGACCTAAAATTGTCGTCGTGACCGATGGACCAAAAGGTTCGAACATTCTTGATGAAAGTGGTGCGTGGCACATTCCTATGTATCCTGATCCTGCGCCACCTATTTCGCGCACCGGTGCAGGAGATGCAACCGCCTCAACGACAATTTCCTATATCGCACTTGGTCTTACCCCACACGAAGCCCTCATGCGTGGCGTGATTAACGCAGCATCCGTCGTACAAGGCGTGGGTGCGCAAACCAAACTGTTAGCGAAAGAAGAGATCGAAAAGTGGTATGCCGCACGTCCAGCAGATTTCGTTGCAACCGCTCTCTAAAAAATCATCGAGCCTGTCACCAAGGGCGCCAAAGTGGCGCTCTTTGTGTTTTCGTAATCCATTTCCTCTTCATGCACCGAATTGCTACTATGCACCTCATGCAAAAGTCGAGCACACATGCAATAACCGTCGGTGAGGAAAGCGCACCAAATCGCGTCCTCATCATTCATGGATACACCGGTGGCCCCGATGAGTTCCTCGATCTTGCAACGGTTTTAAGCACGCGCCTGAATGCGCAGGCGCATGTACCACTTCTTCCCGGACACGGCACAAGCGAAGAAGATCTTTTGAACTTTTCGTTTGACGATCTCTTGAAAGCGGCTACTCAACACGCTCAAAAGTCACGCGAGGCGGGTGGATATTTTTTTATGGTCGGACACAGCCTCGGTGCACACTTAGCACTTCTTGCAGCGACAGAATTCTCCCCCACAGCCGCGGCACTCACCGTCATGCCGTATCATCTTCGTCCGCCGTTTTCTATTCCCGGTATGGAATTATATGCAAAATCGAAAACCTTCTGGGACAAACAACTCTCACCTCAAGAACTAGAAGATCGAAAAGATCAATGCTATTACCCCCGCATGCCTGGAATTGCACTCGAGATGCTGAAAAATGCGAATCGCCGCGTAGAGAAAATAATAAAACAGATTACAGTTCCTCTCATAACCATTCACAATTATGAAGATCCAACCTGCTATGCAAGCGGCGGTGAAGAATTGTTACGTTTAAGTGGCAAAAATCCACACAACACGGCCATTATCTTAAACCGAAAAGAGCATGGACTCTTTTATGGAGAAGGCAAAGAAGATCCAGTTGAACGTATCGCAAACTTTTTCGAATCGGTATTGAAGAGGATGTAAAAAGACCTCGACTGCACTGGGAGCAGTCGAGGCCACAGAGAACAAAGAACGGAGTTGCCTAGGGACAGAAGAATTCGGCTTCGCCGACCAACTGTCCCGCCGAGTTCTTTGCTCTACCAGCGGAACGCATCGTCGAGCGCATAACATCGCGAACCTTACCAGACTGCGCAATCATGTCACTCCAACGCGGCTTCCTCAGGTAGTGTGTCGCGCATCCATCGCCGTTTTTCTCCTTGAGGACGTCGTCAACAAGCTGAAGATCTGACTTCCAACTTGCCTCCGTCGCCTCAAGTGAATTGCGAATGTATTTTTCTGTCCGGAAGTACCCAGGTATCAATCGCTTATACCCAGGAGGCGTAAGCGTAAGACCCAGCCGGAATACATCGCAAATGTCTCGGCGATTCACTCGAGCGTGCCGAATGATCGTGCGTGCGACTTCGCGGCGAACCGCATCATCAACATCACCCGCCCACCGCGCATCGGAATGTATGGCAGCAACCACGCATTCTTTCTCGAGCTCGGAGAGTGACTTCTCAAACACAGGGATTCGGATATACCCCATGTAGTAGCCGATTAAGACTACGATGAGAAGTAACATCGTCGTCTTCAACGTCGTGATGATTTTCCCAAACAAAATGGACCTCCTTTCTCATCACTTTAGGAATTATACCACGTATAACTTAGTTGTAAAGCACATTAGAGGGCTCTAGATATAGCTTTTTTGGCTGCTTCCACGATGCTTCCCGTACCCATTCCATAGTGTTCGATTAATTCTTTTGGATCCCCTGACTGGCCAAATTTGTTTTGAACACCGATGAATTCGAGTGGTGTTGGAGCTTCTCGCGCAAGGAGTTCTGCAACTGCGCTGCCGAGGCCGCCTGTAGTTTGATGCTCTTCAATGGTGACAGCGGCGCGGCATTCCTGAGCAAGTCCTACAACTGCATCGCGATCAAGCGGTTTTAGAGTATGTACATTTGCAACAATGGAACCTATTCCTTGTTGGGCGAGCTCCTGTGCAGCACAGAGTGCATTGTAGAGTAGTGACCCTGTTGCAAACAAAACAACTTTCGGATTTTCTCCGCGCCATAGGACATTGAGTTTTCCGATTTCAAAGGGCGTTTCCATAGTCGTCATAACCGGAGTTTTTTCGCGACCGAAGCGCATATACACGGGCTTCCCTACCTGTGCCGCGGCGATCGTTGCTTTGCGCGCCTCTTCTACATCGCACGGAGAAATAACGATCATATTCGGCATCGCGCGCATAAGTGCTATGTCTTCGAGCATTTGGTGCGTCGCACCATCGGGACCAACGGAGACTCCCGCGTGCATACCACAGACAATTGCATGGACGTTGTTAAGAGCGATAGTCGTACGGATCTGCTCCCAGTTTCTACCCGGAGAAAATGCCGCGTATGATGTGAAAAAAGGTATCTTACCGTAATTCGCCATGCCAGCCGCGACGGTAGCCATGTTTTGTTCAGCGACGCCCATTTCAATGAAGCGCGTGGGAAATTCTTTTTGGAACCATTCCGCACGCGTACTCTCGGCGAGATCGGCCGATAGGACGACGACGCGGTCATCAGCACGCCCTGCTTCAACCACACCTTTTCCAAATCCATCGCGCGTTGGGGCGGTATCAGGATTCTCAAAAATGCGTTCGGCAAGATGTTGTTCAGTTTGAATCATATTATTCATGTTCACTCGCGATTTTACCCTGCATCGTGCGAAGCTCGCTCAAGAACCGCTTAGCCTCATCGGGTTTAGGAGGCTTACCGTGCCAGCGGAAGTCTTTTTCGATTTCCTTTATACCCTTTCCTGGGATGGTGTGCGCGATGATGACGGTCGGTTTCTCATAAATTGCTTTTGCTTCGTCGCACGCAGCGATGAACTGCGGGATATTGTGGCCGTCGACTTCAATAACATGCCAGTTAAACGCTTCGTATTTATCGCGCAAGGGTTCAAGCGGCATGATGTCTTCCGTGTTGCCGTCGATTTGAATGTTATTGCGATCGATGATGGCCGTTACGTTTGAAAGTCTGTTTTTACCTGCAAAGAGCATCGCTTCCCACACATTTCCCTCATTGTGCTCCCCATCCGACATGGCGCAATAGACTTGAAACTTCTTGCCATCCATACGCGCTGCATACGCATACCCGCTTGCTTGCGAAAGACCGCTTCCAAGCGGGCCCGAGGTTGATTCAACACCAGGAAGTTTTTCACGCTCAGGATGTCCTTGAAGCCGCGAGCCGAATTTTCGCAAGGTAAGGCATTCTTCGACGGGAAAATATCCTGCATGCGCCATTGCCGAATACCGCACCGGGACAATATGACCGTTCGAGAGAAATAATCGATCACGCTCATCCCACTCAGGATTCTGAGGATTGTGATTCAGTACATTGAAATAGAGTGCCGTAAAAATATCTGCCATACCGAGAGGTCCTGCCGTGTGTCCAGAACCCGCTGCAACGAGCATTTCTATAATCGTCTCGCGCACTTTTTCCGCATGGGATTCAAGATCGTGAATTTCTGCATCAGTGAGTGCCATAGTCTGATTATACGCTGAGGAGTTTGAGACCCACCTCGTTATCCAGAGTCCTCTCTATCGTATTTTGGAAAGCAATCAGATGGATTTCAAGAGTGACTGCAACGGTACATGCAAAGACATGCCCGCCAACACACGCATTCGATTGCATATCGGAGAGAACAGCATGTGCGTGGACAAAGGGAGAACCGTCGACAATCGCAATATTACCCGTCATGCTCGCAACTTCGCGTGCTTCAGGATAGGTAAGTAATGTATATTTCTTTTCCGTGAGCGCATAAAAGCCTATGCGAGCGTTTTCTACTGCGCCGATAGCATGAAACGAGCCACTCTCTATTTTCTCGCGTACACAAAAATCAGTAAGCGTTTGGATACACTCCTCGCCGCGTGAGAGACGAATGATGTATTCGCCGCGCGGCTGTACTATACGAGCCTGCATATTGAACTAGTATGCACTTCCCGCCGTAAGAAGATGTGAATATTCTTTTGCGGGATCTTTCGCTTTTGCAAGTGCCGTCCCTACGCAGAACCGCGTAGCCCCTGCTTCTTCGAGTCGAGGAATAGAATCGGCTCCCGCACCACCATCAACTGATATCGTCATTCCTGGGTAGCGCAGATGCAGATCAGCGACGCGCGCAATTGAATCCTCTTCAAATGGCGCTCCCTGCTTTCCTATCGTGCGAATGGTCATCACATGTACGAAATCGCATAAGACGGCGTACGGAGCGAGCTCTTCTAATCGTGTATCAAAATTTATTGCGACGCCGACTTCCTTTGCACCCGCTTTCTGCCACATATCGAATGCTTCCTGCGCACATTCTGCATTATTGAACGATTCGACGTGCGCGATGATGCGCTTTGCACCTGCTCGCGCGAAAGAAACGCCGTAGGAGAGCGGATTATCAATCATGAGATGCGCCTCATATAAAATACTTGCCGCTTCAGGTAACTTTTCTCCCGAAAGCGGCATCCACGTACGATTCGGCGCAAAAATTCCATCGACTGCATCAATGTGCATGTTTTTTGAAAACGCGAAGTAACGTGCCTTTGCCGCGATAATGTCGTCGAACGACTGTGGAACCACTGTTGGTATTATTTCAATCATCGAGCTTAACTATACGACGCATATGTCGCTCTTCTTTTGCAAAAGGTGTGGAGAGCCATAGCGCAACCGTTTCGCATGCATCGTCTTCAGAAATAAAACGAGCACCGAGTGAAAGTACGTTCGCGTTGTTGTGTGCACGCGTTGATTGAATGAGGTTGAGAATGTTTCCTTCTGCATCAGTTTGTGATTGTGATGGCGTACCGTAATACACAACAGCGCGAATACCGCGCGTACGATTCGCGGCAATAGCTTCACCTTGTCCTGATGCTCCAATGACAATGCCGCAACTCTCATCCTCTTCTGCGACACGTGCTGCAAGCGGTTTAACAAAATCGGGATAATCGTCTTCTGTATTCATCGCGAAGGGTCCGAGGTCTTCAACGGAATGACCGAGAGATTGCACAAATGACACGAGTTTCGACTTGAGCGCGAAACCTGCGTGATCTGATGCGATATAAATTTTCATGCTCCTAGTTTTTTCCTGCGCCAAGAACGTGCTCGACAAGCGTGTGTGCATACCCCATTTCATTGTCGTACCATGCCATCACTTTGACGAGCGTTGAATCGACGACACGTGTCATCTCAAGATCTGCAATAGAGCCATATGGTAGGCCCAGAATATCAGATGAGACGAGCGGCTCTTCGGTAATTGCAAAGACACGCTTCCAGCGATCAGATCCCGCTGCGGCTTTGAGTGCATTATTTACTTCTTCTACCGATGTCGAACGCGATGCAACAAACGTCACATCAACGAGCGAGCCTGCAGGAACGGGAACGCGCACCGAAACACCATCAAATTTGTTGGCAAGGTGAGGATATGCGAGCGTTGTAGCGATAGCTGCGCCTGTCGAAGTGGGCACCATGTTTTGTGCTGCGGCACGGCCTTCGCGAAGATCTTTCCCTTTTGGACCATCAACGAGAGATTGCGATGCAGTGTAGGCGTGCGTCGTATTGAGAATTGCACGCTCGATGCCAATGGCTTCACTTAAGATACCAATAATCGGATTTGCGGCGTTTGTCGTACACGATGCATTTGATGAAATCGAGCAGGTAGCAAATTTTTCTTCATTTGCGCCGATGAGAATGGTTTCTGCTCCCTCTCCTTTTGCGGGTGCAGATATGACCACGCGCTTCGCGCCCGCATCGAGGTGCGCTTTTGCTTTTGCAGCATCAGTATAAAATCCCGTTGACTCGACGACCACATCCACGTTCAAATCTCGCCACGGTAATTTCGTCGGCTCCTTTTCTTGAATAAATGCAGTGTGTTTGCCATCGACGACCAGCTTCCCCTCTTCTATTGATACATTTCCTTTAAAGGTGCGGTACACCGTATCGTGACGCAAGAGATAGGCGAGATTTTCAAGAGAGCCTAAGTCATTAATACCTACAATTTCTATGTCCGCGTGTGCTTCGTGCGCCGCTCTAAAAAAACACCTGCCAATTCTTCCGAATCCGTTAATTGCAACTTTAATCATACCGTTAGTATACAGGAGCACATTTGGCTTCAACTGAGAAAAAGTGCTAATAGCCTAAGAGAAGAAAAGCCGATTTGGAAATTCATTACTCAGCGGGCGCAACACTGATATCCGGGGTTGGCTCAGCACTGAGTGGAATCACTTCTACTTGAGATGGCTCGGTGGGGGTCTCCGCTACGGGCGTTTCCTCCGTGGGTACTTCAACTACTGGAAGTGGATCAGGAGTTACTTCCGCGACCGGTTCTTCGACAGGCACTCCACTCTCTTCTACTACAGGAGTTTCTTCTACAGGTGCAGGTGGAGTACTTGGTGAATCTACTGGTGCGCTACTCGATGGTGCTGCTGCGGAACCGGAGAGAAGGCTTTCGAGCTGCGCTTCGGTGATACAGGTTTTCTTGCCAGCGTCATTTTGAATACAGAGCTCTTTTGCGGTCACGACATTTGCGAAAATATTTTCGGCCGTAATTTCTTTTGCGAAGAATTGTTCAATACCGTTTCCCACATCCGCAAACCACACCGTGACACGACTGAGAAGCGCATTCCAGAATGAGCTTGGTGCAGCTGTTGTATTCTCTATCTCAGAAACAATATCCGTCATTGCGGTGAGCGCTGAAAGTGAGAAGGTGTATTCGTTTTCGATAAAGACTTCGACATAGCCAGCGGTGAGTGCAGGCTCGAGTGCAACACCGATGGTATAGGCAGAGGTGGTGGCTTTCATACCGATACCTGCTTCACTCG
>JACCDV011036668.1_pt1 | contig 10799 bp, 10 predicted proteins | sample 7446131 | NCBI WGS metagenome assembly JACCDV01 (sample SAMN15323448, study PRJNA562643) | freshwater metagenome | isolation source: river surface water | place: USA:Blue River Watershed | collected 2017-08-17
GACAAAGTCGACGTCCCTCAGAATCAGTTAAGTAAATCTCTTCATCTTTAACAACTTCTTCTTCTTCTTCAGTAATTTCTAATAATTCTTCATCATCAATTTCTTCAACACTTTTTAAATCATCTTCATAATCTGAGATCTCTGAATCCCCGAAATCATCATCTAAAGTTAAATTATCATCAAATGCATCTTCATTTTTTTTCTCAATTTTTTTAGGTTTTAATTTTGATTTTGCTTCAGCCTTGACGTCTGATTTTGAATCATTTTTTTTGAGTTTATCGACAACGTTTTTTTGAGTCGTTTTTTCATTTAAAAGTTTTTTATCGTCTTTAGTAGAGGTCGATTTTGTCTGAAGTTTTTCAGCCCCAACCTTACCCCCTGCAGCAGACTTTTCATTTAGTTTACTGTCTGTAACTTTGATCACTGTTTTTGACGTGACCGAAGAGCCTGTCGCTTTAGACGATTTATTTTGAATAATTTTAGAAGATAATACTGGCTTAGCAGCAGATTTATTCAAAATAGGCTTGGCTGTTGTCCCTTTTTGTGGACTCACTTTACTCACTGGCTTAGCTGCCGTTGATTTACCGCTTTGCTTTACAATGACTTTTGATGATGTTTTTAAAGTCACTTTTGATGTGACTTTTGATGTGACTTTTGCCGCTACTTTAGGCGCTACTTTTGAAGTCACTTTCGAGACTACTTTTGTAGCAGGCTTAGTTGAAGCTTTTGAGTTTGATTTTGATGAATTTTTAATCTGCTGTTTTGATTTTTCTTTTGCCATACTCTACTAGCGTTGCGACATAAAAAACAACCTGTCAACTGCTTTCGTTGAATCTTTTATGAATCATGTTAAAGTTCTCTTGATTTCAAATTAACTTTAAAAATTAATCATTTAATTAAACAAGGAGTATTTATGGAAAAAATAGTTATTGTCTCTGCACAAAGAACACCAGTAGGAAGTTTTCAAGGTCAATTATCTTCTTTATCAGCGCCGCAACTCGGAGCAATAGCCATCAAATCAGCTATAGAAAAAATAAATATTAAAAAAAATGAAATTAACGAAGTGATCATGGGAAATGTACTGACTGCAGGCGTCGGTCAAGCCCCAGCTCGACAAGCCGCAATTTATGCAGGTTTAGATAACAGCACTCAGTGTTTAACGATCAACAAAGTTTGCGGATCAGGATTAAAAGCAGTCATGCTGGCTGCGGATTCAATTAAATTAGGCCACAGTTCAATTATAATTGCTGGCGGACAAGAAAATATGTCCTTAGCTCCGCACCTTCTCGAAAATTCTAGAAACGGTTACAGAATGGGTTCAGTGCAAATGGTTGATTCCATGATTAAAGATGGATTATGGGACCCTTATAATCAATTTCATATGGGTAATGCTGCAGAAATCTGCTCTAAAGAGTTTAACTTCACTCGTGAAGCTCAAGATCAATTTGCCATAGAGTCTTACAAAAAAACACAAGCGGCTCAAGCTTCAGGATTATTTAACAATGAAATCACACCCGTTGTCATTGAGTCAAAAAAAGGAACTGTCACAATTCAACAAGATGAAGAGCCCACAAAAGCGCAATTTGATAAAATACCCGGTTTAAAACCTGCTTTTGAAAAAGATGGAACTATTACCGCAGCCAATGCCTCTAAAATAAATGATGGAGCCGCAGCTTTAGTTTTAATGACAGAAACAGAAGCTAAAAAACGTGGTTTAAAACCTTTAGCCTCTATCGTCAGTTATGCCACTTTTGCCCATGATCCCAAATACTTCACAACGGCCCCAGTTGGCGCCATTAAAAAATCACTTCAATTGGCCTCGCTCAATGTCAATGATATTGATTTATTTGAAATCAATGAAGCGTTTGCCAATGTCACAATGGCCGCTCAAAAAAGTCTTGAAATTCCAAATGAAAAAGTCAATGTTCACGGCGGTGCCATTGCTATTGGACATCCCATCGGTGCCAGTGGCGCTCGTATTTTAACAACACTTGTCCATTCTCTTCAATCACGCCAAGCACGACGTGGATTAGCCACTCTATGTATCGGCGGTGGAGAAGCTGTTTCACTCATTGTAGAAAAATACTAATTATTAAAACAAGATCTCAATTTTAAAGACTCCATATATAATTGGAACTCATATAAAAAGGATTGTAGTCAATGGAATCAAAAAAAGTTTACAAAAATGCCTTTGAAGCTATTCAAGGCGTTCAAGACAATATGACTTTATTATTTGGTGGATTTGGACTTTGTGGGATTCCAGAAAATTGCATTTCTGCACTTAAGGAATTAGGAGTCAAAAATTTAACCTGCGTTTCTAATAACGCCGGTGTGGATAATTTTGGTTTAGGCTTACTGCTACAAACCAGACAAATCAAAAAAATGCTTTCAAGTTACGTTGGAGAAAATGCAACATTTGAAAAACAATTTATGAGTGGAGAACTCGAACTCGAGTTCTGCCCCCAGGGAACATTAGCCGAAAGATTGCGAGCTGGAGGCGCAGGTATTCCTGCATTTTACACCCCTACCGGAGTGGGAACTCAAATTGCTGACAATAAAGAAGTTCGGCAATTTAATGGCCGTGACTTTATTTTAGAAAAAGCCATCACTGGTGAATTCGCTTTTGTTAAGGCCTGGAAGGGCGATCGCTTTGGTAATTTAATTTATCGAAAAACAGCTCGTAACTTTAATCCTATGGTTGCAACCGCTGGAAAAATCACAATCGCCGAAGTTGAAGAACTTGTAGATACAGGCACGTTAGATCCAGACCAAATTCACACACCGGGCGTTTATGTTCAAAGAATTTTTCAAGGCCAAAACTACGAAAAAAGAATTGAACAACGCACACTCCAAAAAAGATAAGGAATTTTTTATGCCATTAACTAAAGAACAAATTGCTCAACGTATTTCTCAAGAAGTTCAAGATGGATACACGGTTAATTTAGGTATTGGAATTCCTACTCTTGTAGCCAATTATATTCCTTCGACAAAAACCGTTATGTTACAAAGTGAAAATGGATTACTAGGCATGGGGCCATTTCCCTATGAAGGACAAGAAGATCCAGATTTGATTAATGCGGGCAAACAAACCATCACCACTCAAAAAGGAGCTAGCTTTTTCAGCTCTGCTGATAGTTTTGCAATGATCCGCGGAGGACATATTGATCTGACAGTTTTAGGTGCCATGGAGGTCGACGAAACCGGAAGCATTGCCAATTGGATGGTGCCAGGAAAAATGGTCAAAGGCATGGGAGGTGCGATGGATTTAGTGGCCGGCGCACAAAACGTTATTGTAGCTATGCAACACACTGATAAAGAAGGTCACTCTAAATTACGCAAACATTGCACCCTTCCATTGACCGGTGTGCGATGTATTAAAAAAATTGTGTCTGATTTTGGCGTCATCGATGTCACATCTGATGGATTTGTTTTAAGAGAATATGCTCCCGATTTAACGCCTGAAAAAGTCATCGCAGCCACTGAAGGAAAAATCACAATTGCTGCCGACTGCAAACCGATGTCATTTAATTAATTTTCTAATAGTTCTCTATTATATTTTTATTAAATTTCCCTAACAGATGCAAATCGCAAAGGTAGTCTTTGCGCATCTGCTTTTTTAAATTGTTCTCCACCCATAGTATGAACATGAATTGAATTCGTTTTTCCACGATCTGCTATCGGTTGCCCCAGAGTTAATATAATTCGATCCCCCGTTTTACTAAGTCCATTTTCAATCAGTAACTGCTCTACTTGTTGAATAATATCTTTAAAAGTGGAATAAGGCTTTAAAGCTAAAGTTTGCAATCCCCATAGTATTTCTAACCGATTTAACACATCTAAATCTGTTGTGATCGCCACAATTTGAGCCTTAGGCCGAAAAGATGAAATAATTTGCGCAGTCCTCCCAGAAGTCGTCAAACAGACAATGGCAGAGGCATTCAACTTAAGCGCACACAAGACCGAACTCGCCGCAATCGACGCTGGAGTACTTAGCAGTTCATTTTCAAGGGAAATTTTATAATAATTTTCTTCGTTTTTTTCAACTTCAACAATAATTTCATGCATTGTACGAATAGCTTTAAATGGATACTTACCACTGGCACTTTCAGCAGACAGCATCAGCGCATCTGTTCCATCCAAAACGGCGTTTGCAACATCTGTAATCTCGGCTCGAGTTGGACGAGGATTTTCTACCATCGAATCAAGCATCTGTGTTGCGGTAATCACGGGCTTACCTAATTGATTACACATAGATATGATTTTTTTTTGCGAACTCGGTAAACGACTTTGCCCGACCTCAACAGCTAAATCACCCCGAGCCACCATAACGACATCGCTTAAACGAATAATTTCTTCTAAATTTTCTAGAGCTTCTAACATTTCTATTTTTGCGACTATTTTTGCTGGTGATTTTTTTTGATCAATAAGTTCTCTCAACTGTCGAATATCTTTTCCAAAGCGAACAAAACTTAATGCCACATAATCCACGCCATGTAACAAACCAAATTCTAAATCACGAAAATCTTTTTCAGTCATCGCATTTACCGGAAGATTAACTCCTGGTAAATTCATTCCTTTTCTATTTTTTAAAAGGCCGCCATAAATAACCTTGGCCTGCAAGACTTTTTCACCGACTTTCAAAACCTCTAACTCAATAAGCCCATCATCGATCAAAATTTTATGGCCAGGTTTTGCGGCTTTACAAAGTTCTTTAAAATCACTCGGTATGAGTCCTTCTTTACCCAAAACATCTTCGATAGTGACATTAACAATCTCATCAGCTTTAAGCGTGATCGAACCCTTCTCGAAAATTCCAACTCTGACTTTAGGACCTTGCAAATCTTGCAGTATTGTCACTGGTGCATTCAGCTCTATCGATTTTGCTCGTACAGTTTGAATAACACTCAAATGATCTTCATGAGTCCCATGACTGAAGTTCAAACGTGCAACGTTCATACCTGCACGTATTGCCTTTTCAAGATTTTCTGGTGATTGTGTTGATGGTCCTATCGTGGCAACTATTTTGGCTCTTCGGTGTGCTAACATGAATTTAGCATACTCAACTATCGACCGAATGTCCTCTTAAAAAGATTTTCTTGCAAAATTAATTGTTCTGATTTTTTTTTATTTTGCAGTTCCTGATCTTTCTTTTTTTGTTCTTGTAAAGAGGCAATCTGTCTTTGCATAATTCGTCCCTGCATGACCACATCTTTCTTGAAGCTTTTGTTGTAGATAATTGAAATTTTTGAAAATTCTTCTTTTAATTCTTCTTTGTTTTTATAATAAGGAGCAATGGTTTGAAGAAACTGTATACGATCTAACAGCGTTTTTTCAAACCCCTTATCGTTGAAATTGTACTGATAAAAGTCCTGCCCATCAATAAACTGAATCTGGTCATTTGTCCGGTACACAAACGATGGGAATTTGTTAAGAGCCACCGATTGATCGGATTTGACATCTTTAACATACAATTTCAAATGAGATTTTTCCACTTTGAAGCCTCGCTTCAAAGGAACTAAAGTCAAAGGCTCATATTGCACAATACGTACCATTGAGTCCTTTAACACGGTAACGTAAAAACCTGCCATCATTTCAATATTTTGATAAGATAAACTTTTTACAACACACGGAACTGACTTTTTTTGAATACATCCTTCGGGCATAGTTAACAGATCTGGATTAAATAATTTAGACTCTTCATCTGATTGATGACTAGATGCACTCCCCCAACTTTTTGAAGCTAATAATAAAATTAAAAATAAAAAATCTCTGAGCCACTTCAATTTCATAGAATTTCTCGTCCCTCAGATATAGCCTTTTGGCGACTTGATGGATTCATAGCTTTTTTTTGAGTTGAGTCTAATTTAAAATTTTTGATTAAAATATTTTTAACCACTTCAGCATCTTCATATTTTGATTTTTTTAGATAGCTTTGATTTAACCAATATAAAGCCTGACCCGTCCAATCCGAATACGGGTACCTCATGACCATTTTATCAACGACATCTAAGCAAACAATTTTAATATCATTTTTTGCACATTCTAATTGAATAAATTCATAATCTGCTTGAGATAAAATATTTTCATCAGCTGAGATATCTTTGATTTTTTTTAACATCAAATAAGCTTCTTTCTTTTGCCCCTGAGATTTTAACTGACGACTTCTCATAAAATAAAATTGAGCTAAAAAATCTGGCGAGTCAGAACTGTGCTGTATCTGCGACTGTGATTGTGACAGTGACTGATTTTTCATTGACGGATTGATTTCAAATTTTGGAATAGAGGCCAATTGACGCTGTTTCACAGAAGACTGTTTAGATGTATTTGTATTTAAATGATTTTCAAAATCAAGTTGAGCTAATTCCTCTTGAAATTGTCTGTATTTCAATTGCTGTGATAAAATTTGAATCTGCTTTTGGTCAAACTGAGATCCTTTAAAATGCGTGTCAAAGATAAAATACAATGACGTAAAACTAAAAAATAAAAATAAATGTAAGAATAAATATTGATGACTTCGCATACTGATTCTTATTTCGGCATGACTTAGACTTTTGTTGAGAAAAAGAGTAATGTTACGCAAAAAAAGATGACGTTCAGTTAAAATCTACATTACTTTATACGGTTTTAGGAGACTCTATGAATAAATCTGAATTAATTTCTGCTGTTTCTGAAAAAACGCAACTCACTAAATCTCAAGTTGAGTCAATACTGAACTCCACATTAGAAATCATAAAAAAAACAGTCTCAAAAGGTGACGAAGTCAAAATCATTGGCTTTGGCTCATTTCAAAAACAATCTCGAAAAGCTAAAACAGGAAGAAATCCAAAAACAGGGGTTGAACATAAAATCCCAGAATGCAATATTCCTCGTTTTAAACCTGGCAAAGAGTTTAAAAATCTAGTCGATAAACAAAAATAATTAAAAACGGTCATATTTACTCTTAACGGGTAATGGCCATGATTCAATCATTTCAATCAGCTCATAATAAGTTTTATTAAAATGCTTATCGTCTAAATTTTTCAACACTAATTGACTCTCGGTGGTCCAATTAAAAAGTTTTTTATAAAAAGCCAAATAAACCTTTTCTCCTAAAATTCCACCGAGTATCTGTGACGCCACTAAATAACTTTTTTTATGATATTTTTTTTTAGATAATTGAATACCGCTTTTCATCGACTGTAAATTCATATACTGCACTTCAGTCATTTTCTGCTCTAAAGCTACAGTCAAAGCCTCTCGACCTCTATCTATAAACGATTCTTTTTTTAATGCCTGTCGAATATCGTCAAATGTATCTGATTTTCTTTTTGGATTCATCAATTTAGAAAAAAAATAAATAATCATTTCTAACCAAATTAATTTTAAAAAATCTTTTTTCGGATCCTGAAAAGATTTTTTAAGTACATTCTGTTGAATAAGTATATATTGACTCGCCACACGTGAAATATGATTTAAACTGGGTCGAGCCAGAAAACCCGCTTGAATTTCCGGGCAATAAAAAGATTGCATAGATTTAATAAGTTCTAAGTACTCGTTACGAATAGGATGAGGTAAATTTTTAATTTTAGTCAGTATCGACTCATCATTTAAAGAATAAACACTTAAACTATTCACCGTTACATTTAAACGCAGTAAATCAGATAGCATGATAACCGTTTTACTCACATGATCCGTCGGTTCAAACTCAGCAGACTTTAATTTACGATCATATCCTGCCTCTAAATAAAGTAAATAGTCTTGCCATTTAACCCAAGGCACAACCGTCATCATAGCCCACTTGTTTTTTTCTAAATTGACAAAATCAACCTTACCCATATCAAAAGTTTGAACACTTAATTTAAAAAAAATAGGTTCTGGGCTTTGAAAAATAGTCATTGTCCGGACACCCGGAATCGTTTTTTTAACTTTTAATGGTAAATGTTTATAGGCCAGATGAAAATCACCATATTGAACAATCAGTTTTTTACCCGGATGTTTTTGGATATCTTCATTAAAAATTTTTTTAATGTGTTCAGTAGAGTATTGATCACGTATATTTAAATCCCTGATTTTCAACTGATTAATAGCATAAACGGGAACCTCATTTTGCGCAGCCCATTTTAATAAAGGCCGAACATACTCCCATGGAAATCCCCAATTTTTTTTCCACTCGACAAGTCTGAGAAAATCCTTTTCTCCCATCTCACCTTTAATAAACATATCCAACTGGGGCTGAAATTGAACAGATAAACATTCGAGAGCCAACACACAATTTGAAGCCTTAAGCTGTCGAGCAACCCGAAGTAAAGATCGAGTTGATTGCTGATGCGCATGAAAATCCCCAAAAAATATAATTTCTGCATGAGTGACCGCATCAAAAAACTCTTTCTTTTTAGCGAGTTTAGGTGATAGCGACTCCAGCTCTTGCCAATAATCGTTTTCATATTTAGCGAGTGCTTTATCTTTTACTCCCAACAATTCACTGACTCTTTGTTTTGTCTTTTGATAAAAATGAAATTTAAGTGATTTATATCGGGATGGGGTCATTGCATTATAATATGAAATGATTACTTGATTTCAAACTTAATTCGACAAAAAATAAACTTATGTCTAAAAAAAATAATTTAATCATTGCCCTTTATCTTATTAGCTTTTGTATTTTTGCATACCTTACATTTCATCATTACAGTCTAAAACTGGGTTTAGATGCTCCCAGCTTGTGTCAAATTAATGCCCAATTGAATTGCGACACAGCTGCCCAAAGTCAATATGCTGAAATATTTAATATTCCCATTGCTGTTTTAGGTTTGGCATACTCAACAGTCTTCTTTTTGATTTTCTTGTTGTTTAAATTAGAATGGACAGATTTCTCAGCGAGTGGCAAAGCGATTCTCAAACTGATTACAGCAGGATCAGCTCTTTATTCTATTATATTATTAAGTATTTCGGCCATTAATCTCAAGGTCTTTTGCCCTTTTTGCATAGCTGCTTACGTCGCTTCTTTTATTATTTGCTTTCTAGTTTGGAGCGAATTTAAAACAATATCCCTATCAAAGCAATGGCCCCATTTTTTACAAGAAAAAGGTCTTCTCACAAGCTTAGCCTCTATATTTATCCTGGCCTGGTTTGTATCTGGAACCATAAGCAATAATTATGGATTAAGTGAACTTCAAAAAATCATTCCAGAAAAAATTTACTTATGGCAAAATAGCCCCTCTCAAGATTTTAATAAAGAGCTTGGTCTTGTCAAAGGCTCAACTGATCCAAATGCCATTGTCTTAGTCGAATTTGCAGATTTTAAATGCCCACACTGTAAAGTAGCTGCCCAAACTTTTAAAACTTTTATGAGCACACAAAACAAAGTCAAAATGATTTACAAACCTTTTCCTCTCGATGGCACATGCAATCCAAGCATACCATCAAAAGGCGATGGTTCTCGTTGTGAATTAGCAGGATGGACTCTATGCGCGGAAAAACTTCTTAAAAAAGGGTGGGACGTTCACTATTGGATTTTTGAACACCAAGAAAATCTATTTAAAACATCGGATTTAACCGAGTCATTTAAACAAATGACAACCGACCTGAATATCACACCTACAGAAGAACTCAAAACCTGCTCTACTTCGGTAGAAACATACGATCTGCTCAAACAGCTTTCACTTGAAGGGCAAAAAGCAGCTATTACTGGAACACCAACAATATTTTTAAATAATAAAAAACTCGAAGGTGCTCAAAATATCAATATCTTACGATCTGCTCTTCAAACATTGCTTTAACAATTAAAACGACTAATCACCCCAGCAACCCTCTAAAACACAGGGGTGATATTTTATTCTTCATATTATACCCACGCTGATAAAAAACAAATGAATCCACTCGCCTAATTGCTGATCAAAAATAATTAAAAAAGTACTGCCTAATCCATCAACGAGCTCTTTAACAAAGGCTGCAATGGCAATAAACACAACAACCAACCAAATTGTTCGCATTAAAATTGTGGTTGATTTTATATCCGTTAGCCTGAGTTCCTCTTGGCAAATCTCAACTTTTCTTAAAACAGACTTCAAATCCTGAAAATGCTCACGGGCTTTTTCTCGAACTTCTGCCTGACGAGTTTTTGTCAGCAAAGCCATTCCTGGATAATCTCGTTTACTTTTTATAGCTTGAATTAACTCTAACGAATGTTTGATATACTTTTCAGTTCTTTGTCTAAAGTTGGGGTATTCGGAATCAGTGTTTAAAAAGTCTTTTAAATGATGATTGGCTCGATCATATTCTTCATTAATAATGAGTGTCAGTACGTTATAACGTAATGTGTCTGGTGTTCCTAAATCACTCAGATCAAACTCATTTATTCCTCTACGACTTCTTGAAAGTGCTCCCATCATCTTAATATCGGGTCTTTAAGCTAGGAACTCAATTCATTGGTCTAAAAAAACAAATAGCCCTAAGTCTAGTTTTGATTTTCAATTCAGGTTCAGTATTTAAGGGCTAGTCCAGTTATGAGACAATAAACGAAAGACATTGAACTCATTCAATGCAAACTTCAGGAGGAAGTTATGGAATTTGAGTTGAAACATTTAGACTTAGTTTCTAGCCATCAAGATGATACAACTTCAGATTCTCACCATAATCACAAATCATTCACACAAAGTTCGGTCTTAGACGACTTATCTGAGCAAATAGAAGAACTTCAAACAAAAATAAAAATGAGTTATAAAAAACAACTCCTTTACGAAGCTGAAAATCAAAAATTAATCCAAGAAAAAAACAGTTTATTTTTTGAAAACAAAGGACTTCAAGAAAAATACTCTATCATC
>JACCDV010975436.1_pt1 | contig 10797 bp, 9 predicted proteins | sample 7446131 | NCBI WGS metagenome assembly JACCDV01 (sample SAMN15323448, study PRJNA562643) | freshwater metagenome | isolation source: river surface water | place: USA:Blue River Watershed | collected 2017-08-17
CGTTCACGCATGCCAAAGAAGCGATAGCCATTCCAGCGTGTGCCCGTGATTTCACGTGCCACGGCGGAGAGCGATCTGAACTTGCGACCCTGCCAGTCGAAGCCGTCCTTCAGCACGGTCACGGTGTGCTCGACGCCGTCCCATTCGCGCAGCAGCTTCGTGCCCGCCACCGGATTGCGGGGATCGGCGATCTGATGTTTGCGCCGGGCGTGGCCTTCGACCTCGTCCGCCAGCAAGTCCAGCATACGCCGCGTGTCCCGGTCGGGGCCGCCGTAGGTCAGTTCCTGAAACCGATACGCGATCCGCAGCTCAAGGAACGCTCTGCTGTTGTTCGGCGCTGAGGTGCCGAGGAGCATTTCCCATTCGGCTTTCAACTCCTTGACTGACATTGCCTTCAGGGCGGCAAGGCTAGAGAGGACGGTCCGGTCACGTGCCTGATCCTGGGTCTCGCGACCATTGGTTATCTTATTGTTTTTGCGCATAAATTCCTCCGATGCGGATACGTTTCACACGACGATCACCGCTCTTGCGGGGCGAGAAGTCCACGAAACTGTCTCCGTCGTCGGCAGATAAAGAACTGGACTTCGCCGCGTTCAGGCGCACCACGCCCGCAGCGAGGATCCGACCAAGTTCCTCGAACCTTGCGCGTGCAGACATCTTGTCAGGGCATAGAGGATTGGGCCCCGAAACCGGGGTGGACAGCATGTCGAGCATGGGAGCGCCTTTCGAGTTGGTGGCCCATGTGGGCTCCAAGCGGCGCTGATATTCAAGTTAAAACAGAGGCTTGCAGTACCGCTGCGGGGCGATGCGTAGATGGTCGCGTTTGCCTGTGAACCGCGTCAGATTTCTCGCGCAAACCAGCGGATCCGCCCGATGATGTTGATCTCTTCGGCGGTGCGCTCGTACTCGGGATAGTGCTTGTTGTCCGAAATGACCCTGACGGCAGGTGGATCGCTGTTCGGGACATGCTGAAGGCGCTTCGCAACCAACCCCATGCCGTCATCCAAGACAAAGATGCCCGGCGGGTTAGGCGATTTGCGGGTCATGTTGACCAGGACGGTGTCGCCGTTCATCAAGGTGGGCTCCATGCTATCCCCTTCCACTTTCATGATCCGAAGCTGCGAAGGGGAGGCCTTGAGGCCGTTCTTGATCCAGGATTTCCGGAAATGATAGGCGCGTCCCGGGCCGTCCTGCTCGTCCAGAACGACAGAGCCGCCGCCCATCGATGGGCGCACGCCTGCCTGCGCGATCGTAACAAAGGCCTCGTCCGGATTTTCGATGAAGGGCGCGGGGCCTTCCACATCGCCGATACCATGTATCAGCCACTCCACCTCGACCTTCAGGACTGACGCCACAGCGAGGAGGCGGTCGAGACCCGGACGCGTCGAACGACCCCGGAGAATATCATACACGAAGGACCGATTGACGCCCGCCATCTCGGCAACATGGGCGGGGCTCAGGCCAAGCTGCAAGGCGCGGGCGCTAAGCCGGTCGGCCATGGTGTGATGTTCAGACATTTTATCCCCAAGGGGTTGTGGATTAGATTGGATAAGATAGGATTGCGTTGGGACCGTCAAGACATTAGAACAAATACGCAACATCCGCACGCGCGAATCCGGGGGGAAGATGGAGATCGAGAAGGACTATTTTCCCCTGGCCGAGATTGTGAAGCGCTGGTCAATCCCGGAGGAGGACCTCGTTTATCTGGCGGAGAACAACCAGCTGCGGCTCTCCATCCGGGTCTTCGACATGCCTCTTGAGTTCGGCGATTACGAGGAAGACATCGACGGCGCGCGGTTTCGGGTGCCTCACGAGCAGCGGCATTTTAGCGGGCTACTCGATCTGCATGCCGGTGACGTCTTTCATCTGTACCGGTCAGGCGAGGCGCAGCTGAACGAGTTCCGCCATGACAGAACAGGCTATGCCAGCCTGATGTATGACCACGCCCCGATCTATGTCGTAATTGGAGATTTGCTGCTTCGACGCGATGAGCGTGACCGTTTTGAGCTGAAATCCGGCTTTCGGGCGCCCGGATCAAAGCAGGAGGGGGCCACTTTCATCCATTCCCGCGACTACAAGGAAGTGCGGTGTCGGGGGCATCGCTTCCAGCTGGGTGCAATACAATCGTCCGTCGTGCGGGCGCTGCATCAAGCGGCCATGGCCGGCCAACCGTGGCAGAGTGGAAAGAAGATCCTCACTTCGGCGGATTCGAAGTGTATGCGCATGGCGGATGTCTTCAAGTCGAAGACGACATGGCGGGAACTGATCAAGTCTGACGGACGCGGAAACTACCGCCTGAATATTGAGTGAGGTGTCCCATCCCCGTGAGAAGGGGATGGCCAGGGGGTCGGGAGGGGGATGAGCGGGGGATGCTCGTCCAGCCGTTACATAAAGTGGTGGTTCCGTCTGGAACTTAGGCAGAACATCGACTCAAGAGTGAGGCGTGCCAAGGATTTAACCTTGGCACGCCTATTCATTTTCTGTCGAAGATATTTTCGGGAGCAAGCCCCGATGGTGAAGACGCCGATTGCTACATCTGGTCTGACGGTTGTGGGTGGTTCGTTTCGTCTCTCACGAGCTCATCAAGGCCTGCAGGTCAACTCGTGCCACATCTTTGGGTGATGACGAGAACGGCTCAAGCGGACTGTCGCTCCAAGGTCGCTGGCGCAATGTGCGGTCCCACAGCGTTTATACGGCATCCGGCTTTGCTTGTAGCCAATTGCCAGAAACCAAGGGGCATGCGATGCAAACTTTCGGGGGTTTGAATGGTTACGCTAAAGGAAATTGCGGCAAAGGTCGGGGTCAGTCAGGCCACGGTCTCGCGTGTCTTGAACTTCGACAGCACGCTGTCCGTTACCGCCCAGACGCGCCAGGCGATCATCGAGGCCGCCGAAGAACTAAATTACGCTACACCGCGCGCCCGACGGAAGACCCAGACGAGTAGCGCTCCTGAGGCACGCTTCGCAATGGTGCATTTCCTGCGGCCCGAACAGGAACTTGCCGATCCCTATTACGTGAGCGTTCGCCTTGGCATTGAGGCGCGTGCGGCCGCGCTGAATATCGAACTCGTCAAGCTGTACCAGGACGCCACCGTGCCCGACCCGGCTGTCCTTGTCGGGGTCGATGGCGTTATCGCGGTAGGCGTGCTGGACGGGATCCATACTTCGTGGTTGCAAGCACATGCGAAGCATCTGGTCTTTGCCGATTTTACCCCGCAGGACGATGAGACGGACTCTGCGGAAAGCGACGTTTCCGATGCGATGCGTAAGCTGTTGGCAGCGCTGACGTCCAAAGGTTACAAGCGCATCGGCTTCATCGGCTGGTGGGACCGCAACTCGCACGGCGACATCACGGGTCGGGACAAGCGATCCGGTGCCTACGTCGACTGGATGCGCCAAGAGGGACGCTACGACGCGGAACTGATCGCCTTGGATTCGAACACCGAAGAAAGCGGCTACCGTCTGGCGAACGAAATTCTGTCCCGTTCGGTTGGCCTTGACTGTCTGATCTGCGGAAACGACAACATGGCGGTCGGTGCGTATCGGGCCATTCAAAACCTTGGTCTTTCGATCCCGTCCGATGTGGGTGTCGCTTCGTTCAACGACATCTCCGTAGCGCAGTTCCTCAGCCCACCACTGTCGACCGTTCGTCTCCCGGGCAAGGAAATCGGCGAATCGGCGGTCGATCTTCTGGCCGAGCGGCTGGCCGGTCGGAGTGTTACCAAGCGCTGCATTCTTTACTCAAGCATGGTTTGGCGCGAGTCGACGCGCGCGTGAAACCCCGCAAAAACAATGGCCTAAGAAGCGTTTCTGCCCAAAGAGTAAAATTTTACTAAAACCTTGACGAAAAATTTAGTCGCGCATACTACTGATGACATGGGGCAGAGCAGCCCCCGTTTCTTGGGAGGAGCGACCTATGATTTATTTCGCCAGTGGATGCCGCAGGAGCCTCATGGCCGCTGCGGGTATCAGTTTTCTGACCGCAACCAGCGCCCTTTCGACGGAGATCACTGTCTGGTGTTGGGACCCAAATTTTAACGGCGCCGCCATGGCCGAGGCCGCCGCGCGTTATTCTGAAGCGAACCCCGATGTGACGGTCAACATCGTCGAGTTGGCGAAGACTGACGTCGAACAGAAACTCCAAACACAGCTGTCGTCAGGAACAAGCGAGGGGCTTCCCGACATCGTGCTCATCGAGGATTACGGCGCGCAAAAGTATTTACAGAGCTTTCCTGGCGCGTTCGAACCGCTCAGCGAAAAGATCGATTATTCCAACTTCGCCCAATACAAGGTGGACCTCGCCACATTGGACGGCGAGACCTATTCACTTCCCTTCGACTCGGGCGTAACGGGGCTTTTCTACCGTTCCGATATTCTGGCTGAGGCAGGTTTCACAGCGGACGACCTGACGGACATCGACTGGGATCGTTTCATCGAGATTGGGAAGCAGGTAAAAGCCAAGACCGGTCACCCGATGCTGGCCTTGGACCTGAACGATGCCGGCGCAATCCGCATTCTGCTGCAGTCGGCGGGGTCTTGGTACTTCGACGAAAACGGCTCGCCCAACCTCGCGGCTAACCCTGCATTCAAATCCGTCCTCGAAACATATGCCAAGATCCTGACGACATCAGACATCTGGAAGCCGGTCTCAGGATGGAATGAATACACCGGCGCCTTCACCTCGGGCGAGACGGCCGCAGTCTTCACGGGCGTCTGGATGACCGGCACGATCAAGGCAGCCAACATGTCGGGCAAATGGGCCGTTGCCCCCCTCCCGAAGCTTGCGGGATTTGAAGGAGGGGGCCACGCGTCGAACCTCGGAGGATCGAGTTGGTACGTCTTGTCGGAAGGGCAATCAAAGGACGCCGCGGTTGATTTCCTCGCTACGGTTTGGGGCAAGGATGTGGATTTCTACCAGAAAATCCTTGTCGGGCAGGGTGCATTTGCCACCTATCTGCCAGCGCGAGAGGGTGTGGCCTACGCCGCGACTGACGACTATTTTGGCGGTCAGGCCGTTTGGCGTGACTTCTCGGATTGGGTCGCCGCTATTCCCGGCGTGAATTACGGTCTTTTCACCAACGAGGTGGATGCCGCCGTTGTCGTGCAGCTGCCGGAACTGGCCAAGGGCGGCTCTGTCGATGAGGCGATCGCGGCGATCGACGCCCAGGTCCGCCAGCAAATCAACTGAACGCTCCTCTTACCCTGCCGGGCGACCGGCAGGGCCCACAACTTTTCCGAGGATCGCGACATGTCCACTCCCATCGCTGCACGCGGGGCAGCGCGCGCAGGCTGGCTCTTCATCATGCCGGCTTTGATCCTGCTTGGCCTGTTCATGGTTTTTCCAATTCTCTGGTCCCTCTGGATGAGTTTTCAGGTTGGGCGGGGCATGAACCTGCAATTCGGCGGCCTCACGAATATCATTCGCTTGACGCAAGACCCTGTCTTCTTGCGCGCTCTTGCCAACACGCTGATCTTTTTGGTCATTCAGGTGCCGGTCATGATCGTGCTAGCACTCGCGATGGCGGTGGCGCTGAACAGTCCGCGTCTGTGCGGGCGGGCGATGTTGCGGACAGCGATCTTCCTGCCCTGCGTCACCTCGCTCATCGCCTATTCGGTTCTTTTTAAGTCGATGTTCTCTGGTGACGGCGTGGTGAACGACGCTCTGCTTGCGCTGGCGATCGTCGATGGACCCGTGCCGTGGTTGTCTGATCCTTTTTGGGCCAAGATTGTCATCATCCTTGCGATCACCTGGCGCTGGACCGGCTACAACATGATCTTTTATCTGGCCGCGCTGCAAAACATCGACCCCTCGATCCAAGAACAAGCCCGGATCGACGGCGTTCCCGCACGCGCGCGCTTCTGGCGCATCACGGTGCCGATGCTCAAGCCGGTGATCCTTTTCACCTCCGTCATCTCGACCATCGGAACGCTGCAGCTGTTCGACGAGGTCAACAACATCACCCAAGGCGGCCCATCCGACGGCACGCTTACCCTGTCCCTCTACATCTACAATCTTACCTTCCGCTTCATGCCGAGCCTTGGCTATGCGGCTACGGTCTCGTGGGTGATCGTCGTGTTGGTCGGTCTGCTCACTTGGGCGCAAATCTACATCTCTCGGGAGAAGCGGACATGACCCGGCTTTTGCAGAGTGCCACCCAAGCCGGCCTTTGGTTTTCGGCTTTCGTCTCGGTCTTTCCGTTCTACTGGATGATTGTTGGGACGACCAATTCAAGTGCAGAAATCCTTCGTGGCAAGGCCAGCTTTGGCAACCACTTCTTCACGAACGTCGCAGCCTTCTTTGCCGAGGTCGACGTCGTGCGGGTCTTTGCCAACTCCGCCTTCCTGGGGGTGGTCGGGACAGCCCTTACGCTCGTGCTCTGCTCGCTGGCGGGGTATGGGTTCGAGATGTTCCGCTCGCGGACGCGCGAGCGTATCTTCGCGCTCCTGCTGTTGATGCTGTCGATTCCCTTCGCCGCGCTGATGGTGCCGCTGTTCGTGCTGATGGCGCAGCTCAGGCTGATCAACACATTTACCGCAATCCTGCTGCCCACCATCGCCTCAATCTTCATCATCTTTTACTTTCGCCAGTCCACCAAGGCGTTCCCGCATGAATTGCGGGATGCGGCGCGGATCGATGGGCTAAAGGAATGGCAAATCTTCCTTTACATCTACGTGCCCGTGATGCGGTCCACCTATGCGGCCGCCACGATCATCGTCTTCATGGCGAACTGGAACGCCTATATCTGGCCGCTGATCGTGCTTCAGACGAACGAGATGAAGACTATCACCCTCACGGTCGCCGCGCTCTCCTCTGCCTACACGCCGGATTACGGCGTCGTCATGGTTGGCGCCGTGCTGGCCACGCTTCCCACCATCATCATCTTCTTCCTGCTTCAGCGTCGTTTCGTCGAAGGCATGCTGGGCGGTGTGAAATAAGGGACCGACATGCGAAACATCATCGACTTTAACGACGGCTGGCTGTTCGAGGGGCGTGACCGCGTGCGTCTGCCTCACAACGCCGTCGACCTTCCTTTCAACTATTTCGACGAAAAGGTCTATCAGCGGCCCTTCACCTACGAAAAGACCTTCACCTTCGATCCGGCATGGACCGGCCGCGAGGTGACGGTGCATTTCGAAGGCGCAATGGCCAATGCTGAGGTGCGGCTGGACGGTCAGTTGATCGCCCGCCACGCCGATGGCTACACGCCCTTCACGGCCCGCCTGAGCGAGTGCACCCCCGGCGAACATGTGCTGACCGTGACCATCGACGGATCCGAAAATCCTGAGATCCCGCCCTTCGGCAATGTCATCGACTACCTGACCTACGCCGGAATCTACCGCGAGGTTCGACTTGAGGTCGCGCCCGCGCTTCACATCCGAAACGTCAAAATCGAAACTCCAAATGTACTTTGCGCTCCTCGCGCCTCGGCGCGGGTTTGGCTTGCCAACCTGAACTCTCGCGTGGGCGAGGCTACCTTGCGCGCCGAGCTGGTTGATTTCCAAGGCCGTGTCATCGGCGTGGCCGAAACCGCCGTAACCGGCGTCGAGGCATATTTGGAAATCGATGCGCCCGGCGCGACGCTTTGGTCGCTTGAGATGCCGGCCCTTTACAAAATGAACCTGCGTCTCGAGTCCGCCGCAGGCAGCGACAGCCAGTCCGTCCGCTTCGGTTTCCGCCAGATCGACTTTACGTCTGACGGTTTCCATCTGAACGGGCAACGGATCAAGTTACGCGGCCTGAACCGGCACCAGAGCTTTCCTTACGTCGGGTACGCCCTCGGCCGTGCTGCGCAGGAACGCGATGCCGAGATTCTGAAGCGGGACCTGCGGCTGAACATGGTTCGCACCTCGCATTATCCGCAGTCGAAGCATTTCTTGAACCGTTGTGACGAGTTGGGGCTTCTGGTGTTTGAGGAAATCCCTGGCTGGCAGCACATCGGCCCCGAAGCTTGGCAGAATGAGGCAGTTGAGAACGTCCGCCGGATGATCACACGGGATTGGAACCACCCATCGATCGTCATCTGGGGCGTTCGGATCAACGAAAGTCAGGACAACCACGAATTCTACAAACGTACGAACCGGCTGGCGCGCGAGCTTGACACCACCCGCCCGACGGGGGGCGTACGCTACATCACCGACAGCGAACTGCTTGAAGACGTCTATACGATGAACGAGTTCATTCTGGGCAATGAAGAACTGGGGGGCAACCGCCCCCGCACGCCGCTTCGTCCACAAGAAGAAGTGACCGGGTTAAACCGAACCGTGCCGTATATGATCACCGAGTTCGGCGGGCACATGTACCCGACGAAAAGTTGGGACCAGGAACAGCGACAGGCGGAACATGTCCTGCGTCACTTAGACGTGCTGAACGCCGCGTATGGAGATCCGAAAATCGCCGGCGCCATCGGCTGGTGCGCCTTCGATTACAACACGCACAAGGACTTCGGATCAGGCGATCGGTTGTGCCACCATGGCGTGATGGACATGTTCCGCGAGCCGAAGTTCGCGGCCTATGCCTATGCTTCGCAGGGCGATGCTGTCGACGGCGTGGTGCTGAAGCCTGTGACGTTCTGGGCGCGGGGCGAGCGGAACATCGGCGGTGTGCTTCCACTGATTATCCTGACGAACTGCGACGAGGTGGAACTGCGTTACGGCAACCAGCCACCTAAACGGGTGCGACCCGACCGTGAGCGCTTCCCCTACCTGCCGCACCCCCCTGTCATCGTGGACCAGCGGCACTTTCCCAACAATGAACTGGGACTTTGGGGCATGAGCTGGGAAAGTGCCGAAATCGTGGGCCTCATCGATGATCGACCCGTCGCCGCGCATCACTTCGTCTGCGATCCGGTCGCGGCTTCGCTTCAAGTTGTGCCAGACGCTTCGGAAATTGGGCCGCGGGATGCCGTTCGGGTGATGGTTCGGGACTTGGATCAGGTGGGCAACAAGCTGCCCTTCTTCTCCGATCCCGTCTCAGTCGCTGTATCCGGGGCCGGATACCGGGTCGGCCCCGGCCTCGTGCCGCTTCGGGCAGGCTCTATCGGCTTCTGGGTGCAGGCAACCGGAGCAGGGGAGATCCGCGTGACGGTGACGAGCGACCGATTGGGTCGCGTGGAAGTGCGTCTCAACGCGACGGAGGAATAAGATGAGCGGCCTGACCCTTCGATCCATCAAGAAATCCTATGGGACAGTCGACGTCATCCGCGGGGTCGACCTCGCTGTTGAACCCGGCGAGTTTTGTGTTTTCGTCGGGCCGTCTGGCTGTGGAAAATCGACCTTGTTGCGCATGATTGCGGGACTGGAGGACATTTCTTCCGGCGATCTGATGATCGGGTCGCAGCGCATGAATGAAGTGGACGCGTCAAACCGCGGGATCGCCATGGTGTTTCAGTCCTATGCGCTCTATCCGCATATGACAGTGCAAGAAAACATGGGCTTTGCACTTCGCTTTGTTGGCTTGGCCGATGCCGAGATCAAAGCCCGGGTCAGCCGGGCCGCTGAAACGCTTGGTCTTGCCCATTTGATGCACCGCAGACCAAAGGACTTGTCCGGCGGCCAACGGCAGCGCGTGGCCATCGGGCGGGCCATTGTGCGCCATCCGGAGGTCTTTTTGTTTGACGAGCCGCTGTCAAATCTGGACGCGGAACTGCGGGTTCATATGCGCCTTGAAATCGCGCGGTTGCACAAAGAGATGAAAGCCACCGTCGTCTACGTGACCCATGACCAAGTCGAGGCAATGACTCTAGCCGACAAGATCGTCGTATTGCGAGACGGGCGCATCGAACAGATTGGATCGCCACTCGAACTTTATGACAACCCGAGTAACGTGTTTGTGGCGGGGTTCATCGGCACGCCCAAAATGAACTTCTTGCGCGGCAAGGTACGCGGCAATTTGGTCGAACTTGTAGATTTTTCCGGTCAGACGTTGCCGCTACCTGACCAGGTGCAAGGCGTGGCCGATGGCAGCGACGTGACTGTCGGTTTGCGGCCCGACATCTTTCGTCAAGGTGGAGCAGTTGGGCTAGAACTGATGGTTGATCTGCTTGAACACCTCGGCAGCGAAACACTGGTTCATGCACGGCATGGCGCCGCCGGACAGTCAATTATGACTATCAGCACCGACAAGGGCCGCAGTTATCGTATCGGAGATACGATCACCATACATTTCGACCCAAACCGCGCATTGTTCTTCGCTGAAGATGGTCGCCGCCTTCGCTGACTGCTCCGCCCGCTCCGAACATCAAACGGAGCGGGCAGCAAGTTTGTCGACACGGCTTCGCTTGAAGACGATGACGGTCCGGTCTCCGCCCGATTCTACGCACGTCGCTTTCCCGCCCTTTTACCCTTTGGCATCTGATCTGCGACCCACTCGTTCTTCGCCGCAAGAGCTTGGGAAAAGACTGCGCTTTTTTTTAAAGTTCTTTCATTCGCGAATGTTTTTTGCACGTAACGGTTGGTAAGTGCCCCAGATCCTGTCGGTTTTGGCGCGACCCACCCCAGAAATAGCCGCGCGGGTTAAAGCGCGACCACCACTTTATGTAACGGCTGGGGATGCTCATCCCCCTTTTCCATTTTTCACTGTCGTTTCAACGGGGCGTCCATCCCCCTCCGTATCCCCTTCTGATCCCGACGACATCCCACGTCAGGATTTCGCATCAATGCTCCAGAACCAACACAGGAGCCGCAGATGCACGCAAAACCCTGCCTCACGCAAAAGGAGTTGGCCCGCCGCTGGACCATCTCGCACCGCACGCTGGAGCGGTGGCGCTGGACCGGTCAAGGGCCTGCCTACATGAAGATC
>JACCDV011048507.1_pt1 | contig 10797 bp, 12 predicted proteins | sample 7446131 | NCBI WGS metagenome assembly JACCDV01 (sample SAMN15323448, study PRJNA562643) | freshwater metagenome | isolation source: river surface water | place: USA:Blue River Watershed | collected 2017-08-17
CCCACCCTGGTGGTGACCGGGAACAAGGAAGCACCTCCCGATGTGAAGCCATTGTACGTGGTCTCGATTACGACCTTGCCGGCAGAAAGTTCGGTGGTGGTTACCTTGAAGACACCCATTGATGACAATCTGCGGGACTTTGTTTATGTTAAACGTCGTCCTGTAACCATCCAAGTCCCATATGTCTTGGCAGAGCAATTCAGAGAGTATCCTCCGATTGTCTCCCGCACGAATGCGGTCAAAATGTTGAATCGGGAAGGAGTCTTGCGAAGCCGCAATGACGGTTTCTCCGACGAAACACTTCAAGTCATGATGTTGTCTTCGAACGAGCCCACGCGGGAGGACGGAGAGATCCCCTATCATCCTCTCCCGAGGGCGAAGGTGTGTTCAGAAGCGGAGGCGGGTGCGTGGTGATTGTTGTCTTGGCCGATGAGGGCGTACAAAAGTAGAAAACTTATTCGAGTGATGAGGCTGGGTGAGTGGTAGTCTTCCCCTCGAGAAGGCTCCGGATCACCGACTTCCCGGCCAGCCAGCCTGTTGTCCAGGCCCATTGAAAATTGAACCCACCGATTCTGCCGTCACAATCAAGCATTTCCCCAAGCAGGTAAAGCCCGGTGGTCAGTTTCGACTCCATTGTTCGATAGTTAATTTCCTCAAGTGGAACCCCGCCGGCGGTAACTTCCGCCACGTTCCATCCACGGTCACCGATAATCGGAAAATGAAAGTGAGTGAGTGCATTCAATAACCGATCGCGAGTGGGTCGTGGGACCTGGGCCACCGCTGTTTGCGATTCACAGCCCTGGTAACGACAGAGGGATTCGGCAAAGCGATCCGGGACCAGGGATGACAACGTTCGAACCAGTGAGCGTCTGGGATGCTGAGCCGCCTGGGCAACGAACCATGCTCGAAGTTCATCAGCCGACTGTCCGGGAACAAAGTTGCCGTACATTTCGACGACGGTGCTCTGCTTTGTGGCCAAGGTCCAGTAGCGGCTGGCATCTAGGACCACGGGTCCACTCATTCCAACATGGGTCCAGAGAAGGCTTCCCGTTCGACGGTCCACTTCTCGCTTCTCTACCAGTGTCGTGAGTTCCACCTCATGGGAGAGGCCTGAGAGAGTAGACTGAAACATGGAGCGGTCAAGTACCAGTGGAACTAAGGCTGGTGCAGTCGAAGTGATCTGATGCCCAAACCTGCGTGCCAGCTGAAACCCGAATCCGTCGCTTCCAGTTTTCGGTAACGATTGACCGCCGGTGGCAAGCATGACGCGAGACGCATGTGTGATGCCATGGCTGTGTTGTACGAGAAACCCGGTGTTGGTGGGGGAAATTGCATCGACACGGTGGTCCGGACAGATCGTCACGCCGGCGCGTCGAGCGCTGTCGATCAATGCCTGAAGCACGGTGCGTGCCTTGTCCGTTACGGGAAAGAGCTTACCCGTCGGTTCATGCTTCAACTCAACGCCGAGGGAAGCGAACCAGGCGACCGTTCGCTCAACCGGAAAAGCCGCCAGCACATTCCGGATGATGTTGCGATTCCCGAAAAAATCCTTCGGTGTCACAACGTCGTGAGTCACGTTACATCGTCCCCCGCCCGAGACAAGAATCTTCGCTCCAATCTGTTTCGCGCCGTCCAGTAAGAGGACGCGGCCGTCGACTTTTTCCTGTGAGAGCGTTTGTGCTGCAGTGATCGCGCCGGTCAAGCCAGCTGCGCCTGCACCCACGATGACAATAGTGGCAGGGTGATCGGTCATTTCATCGCTGCTTCTTCATAGGGTGGTATTGGTGTAGGCCTATTTATGCAGCCTCTGCAAGAGGGCTGCACGCTGTGTTTTATCGGAGCATTGGTAGGGAGCTGCATGAGAGGGCATGATAAGTCGTCTGATGATAGGTGTGAATAAGCTGCTCATGATTCCGTGCAAGATTTTGAAAACAGAGAAAGAACTCCCGTTTCAGCAAAGGAGACAGGAAAGAATATTAGATAGTTTTAACTGACCGTTAACACGACGTTAATGTTTCAGTGTTAAGAGAGACTGGTCGTCATTATCAGGAGGAGGGACTCCATGACTTGTCGAAAATGCAAAGGCTTGATGATTCAAGAGCGTCAACCAGCGGTGTCTTCCAGTACCGTCATTCTTCGTTGTCTGAATTGCGGCTTAATCATTGACCCATTGATTGAGCTGAATCGCAGCAACCATATGCGGGCGAAGGCCGCCTAGAAGAGACTCTCCATTCCGCCCTACCGAGTAACGGTGGAATCGATAGTTCTCATGGAGTGGGTGTCGCGTGCGCGGTCAGATCGAAAACTCTGCCCACAAAAATGTATGGTCGGAAGGTTCTTTCGCTCGTCGCGGCTCGACATCCACATCCGCCTTCACGCATTTATCAGCTAGCGGTGTGGTCGCCATCATATGATCAATGCGCCAGCCCTTGTTGGCTGCCAGTGAGCTGGGCGCACGGTAGTCCCAAAATGTGTATTGTTGACGCGTGGGGTAGAGTTTCACGAAGACGTCCTGGAATCCCCAGGCGACGGTCTGTTCATACGCAGCACGGGCTGCCTCATGGTAACACACATGATTGAGATGTTTCTCAGGGCTGTGGACGTCCATGGGCCGAGGTGCCACGTTCATATCCCCACACCAGATGGCCGGAGCCTGTGGTGAAAGATGTTTGGTAAAGTAGTTCCGTAGTCGCTCATACCAACCAAGCTTGTAGGTGTATTTCGGGGAATCAATTTCAAATCCCTGCGGCACATAGGTGTTTACGATGGGAATCCCATCAATGATGACTCTCAGTAAACGGGAGTCGTCCGGCTCCCCACCATCATCGAATCCGTAAAAGACCGCCTCCGGCTTGTGACGGCTGAGAATGGCGACGCCGTTATAGGATTTCATGCCGCGAAAGGTAATGGCATACCCGCTGGGTGTCAATGCCAGTAACGGGAATTCACTATCCTGAACCTTGGTTTCTTGCAGACAAAGGACATCCGGCTGGTGCTGTTCAAGCCAGGCGAGCACGATCGGCAGCCGCTTGCGTAAGGAATTTGCATTGAACGTCGCGATTTTCATCGGAAGATGCTCCAGTCAACCTGTCGCATCCTAACAAAAGCACTCTGGGGCAACAAGCAGAACGAAGACCCTATCGAAAGTTGGTTATCCGGCTACCATGCTGAGACCGGGGATCTGTAAGGCTCTGACGGCTTCCTCTAAAACTTCGACTACTTGTGGGCGAGTATAGCCTCGGCGCCAGGCGAGACCGATCCGTCGGCCAGGTACGGGCTGCGCCAGCTTGATCGCAATCAGGCGCTTGTGTTGGTACTTGACTGTGAGGGCACTGCAGGGCATTACGGTAATCCCGAATCCAGAGACGACCATCTGTCGGATGGTTTCTAGCGAGTTTCCTTGCCAACCTTCTGCGTCGGAGCGGCTGAGTTCAGGACATGTCTCCAGGACTTGTTGTCGGAAGCAATGACCGGCATGAGGCAACAGGACTTTCTCAGTGCCTAATTGTCGGGAATCGAGAGACTTCTTTTTCTGCCACGGATGTCCGACGGGGACCACAACCTGAAACGGTTCATCATAGAGGGCGGTGGTGAGTATGCCCGGTTCCTCGAAGGGAAGGGCGATCATGATGACATCGAGTTTTCCACTCTTCAACATCCCAGCGAAGTTCTGTGTGAGATTTTCTTCGAGTTCGAGCGGCATTTTGGGTGCCCGTGCGTTCAGCAATGGAACCAGATCAGGAAGGATATACGGTCCTACTGTCGCGATCACTCCGAGCCGCAGGAGCCCATTCAACTGATCTTTGCCTTGAGCAGCCAAGATCTTGATTCGCTCGGCTTCTTCCAAAACTCGTTGAGCCTGATGAACGATTTGTTCGCCAAGCGGAGTCAGCTCCACCTTGTTCTGTCGACGCTCAAAAATGGTCGTACCTAAGTCGTCCTCCAGTTTTTTGATCGCAAGACTTAAGGCTGGCTGTGTGACGAAGACTCGAGCGGCAGCCCGGCCGAAATGTCGTTCTTGTGCAACGGCCACAACATATTGCAGCTCAGCAAGCGTCATCCGTTCTCCCGGACTTTCAGCCCATAAGCGCGGCTTATGTCCGGACAATACATTATCAATTGGACTAAGTACAGCAGCCAGAGTATCTTCCACTCATGCAGGCGGATGACTTTCGGAATATTCCAGTTCGCGGGTCATGGTGTATGTGTGGGATCATCGACAGGCATCAGATTGTCTCGACGGTGACGTTTCCGATCAAGATCAACCGATTGAGTCAATGGGACAAGTCATGGTATGACAAGCTCAAACCGCAGTTCCGTGAAGCGTTCACGACGATCTCGATGACGGTCGAGAACGATCAGCTGGAACAAGCGCGATGGAGTGAGTGAGCCGGGGGTGGGCATCAACACACACATCAACGTGTGCAGAGAGGAGGATGTAATGGTACGGAAGACGATAGCAGGGAGCCGACTATTCATAGGGGCGTTGGCATGTGGACTGGTGGTGGCCATGCCGCTTGTCCCTGTGATTGGTGTAGAAGGACCGGGGCACAAGGTGTTTGCGGCAGAACCGGTGACCCTGCCGACGATCACGGGGTTAGAGGATCCGAATACGTATGTGCCGGCTGACAATCCTCTTACAAAGGAGAAGATTGAACTAGGACGGGCGATCTTCTTCGATAAGCGCATGTCAAAGGACAACACGATCGCGTGCGCCAGTTGCCATATGGCGAAGAAGGGATTCGCGGACGGCATGCCCGTGTCGACCGGAATTAAGGGCCAGAAGGGTGGCCGAAGTGCGCCGGTGTCATTCAATCGAGTCTACAGCAAAGCACAGTTTTGGGATGGTCGAGCGGCGACGCTGGAAGATCAGTCCATCGGGCCATTTGCAAACCCCATTGAGCACGGGTTTGCCAACCATGACGAAATGGTGGCCAAGATGAAGAAGATGCCTGGCTATCGCAAGCTCTTTCAGGAGGTCTTCGGGGGGGAGATCACGATTCAGGATGTCGGTCGAGCGGTGGCTAGCTTCCAGCGGACGGTGTTGTCTGGAAACAGCGCGGTGGACAAGTACGACATTGGTGGAGATCAAAATGCCTTGAGCGATTCTGCGAAGCGTGGGCTTGAGCTGTTCCGCGGGAAAGCCCGTTGTACACGCTGCCATTCCGGATTCAACTTCACGGACGAGAAGTTCCACAATTTGGGAATCGGCTGGGACGACAATAAGGTCGATCTCGGTCGATACATGGAGACGAAGAATCCAGAAGACATCGGGGCTTTTAAGACTCCCACCTTGCGAGAAATTGCGCGGACTGCTCCCTATATGCACGATGGGCGGTTTAAGTCCTTGGAGGAAGTCGTAAAGTTCTACAACCAGGGTGGCGTGAAGAATCCGCACCAAGACAATACAATCATCCCTTTGGAAATGACGGATGACGAACAACAGGATTTGGTGGCGATGCTCAAGTCGCTCAATGGCGAGGGATGGCAGCATGTTGCCCCGCCGAAGTCGTATCCAAAATAACTCGAACCGTTCACGATACTGAAGTGTAGGGGAGGGCCATCGCAAGATGGCCCTTTTCTATTAGGCCCGAGGCAAGGACTCCTGATTGTTCACGTGGAGAAGATAACGACGGATGATGGCCTGCTCAATGCGGGAGCGTCCCCGATCCGGAGCCGGAAATCGGAGTACCAGATGGATCTTGCCGGATTCGGGCAGTTGAATGGTGATGCGGGGTTCCGGGGAAGGGGCCTCGAGCAGATTCGCCTGTTCTAAGAGCTTCATGTGCCGGACAGCTTCTTCCATGAACGGCGCACATTCGAGTTTCGCCGCTTCCAGCAGCACGCGCTCCGATCGTTGCCACTCGTCATCATTCTTGATCGGTACGACCACTGTATACAGCCCATACTCTTGTTCGGGGTTTTCTTTGATCAAGGGGTTTGTGAAGAGCAAGCTGTTGGGGAACACAGTGACGCGTCCGGTGTACAGGTGAGCGGACTGCCCTGGGCCGATCTCCAATAGCTTCGTGGCGAACATGTCGTGGTCCAACACGACTCCGCGGTGCCCTGCGATCTGAATTCGATCGCCGACACCATAGACCTTGCCACCCATCCGAAGTGCCGCGCCGCTCCAACAGAGAATCAGCTCTTTGGTCGCCAGGACCATGGCGGCAGCCAACGCGACCAGCGATACGGCAAATGCCTGCAGTTCATGCGCCCAGATCATGACCAGGCCAATGAGGAAGGCGAAGACGACGGAATTTCTTGTCGTGACCACCCATCGACGTTTCGACTCCATCGACAGCGTCGGGTTCCCAGCAATCCACCGCACGATGAGTGTTCTGGCGACGATCAAGGTCAGCAGCAGCACCAGCGATTTCAAGCTGTCCAACGCCACCACACTATCGATGGAGAACCATTGGTTCTGAGGCACGGGCATCCTCTATTTGGCAGTCAGTGTCTCGCGGGTACCTGGAACGCATTCTTCCCGGTTCCAGGTCTTGAGGGTCTTGTCTTCTGCGAAGGTCAATGCATAGCGGTAACAATAGAGTGTCGGTTTGGTGGTCTCCGTCCCTTTGCCCATCATGCTCGTGATTGAATTAGAGGCATCCCCGAGCATGGAGGATCTCCACGAAGTCAGATCCTGCTCGCTGAGCGGGAAGCGGTAGGTCCAGAGGCTGTCTCCGCCAAGCGCAGGCGTTTTTGCAGTATGTGGAGGACCAAGTCGTTCACGGATGTCTTCTTGCGTCAGCCGGCCAACCCCTTTCTTGAGGTAGGCATCGCGCCAGGGGCCGCCACATCCGGAGAGGCTCATCACGAGCGTGATGAGCAGGGACCACAGAAGGAGATGGGAACAGTTGTTGTGGGTGGAACACCTCGAACCAGGCATGCTGGAGCATACGCTACACTGGACGATCGCCAAGTGCAACTCTCTTGGCATCTTCTGTGGCGGGGTCAGTCCGATGGATACAGCCCGCTGGGCGACTGGATTTATAGATGACTTTTCGGTACCTTAACTCCGCGAGAGGAAGAAATGGGCGCATTACGAATTCTTACCGTGTGTCTTGCTGGTTGGGGTTTTCTATTTCTGCCCGATGAGTTCGCGACGGCGGCCGAAAGCCGGGCAGTGAAACCTGAGACGCTACTCGTTCAGGGGAAATCACAGGACTTCAATGGGGCCAACGGCGAAACAAAATCCGGAGACAAGGGCAAGTTTCCCACAAACAGATCTGCCGTCTCCTTTCCTGAACTCCATGGAAAAGATGGCGCACCGATGATGTTGGTGCCTGCCGGAGAATTTATCATGGGAAGCGACAGGGGAGATGAAGACGAAGCCCCTGTGCATCGAGTGTATTTGAATACGTTCTACATCGATAAGTTTGAAGTCACGAATGCACGATTCGCCAAGTATGTCGAGGCGATCCAGAGTGAGCCGCCGTGGGGATTTTCTGATAAAGAGACTCCGGTGGTTCATGCCGATCGTCCAGTGCGCTGGGTGAGCTGGATGGATGCCATGGGGTACTGTCTCTGGGTCGGGAAGCGGCTTCCCACGGAAGCGGAGTGGGAAAAAGCTGCGCGCGGGACGGACGAGCGACTGTATCCATGGGGGAACGATCCACCGACACCGGTGCATGCCGTCTATGGGCTCAAGGAAGGTGGTGCCGAGGCGGTGTCGGTCATCGGCGATCACCACATGGGGCAGAGCCCGTACGGGGTCCAGGACTTGGCCGGTAATCTCTACGAATGGGTGATGGACTGGTACGCGGAAGATTTTTATTCCAGCTTTATCAATAACCCCGCCATCAATCCCCGTGGTCCCAGCGAGGGGACGGCAAAAGTCCAGCGGGGCGGGTCATACATCAACACCCCTTATCGACTTCGCTCATCGTTCCGGACCAAAGGCGATCCGACTGAACAGGATCCGAACGTCGGTTTCCGTTGCGCACAGGGTGTTCCCAAGTAGCCGAAGCCTTGAACGATCTGGTCGGTAACCAGCACATCGTGTGGAACTGTCGGGCTAAGGGTCTAGGCTCACCACCACAAAGGAGGGGCTTGTGAAGCAATATCGGGTGAAACCAGGTGGCCAGCTCTCATTAAAACGGTATGATCCAGATGACACCGGCGACTACAAACAAAACGATCAAGGTAAGGAAAAGGCCAAAGCGGAGACAGCCAAGCTCATCGCCAGCCTCGATGGACTCCAAGAGCGACTCTATGCCAACGCCACTCGATCTCTCCTCATTGTGCTGCAGGGAATGGATACGAGCGGAAAAGACGGAACCATCAAGAGTGTGATGTCTGGAGTGAATCCGCAAGGCTGTAAGGTGGTGGCGTTCAAGGCGCCATCTAAGGATGAATTGGCTCACGACTTTCTCTGGCGCGTGCACCGTGAAGTCCCTCCTAAAGGCTACATCGGGATCTTTAATCGTTCCCATTACGAAGACGTCTTGATTACCCGAGTGCACGGTTGGGTATCTGGCAAAGCGGTCAAGCGCCGCTTCGACCAAATCAAGGAATTCGAGGAGTTGCTGACTGAGAGTGGCACGACCGTGCTCAAGTTTTTTCTCCATATCTCAAAGGACGAACAGAAAGAGAGGCTTACGGCCCGTATTGCCGATCCGGAAAAGCGCTGGAAGTGGAATTCAGGAGATTTGGAGGAGCGGAAGTTGTGGAATGAGTATCTCAAGGCGTTCGAAGATGTCATGTCGGCGACCAGTACCGACTGCGCCCCCTGGTACATTGTCCCAGCCAATCGGAAATGGTACCGCAATCTCGTGGTCGCGGATCGCATCGTGAATGTATTGGAGAACATGAAACTCAAGACACCTCCAGCGCCGGACGGTGTGGATTTCAGCAAACTCAGGATCGTGTAGTGCGCGGCCAAGGCAGTGGGTGAAGTGCCGTGACGGACGCTTGGTCATGGGTGAGGCGTGAAGGAAGGAGGAGTGTGGCAGGATCGCCGCACTCCTCCTTGCTGTTTGCGGGGACTGTTTCATGAACTGGATTGCGCTGACATGGTGCTTGCGGATCCTGACCAGTGGTGTGCTTCTGGCTTCGGCTTTGGGAAAGTCACTTGACCTTCAGGGGTTTGCCGACGTGCTGGTCACCTATCGTCTGTTCCCAGACTGGTCTCTCTGGCTGCTGGCGCTTGGGATCACGGGGATCGAGTGGGGGCTGGCTGCGTGGATTCTTGTCGGATGGCGATTGCCGACGGGGGCACTCTTGGCGATGATGTTGAACATTCTCTACGCCATAGGGCTCATCGGCACGCTCCTTCGCGGCCTCGATCTTCCGAACTGTGGATGCTACGGCGTATTTTTCCCACAACCGTTGCGGTGGTATTCTCCACTCGAAGACCTTGCGCTGGCTGGCATTTGCTATGCATTGTATGTCGGTGCTCGGGCGGGTGATACGACGCTTGACAAGGTTTCCTAATAGGCGTAAGGAAACAGGTGCGGCCCATCTATCAATCGAAGTTCGAGAGATCGGGTAGACCGCGCGGCTGCCATCCAGGTCTCTCGGTGATGTCATCATGAGAGGAGGGTGGAAATGGACGACACAACGCCACCTGGCCCATCAGGCCCACCGATGCCGGAGTGGGTTTCTCATCGATTCTGCTGACCGACTTTTTCGCGAGGCGTGCCATTGAGGCACAAGGTGTCCTTCACGAGAAGGCGAACAGCCATTGAGCGGAGAAATCTTCGGGGCAGAAAGTAGGCAATCGCCAGGGAGTGATGAGCTCTTCCCTGGTTGGAAACCCAAGGATCCCAACTATCGCGTGGGTCTTGTGGGCCGCGACAAAGCAGAATAATGTCGGCGTCCTAAGCGCCAAGTCACGGGCGACCTCCCACCTCAGTGCAAGGTCGCCCGTTCTTTTTTGAATCCTTATCAGGCACACCTCTTAATCGACGCACACGAGAGCCCCCAGTAGGCGTTTCTTTTTTCGGACAGCTGTCCTACCATAGGGCGATGGCTGAAAAGAGACCTAAGAACCCACAGTTGTCCAAGAAGACCAGGCGTCGTCGGAAACCGGTTGGAAGCTCTATAGGTTTGGCCGCTGGTGAATTACAGGCTGCGGCACCGCCCGGAGCTGTGGCTGAGCTGCATCAGCAGATCGAAACCGATGGAGGGAAAGTGCTCTCGGCCTACCGGGAACCGTACGGCGGACGTTGGCTGGTCTTGGCTGCCCTCCCGATCGAGTTGGTTGAACCGACGCCCTACCAGCGTAATATCTCCGACACGCATGTGCGAAAACTGGAAGGAGTGATCGGCAAAATCGGCCGTTTTCTCGATCCCATTATTGCCGTTCGAATTGCAAAGTCTGATCATACGGCGAAATACTGGACACCGAACGGCAATCATCGCTTGTCGGCCATGCGGACGCTGGGAGCGAAGAGCGTCATTGCCATCGTGGTACCTGAGGCATCCGCCGCCTATCAGATTCTCGCGCTAAATACGGAAAAGGCCCATAACCTTCGTGAGAAGGCATTGGAAGTCATCCGGATGTATCGAGAGCTGGTACAGCTCGATCAGGTCACAGAAGAAACCTATGCTTTGGAGTTCGAGGAGCCGGCATTGATCACGTTGGGGATCTGTTATGAAGAACGACCGCGATTCAGTGGCGGGGCATACCATCCGGTGCTGAAGCGGGTGGATGAGTTTCTACAGAAACCCTTGGTGACGGCGTTAAGTATTCGTCAGCAACGTGGTAAGTCTGTTCTAGCGCTGGATGATCTGATTGTCAAACAGGTCGAAGCCCTCAAGGCTAAGGGGCTGACCAGTCCCTATCTCAAGAGC
>JACCDV010777057.1_pt1 | contig 10795 bp, 10 predicted proteins | sample 7446131 | NCBI WGS metagenome assembly JACCDV01 (sample SAMN15323448, study PRJNA562643) | freshwater metagenome | isolation source: river surface water | place: USA:Blue River Watershed | collected 2017-08-17
CATCCTTAGAAGTGTAGAAGTTAATAGTACCATGATAAGGTTCTTTTACGGTCTTTCGGCTTGTTTCAACGAACTTATAGGGCCAGCAGAACTTGCCAGCTTTTCGTACCTTCTTCTCTTCTTGTTCAGTCATCGTACGAACATGCTCTCCCTCTACTTTGTCGTAATATAAACCAGTACCTTTAAGAGTAAAAGTTGTCAAAGTGTTCTCAATATCCTTAGTCTAAAAGTCTTCCTGAGTCCAATCAGTATCAGGAAAAGCCTTCTTAAGTTCCTTGGAGAGTGGAAGCTTTCGCTTTACGATAAGTGTATCAAACATACCCATTTTTGTGTCCTCCTGCTGAAGTTGTATTCATATCTGCTATAATAAACTCAATAAAAGGAATGTCAACGACAAAAAAATAGGAGCCTTAGTTTGACTAGAACCTTGGCTCCTATTTCTGTTTTTACGTTCCCCTCACCGATGCACCGGTATCGCCGGGGACAACGAGTCTGTTCTTTTTGTTTTCTTTACTCTCTGCATTTTAGGGATAGCGATTCCTTTCCGGACTTGAGACCGGCAACTGGTAGCATTACAAAGAAAGGTAATTGAAAGGATTTTGTTCTAGAATTTGTTCCTTCCTCATCGGTAGTCAGGCATGGAGCCTCTTCTACCGACCAGCTCGCGCTTTATCAATACATCAGGATCAAAGCTTACCATAGGTCTTTGGCTCCCCTGACTTGAATAGAGATTATAAGCACACCAACGAGCAATTCGTCTCTACCCCTCTCCAGGATTATACCTACAACTAGAGAGTATTAATTTAATGATTACTGGCCTATCGGAGCTAGGAAGTCTATAGCGTCCATCTAAGGATACTACTACCCGCGGCTTCGGACTAGTATTGCTACTACCGAGGACTATACGCAGTAATCAAATATATATGACAGGGGTGGTTGACTCCATCCTTAAGCAGCGAGCGATGTTCTATAGTTACATTGCGCTCTAGTCTCCCGCTTAAACGGTTCAAGTCTTAGATGACTTTCGGTTCTTTAGCTTTTAGAACCTTCGAACTGTCAAATTATTAAAATGTACTATCAAAGATCAATTTCTATATATTTATAGTATATCCTTATCCGAGGACAGACAACAATTTTAATTTCTTAAATTCGTTTTTAAAAAATGTTTGACCAACTACAGTTAGCCTGTTCTTTAGATTATACGTATGAGCAATTCCTTCTCCAGTTTCTAAAGCTTGAATGATATCAGAAATATAAGAACGGTCTTGCTCGTAGCGACTTTGGATTTTCGAGTTGTCGTCTATCATACTTGCGAGAATCTTCTCGAGCATTGCTTTTTTGTACAGCATCAACCTCTGACCAAATTCTATAGATAATTCAATCTCTTTTATACAATCCATTCTTCGACGATACAAATAATGAACGGACAGGTCTAGCTAAAAATAAAATCCCTTTTACAAAAAAATACGCAATTAAAGCCAATATAAGAATTACTCCAAACACACCAGCTTCGAAAGCGTCTAGCATTAAAGTATTTAACCTATTTTTGGTCAAAAAATGACGCTAATATCTGTCTCCAATCTTTATTATATCATCATTCCTACGATATACCAAATCGACTATTTGCTGTATATTTTTATACGCTAGCTCGTCAATACGTACTAGACGATAGTTGTGTTGTTTACACCACTTTTCAAGGAGATGGTCTTTATATTGTTTTGACTTGAGTTGTCCTTTTATATCTTTAAAGTGCCAAGCTCCATCATATTCAAAACATATTTTTAGTTTGTCTGACCAAAGATCTCTAGAAAGAAAGCATTCGTTTTCTAATTTTAGACGTCCACCCGTTTTCCACTCGTCGTGCGGAAAGTTTTCTCTAAAATGTTTTGTAATAGCTCTTTCGTTTTTTGATGAATATATCCGCCTACTAATTTTGTGTATTCCGTCGTTCCATTGCTTTAGAGTAGCTTGTCTTCTTTTTTCTCTCCATTCTGGAGTGATGTAACTTCTATCAAGCTCGAGAGGATTACGCTTAGAATTATTAAATTTTGCTCCACAGCTTTGATTGCAAAATTTTTTTCTATATCCAATTATTATGTTTCCGCATTGTAAACAGTTTTGTTTGTTAGTTGGATTGAGATAACATAATTTTTCGTGTCTTTCGAAACTACATTTAGCAAAATTCTTTTTGCAGTGTTTGCAGACTGGTCGTTCATATACTTTATTATTGTGTTTCCAGCGTACGTGATTAGAATACGACTTATTGTTTTCAAAAACTAAATTACATTCATTGCATAATCGCATTAAATTACTTAATGTGGAGGCGCGGGGAACTGAACTCAAAAATGGTGGAGGCGTCGGGGAACTGCCCCCCGAGTGTTGCTAATCTTCTCACTATATTTTCTACACGCTTAAGCATATTCTAGTATTTCAGAATGCCTTACGGCACCGCAGAGAGAGGTTACTAATGGTTGCTAGCCTATATTTTTCTCCACCTGTAGCAAGAAACGGCTTTGCTACGACCGCTTACTCTTTATTTTCTAAGAATCGTAAGTCCTTCTATAACCTATTGTTGTGCTAAGAGATTTAATAGGATCCTCTCTTAGTGTTAGGCAGCCATGAGGCAGAGCTCAGATTCGCAAGCGAAGAGAGACTCAGCAACATTTGTCATGAATGACTTGACTGACTTAACTGCATTAGCGATAGCTTTTGCATTTAATTTTTAATCCGTTTTAAAGTAGCCACAGATCAACTACTGCATGCAATATAGAATCCGATTACCAGTCGAATCTAATTTCGCCCCCAAATTGTAAAAGAACTCCGAGCTTATTGCTCTGTTGGTAATTATCTTTTAAAATCTGAACTTGTCAAGATACTTTTCGTATAGAGAATCGAAAGACTCTTTTTGTGTTATCTTTGAAGCAATTTGTTGACTAGCCGCTTGCAATTCTTTTGTGAGAAAACTTTTCACTTGTTCCGCACTACCGAAGTCATCAGTCCTCATTTGGATAGCTATTCCGCCAGCGTTTCTCCAAGCATCTACATAAGGCGGGAAATCGTCGATAAGAATATTTGGAACTCCATTTGTGACTGCATATGCGGCCTTGCTTTGTGGAAAGATCATTTCTACTGGTTGCGGATTAAGGTGGTTTTTGATCCAAGAGATCTTTCCTTTCTTACAGGCTTGTGGATCGATTCCAGCAGGATGAGAACAAATTGTATAAGAGCCAGCAAAATCGATAACAACATCAATGATAGCTTTTGTTAGCTCTCCGTGTTCACCAAAAGGAGGTAGATTTTCGAAGAAGTCTTCTACATCTCCGAAGTTATCAACAAAATGTTCTCTATCATACCAGATCTTTTTAGCTTCTGCTTTCTCTTCTGGAGTTATTTGCTTGTATGGCTTATTAAAAGCAGCTTTTGCTACTGAATCAAACAAATTCACTAGTAATCCGTCCATATCGAGAAAAACTCGACTTCCTGTATCTCTAAAGTCCATTAGAATATTTAATAATAAATCGCTTTTCAAAATAGACAACACTGCTTAAGTTCTAATATGTCAGCAAAGCTTGTATCAATTACACAACCTCTCATTAAAACAAAAGACGATTCTAGATATCTAACAGCAGAAGAGTTTATCTCGTATTGTGCAAGAGTTAGCAATCCAACAAATCAGCTTAACACCGAAACAGCCTCACGACTTCTTGCGTATTGCATCAAGCACAAACATTGGTCTATTTTTGAGCAAGTTTCTTGCACTTTTGAAATCAAAACTAGCAGAGCAATTGCTGCACAAATTCTTCGTCATAAATCTTTTTCGTTTCAAGAGCATAGTCAACGTTATTCCGTTACTACGGGACTCGAAGATCTCGAGTGGAGAAAACAAGGAAAAACAAACAGACAGGTAGGAGATGAAAGAGTTGAGCTATCCACAGCTTTGCAGTTTAAGATAGACCAAGCTCAAAGACTGGCTACAGAAGCCTACGATGAACTAATCAATCAGGGTATTGCAAAAGAATGTGCTAGAATGATTCTTCCGCTTAATACTTCAACAACGCTTTATATGTCGGGGACTGCTCGTAGTTGGCTACATTACTTAGAATTAAGAACAAAGGAAGACACACAAAAGGAACACAGGGATATTGCTCTAAGCATTCTGAACGTATTCAGAGAGCATTTTCCAAATATCTGTGAGGCTTTAGAGTGGTAACTTACTCGTAATTTCGAATAGACGTTACGTAGGGAAATCTTGGAAGCTTATTATCGGGAGTGAGATTGAAGTATTTTACGGTTGCTTCTTTGCCGACATACTCACTTCTGTTGTCCCAAATTTCTTTTAGATAAGCTCTGTCTCCTTTAATATTCGAATTGAATTCGATGCCAAGTTCGTTTTTGAACAGCATAGCTCCAGCCATCCCGGTCTTATTTCCCTCTCCTTCGATTATTCCAAGGATCGTGTACTCACTGTCTTGGAACTCCTTGCGCTTAAGAAGATTCTTTGAACGCTTGTTTTCATACTTTGAATCAATTCTAACCATCTGGCCTTCAAAGCCATAGTCCATAGAAGCTGCGTAGAGCTTGTCCAAATCTTCTTCATTTGCAGCAATACCAGTAGGAACGACTCGCAGCGAGTCTACGTTCGTAATAAGAGACTCAACGTCTTTGATCCTCTCGCTAAACATCTTATTTGCGTTAACGAGATCGTAAATCCAATATTGAATGAGCTTTGCTGATTCCTTGAGATCTTCTTCTGTAGGCTTTGTCTTTTTAACGAGAGAAGTGATCTTGTTGAAGTCGTGCTTCAGGTCATGGTTGTAAAGCTCTCCATCAAAAACCAAAGTGGGATCCTTTGTAATAAGAGGCTGTAGTTGCTCGAGGATATGAGGACAAGAAGGGATTGGCTTGCCGTTTCGTGTAAACATTCCGTCTTTTGACACTACGCAACGAATTCCATCAAGTTTAGGCTGACTAAAGACTGGGTAAGAAATCTTACTCTTGTAATCATCGAAGTTCTTTGCAAGCATCGGCTCAACGAAAGTAAAAGCGTCAATATTGTTAACACTAGTGCAGTAGCCAGAATCCTTTTTCTTTTTCCAAAGAGCTTCAGCTTCGAAGCGAGCTTGCTCAAATTCGTTGCGAGCATTAGCACGTCCTTCATTGGTAGGCTTGCAAACTGTCCAATTTGTAGTTTGGAGCTTTCCGTCTACTTGACCAAATTCAGTACGATATTTGTCGTCTTCAACTTGAACGGTCCATTGCTGGATCGCGCCTGTGTTTGTTCTGGCGTATAGAGTAGGAAGTTTTACCATGTCTAAATTAAACACCAAATTCTAAAGACAATCAACGATAAACTTTTTCTTTCAGAACTCCGATGAAAGGAAGATTTCGGTATTTTCCGTTATAGTCCAGACCATATCCCACAACAAATTCGTTTTGGACCTTAAATCCAACATAATCCGCTTCGAAATTGTTTGTTCTGTTTACTTGTTTGTCCAAAAGAACGCATGTTGCTAGAGACAATATCTCTGTCTCATTTCGAATTTGTTTGCAAAGCGTATTTAGGGTTAATCCAGTATCGAGAATATCATCGACAATCAATACGTGCTTATTATCCAATTGACGGAAGTCGAAATCACGAGCTACTACTAAAGATCCACTCGACTCTGTTCCTTCGTAGCTTTTAATTTTCAAAAATCTAACATCCACGTCGCCCTTTATCTGACGAACAAGATCCGCAGCAAATACGAAACTTCCATCCAAAAGCGACAAAACAATAACTTCCTTGTCTTTGTACTTTTTGGTCAAGACTGAACCAAGCGTTTTGACGGTTTTCTTGATGCTTCCCTTTGTAAATAACACTTTCTTAATGCTTTTCTTCATTGAATGTAGATTCTCTGATATAATCTCCAAAAGTCCACGAACTCCGATAAATAATACCATGGATCTTTCTATTCAAATATACGACATTCCAAACCATCTTCGTGGAGATACCTGGGAAGGTATTGAGGAAATCGTTATTAGTAAAAACGGTCTACCTTTAAATCTTACGGATGCTAGTGTACTAATGCAGTTCAGAAAGGACGTTGATTCTCCCGTAGCTTTAGAGCTTTCTACTGATAACGGAGGAGTTCTTATTACTGACGGACCTGGCGGAAAAATAAAAGTTCCAGGAACGCGTATCTTGATGCAATATGGAACTTACAATTATGATTTGCAAGTAACTCTAGCCGATGGTTTTGTTAAAACGTATCTAAAAGGTACTTGGAAAATAGTAGCCGATATCTCACACACATAATGAGCAACAATATAACAATCAATACTACTACAGAAAACGTTAGTTTGAGCATCATTGATGGATCGGTTGGTGGTTCTAGATGGGGCCTCATCGTTGGAACCCTAAGCGCCCAAACGGATTTGTATTCAGCATTATCCGCTCTTCGAGAACTTTCTTATACGAATTTTCTCGTTCTCTCGTCTGGTTTGGACACTACTAATACTTTCTTGACGTCAAATAGTGGTTATTGGTCAAGTACATATACAAGCGTTAATGTTAATTCGGGATATTGGCAAGATTCGTATACAAATCTTATTGCAAATAGCGCTGCATATCTCAGCGCCACGGACCTTTCTTTCTTGAGTGTTTCTGGTAATTGGAACGATTCATATACGTGGGTTAGTCATAATTCAGCAAACGCTTCTTTCCAAACAATTTCAGCAATATCATTATCCGGCACTTTCTTTGGAGACGGAAGTAATCTTATTGGTGCCTCCTTGCCTGGCCAGGCAGATATCAATACTGTCGTCGGATCAGCTAGCGGAAACTGGAATGGTGTCTACACGACAGTAAATTCTAATTCCGCAACGACCTGGAATTATCAAGGATTAGATCTTAAGTCACTTTCTTCCGGGTGGGTTGGGGGCAATAACGCTTATACTAATTTAACTTTAAATAGCGCAGCATATCTAAGTTCGGTCGACCTTAATTTCTTAAGCGTTTCCGGAAACTGGAATTCGGTATATACAACAGTAGGTGATAGCTCAGCCTCTTGGATGGGTGGCAATGAAGCGTATACGATTCTCGTTTCAAATAGCTCTGCCTATATTGCAACGCCCGTTTATGGAACGGAAGAACAGATTGTTGCTGCACCTGGAGCTAATAATTCCGTAACAATCGGTCTTCCTATTTCCATCGTTACTCCTGGAGATCTCAACGTTACGGGTAGTTTATTCATTAACGGTACAGCCGCTAATATCAACTCGACGAATATATCATTGAGCGATTCATTAATATATCTCGGTGAAGGAAATATATCTAACGTTATTGATATCGGTTTCGTCGGCAATTTTTCTCCTGCGCCAAGCGCCTACCAGCATACGGGGCTCGTTAGAGTAGCAAGAGATAATAAGTGGACTCTTTTTAGTGGCGTAACAGCCGAGCCAACCACCGTTGTTGAGTTCTCTGGAGGTTATGTTTTAGATACTTTACGCGCTAATATTGAGGGAACTATAGTTGGTAATGTATCTGGCAATATAAGTGGTAATGCAGAAACTGTAACAAACGGTGTTTATACCAATCAATCCTATACCGATCCTTCCTGGATAGCTAGTATAGATGATACTAAGATAACTGGCTCCAAATTTGCACTGCAAAGCGCGCAGGTATATCAAGTTAATACCGGTACAAATTCGATACAACCGATAAGCGGAAGCAATACCGCTTCCGGATACGCTTCCATTGTATCTGGTGGATATGGCAATACTGCTTCTGAACAGCATTCTACTGTGATTGGTGGCTTTTCTAATATGGCTTGCGGTGGTGCTTCAATTGCTGGTGGTTACGACAATACGGCTTCTGGCTATGGTTCGGTTGCATTTGGTGGGCAGAATACCGCTTCAGGTGGTTATTCCATAACAGCTAGTGGCCGTCTTAATATCGCTTCTGGATCACAAACCACTGTATCTGGTGGTTATTGCAATACTGCTTCTGGATGCTATGCTAGCGTAGCTGGTGGTCGTAATAATACTGCTTCAGGGGATTATTCGAGTATTCTTGGTGGTAATAATAACAACACCAACAATCAATCATGTTCGTTCATTATCGGTCAAGGTATCATCGCATCACAACCAAACTACACTTATGTAAATAACATAAGCAGTATAGGTGTTGTAGAGGCTAATGGCGGTAATAGTGATCAGTGGAATAACGCATATAATATTTCTACGGAGTATCAAAACGCTTCCGGTTCGTTTGCAACTAATACTGCGCTTGATAATTACCAGACATCCGTTGCAGCTTCTACCGCCACATTATTACCGACGTCAATATATCAAAACACTTCCGGTTCGTTTGTAACACTTACAAATGGCGATACAAGATATTCTAGACTATCATCTACAGCTTATATATATAATTCATCATTATCTGCTATAGTTCCTGTAGTTGGTAGTAATACAGTTTCTGGCGTTTATTCAAATGTATTAGGTGGTAGGTTAAACAGATCGTTAGGGGTTTGCACTGTTGTTGCGGGCGGCAATAATAATTGTGCTGGTTCTACCTCGCCAGCTGCGGGTCACGTAGCAATAGTTGGTGGTGATTCTAACTGTACTGTTTCGTGCGCGTCTTTTATCGGTGGTGGCTGCCTTAACAAAATACAAAATGCGGCACATGGTGTTATAGGCGGAGGTTTAAGAAATGAAATTTGCGGCCCAGTAAGCAACTCTTGTGGTTCTTTTGTAGGTAGCGGTAACACCAATTGTCTATATAATGGACAATATTCATCAATTGTTGGCGGTATTACTAATAGAATTACAGGTGCGAACTGTTCCAGTATTATTGGCGGTATAAACAATAGCGCGACATTGGGTAATACTTTTATATTAGGTTCAAACCTTACTACGCCACTTGCTAACTTTACATATGTTAATAACCTAAGTTCTCAGGGCGTGGTTGTAGCAAATCCGCTGAGAGTTGGTAACTCGCTTGCAGCGACTGGTCCAGTTGGAACGATTACTGGCAAAGTTGAGATATTCAACGCTGCTGGTACTTCTCTCGGCTTTATACCAGTATATTCATCAATAACATAATTTGTTACTTCGTATAACCAAACCCTTGCTGATACCAAGCAAATTGGTTATCAATCCAGTCACAGATTTGCTTTCCTAGAACAGTATTATAATCAGGAGTCAAGGGCTGTACCTTTCTCTTAATAGTATGGAGATCTGGTGTTAAACCATAAACAGAATCATCTTCTTTAATAGTCTGTTCAACATTATCGAAGTCATGCTTATAAGGAGCTAATCCAAGATAATCATAAACCTTATTCATTTCTCTATCTGGATAAGAGGTCAAATCTTCAGCTCTAATGTAGAGAACATCTTTATTAATTCCTTCTAGGAAACACTGCTGAAGTCTTTCAAGAGCCAATCCAACAGGGGGCCCAGCGACCCAAGCATCAATTCTCTTTGCTGTATTTGTCCCTTTCATCTCAGCATGATTTTGAATCTCCTGATGATGCTCTTGATTTTTCCTATAAATCTTTTCCATCGAAGCAAAGACACTCTTCAGGTTTCTCACCATACAAATCATCTTTGGCTTCTCACCCATAAAGGACTCAAACCACTTATAGTGAATTGTTCCACCTCTTGTCTTAATACAGAGATTTGGCCTATCTGTATAAGCATTTGCATACCCTTCAAGTCCTCCTTTACAGAACCCTCTCCAGGTCTTTAGAGCCAAATCCGAATCCATGGCTTTGACTTCTGGGGTATTTGTATAATTCATTCGAGCCCCATAAAGATACTCCAATACTGGATCAGTTGGTGTAGCCCAAATTTCTGGATTCTGATTTAGAATACATTGAAGCAATGTACTCATACTACGAGGCATTGAAGAGTTAAAGAAGATCATATATTAAAAGTTTATAACAGGTTGTTGTGCAATTTCAAATAGATTCTCGCCACTCTTTGTTCCTAGAATAGATTCTACAAATTGATCTTTATCAAAGATAGCTCCTAAATTATCATATGGGCATTCGTGGAATCTACCGCCAGTCCAATCATCAGACTCTAGATAGCTGTCTATTCTATGTCTAAATGATTCTGCACCTGTTGCAACGATATTGTTATGTAGCTCATGTCCAAATACAACAGGTGAATTTGAAATCCATCCAACAGTTGCTTTCTTTTTAAACGCTGCTGCTGCGTGCTGAGCAAACGAATCGATGCCTAATATTTTATCAGACAAAGCAATATAGCAAAACAAATTACGGAAATTGTCAGATACATGAATAGTTCCTTCGATTTCTGGCTGTTTGTCCCTGCGGATGTGTAGCACCTTGCTAAACTCGCCCTTTACTGCGTTTACGACTTCTTGAGCGAATGCTGGTGGCAAATCACGAGACCACGAATAAGGATGGCCTTGCTGTTCGGCTCCTCCTGAAGATTGCACTAACAAGATAGGCCCGTCCTTTTGTAAGGACTTTTGTGCAAAAAGTATTTCTCTTTGTGTAAGGTAAATTTGAGGCTCTGTGCTAACGCAAGGAATTCCAAACACATCACACCAGATTTGAATTAGACTCTTTCTTTTGTAAAGCAATTCACCAGAGTGATAAGGCTCTAATCTAAAGATTTTGGAGTCTTTGTTTTTAATATAGTCATCATAGAAGTACGGAATGTTTCCGAATTTGTACACTCTATGAATAAGAGGATTGTGTATAAAGACTTCAGGATACGCTGTAACTACAACAAGCTTGTGATCAGGATAAGCAGCTTTGATCGACTTGCATACAGCAGTGGC